>ERZ1292623.712-Hain-H51-01um-R1-712-length-34238-cov-22_pt2 | contig 23157 bp, 31 predicted proteins | sample MGYA00564398_ERZ1292623 | MGnify/ENA primary metagenome ERZ1292623 (study PRJEB36523, sample SAMEA6512633) | groundwater metagenome | collected 2019-01-07 | study: AquaDiva: Metagenomics assemblies of 32 groundwater samples | reverse complement strand
ATATCGTTAATTTATTTTATATTTAGTTTGTATTACCGATATTCTCGCCAAGTATATTTACATTTAGTACATTTAAAAAATTTGGTTTCTGCTTCATCACTAGATCTCGTTTGTTTAGTCCAAAAATATGCTTCTTTGTTTTTACATTTAGGACATTCTATTTCAACTATTGGATTAACTTCATTATCTCCTTCTTTAACAATAGCTATTCCTTTTGAAGATTTTACTTTTTCAGAAGATTCAAGATTAACCTTGATATTAGATTTAATTCCACATCTAGAACAGCTAGACCCTACCAGCAAAGCACCACATGATTTACAAAACTGCATTATAAGAGATCTAAAATATACTTTTTAAAATTATCTATATTATCTTCTAAAATATTAATAATATTATTTTTAATTTAATAATTTATTATCTATATTCTCTTCTCGAATATCGTTAATTTATTTTATATTTAGTTTGTATTACCGATATTCTCGCCAAGTATGTTTGCACTTAGTGCATCTAAAAAATTTAGTCTCTGCCTCATCTCCAGATCTAGAAACTGAAGTCCAAAAATATGCTTCTTTATTACTACATTTTGGGCATCTCCCACTAATTACTGGAAAAACATCAATATCTTTATCTGTAATAACACCAACGGCAAGAGACTTTTTCATAGATTCTTTAGCCTCAATTTTAATTTTGCCTTTAGATTTATATCTACATCTAACACACTTCATAACTTTACCAAATTTTATTAACATAGAACCACATTTAGGACAAAATTCCATTTTATATAAATATATAATTTAAAAATATCCTAATTTAAATAGTTTTCTTTTTAATTAAAAATATATCTTAAAAATTCTACCAACCAAATTTTTGGCCATCCCAAATAAGGAATTTTTATAATAGCCTTTCCTATTACTTGATCCTTATTTATATTTGTCTCATCGGTATTAAATATATTATTTCCTTTTCTCAACTGTTCAGCATTATGATCTCCTTTAGTAGAGATTATATTCTCGTTGATGCCTACAATTCTATGTATAATAGGTCTAGGAGCACTTGAACCTTTTGCTTCAAAAATTATCACATCTCCAACTTCAGGATCAAATCTACCCCAAACAATAATAATATCTCCTTTAGAAAACCCATTTTTCAAATTAAACTTTCCAAATTCCTCTTGAGTTAAATTATGACTTTCATACCACTTTCCACAAATTTCCCAATATTCATTAAAATTAATATATTCTTTTTTATCATAATTCTTACCACATAAATTATACCCATATCCATCATTAATTATTTTATGGTCCATACTAGAACTTTCAACTCCAGCCAAAGGCAAGCTAGTTCCAAATAAAACAGATAAAAAAGGAAAGAAAATTAGTTTGACAAAAATAAATATTAAAACTAAAGAAACAATCCAGCTTAGAAAAGAATCAGAATTCCAAACCCAATTCCAAAATCTCTTTAAATTTTTAAGAATATTATTCATAACAATGATTAGAAATATAACTTTTTAAAACTATCACAAAAATTATTTAATAAATAGAAATTTAATTGCTCCTAATAATAATGATAATGGTATTGTTATCCTAAAATATTAATTTTTCTTTAATTTAAAATACAATCAAAATAATTTTAAACTAGATTTATTAAATAAAATAATGGAATCAAATAAAATATTTTCAAATTTAATCAAAAATAAAAAAATGATAATATTTATAACTATTATAGTTATTCTAGCTTTTATAACTGTTGATAATATGGGCGATCAAAAAAAAGTAAAATTAGAAACTAATTATGGAGAGATAATAATTGAATTATATAATGATATGCCTATAACTACAAGAAATTTTGAAAAACTTGTTTCTGAAGAATTTTACGACGGGATAATTTTCCATAGAATAATAGAAGGTTTTATGATTCAAGGAGGGGATCCATTAGGAAATGGTATGGGAGGCCCTGGTTATAATATTGAAGATGAGTTTACACATAAAGGCGGAAATAAAAATGATAAAGGAACTATATCCATGGCAAACGCAGGACCAAACACTGGAGGCTCTCAATTTTTTATAAATTTAGTTAACAATAATTTTCTAGATGAAAAACATCCCGCATTTGGAAAAGTTATTCAAGGTATGGATATTATAGACAAAATAGCAAAAGTTAAAACAGATCATAACGACAAACCAATAAATGAAGTTAAAATAATAAAAGCGAGTTTGATTTGAAATCTAGAAGATTAAATATTAATTTATTTTATCACCTTGCCCCTCTATATTTACAAAATCTACAATCTTCACTTGCATTTGGAGAATTTTTCATTTGCAAAACTTTTATTGCCTTATCAAATATTTCTTTTCCTCTTTTAGCAGAAGTATCCATCTTTATTAATTTGGTATCAAAAATAATCTCTCCATTTTCACTAACTTCCTTAGGATAATAAAAAAGTAAATAAGTATAATCCTCCGTATCATATCCATTTTCTCTTAATAAGAAGTTATAAATATCCATTTGAGTCTGATAGTGTTCTGCTGTATCTTCTTTTAATGGAAAGCCTCTTGTTTTATAATCTAAAACAACAAGCTTTTTTCCTTTTGTCATAATATTATCAATAGCTCCTCTTAACAAAATTCCCGAAGTTTTATCCTTATACTGAATCCCTTTAAAATTGCTTCTCCAAATATCTAATTGTTCTTTATTATCAAATAATTTATAACCATTAGCAATTCCATGCTCTCTTATCTCCGGAGGCAATTCTCCTTTTTTCATAAAATCATCAAAATGTTTTTTCAGAATTTTATCCATCCCGCTTGGAAGAGAAGGAAATATTCCAGCAGGTCTTGTTATTTTCTTTACAATCTGAAGCCAGAAACATCTAGGACACTCTAGCATTACATTAATTGAAGATGGAGAAAGCTTATATGGTTTTTTATCTTCCTTCATATAAAAGATATGTTAATCAGTTATATAAGTTTTTTGAATCTATTTATTTTCTTCTTAATTTACTTCTTCTATCTTCTTTTCTCCTAATTAATCTTTTAATTTCTTCACCCCAATAAGTATCAGTAGTGTCCAATCTTCCTCTAAAAGAAGCCAATTTTTCTTGATGTTTTTTTATTGACATTTCAATACCGCTTATTTGTTTTTCTAATCTTTTTTTTCTTTTAGCCATTTCTCTATCTCTTTATTTTTTATTACTATATAATCTAATATAGACTTTATTCCTTCATAAGAGACTTTTTCTACATCTTTAATATCTTCATCAATATTAAGTTTATTATCTAAATAGATATCATAAATATTTCTACTGCCAGATATTTTTTCAATTAAAGAAATTAATTCCGATTTTCTTTGGATTTTCTTTTTTATTAAACATTCTATAGCATATAAAGTTCTCAACCTCAAAACTAACGAATAAGAACACCCACAAATATATTCATAATCATCATATTTTTTTGCCGCTTTCAGTTTTTCTCTTATAATATTCATCGAAGTTTTATTTGTCTCTATATGCCATTTTAAATTTTTCAAAGTTAATTTAGTATTTTTATATTTATCTAATAGAGAGTCATTAATAATAGATACAGATTCAACTATCCATGGTAAAACAGGAATACAATTATATTTTAAGAGATACTCTAAACTACTTAATGATAATATATTTATCTCATATTTTCCTAATTTCATTGTTTTATTAATATCTTTATTTATAACTAAAATATCTATATCACTTTTATTATCATAATCTCCCCTTGCATAACTGCCTATAAGATAAATTCCCATTATCTTTTTAATAGAAATTTCATTTTCTATCAATTTTAATAATTCATATTCATTCAAAGGTTTAGTTATTATTTCAGCTCTAATAAGAGAATTTTTCCATTCCTTAGGGAGTATCACTCCTGAAGCATTCCCTATAACTCTAGTTGGTTTTATTATATATTCCATTTTAACTATTCACGTTATAACTTTAGTTAAACTAATTTATAAAGTTTTTGGTATTTTTGGTTTTGTGTATAAAGTCTAAATAAAGACTTACTTTTTACACAGAAATTTAGCTATTATTTTTAATTGCTATTTTGGGAAGGTAAATAATTAACCATAAAATAATAAAATCAATTAATAATAATTACCATGAAAAATTATTATATAAATTATTGAGACCAATTCCAAATATCGCTCCTGTTATTGATGAGTGAACAATTAACCACGCTTGTTTTAATTCTTTGCTTGGCATATTCTAATAATTACTTGTAACATATCCATCAAAATCATGTTTATGATTTTTTATGTTAGATAATTCATCTTCTAAAGCATCTATCTGATTTTGCATATCTTTCAAAATTTTTTTAATTTCTTCTTCCATTTTTAACCTTTTCTAAGATTACAATATCTGTGAACTATCTGTCCATTTTCAAGAATAGTCTTTCCACCTTTGCTAAATCTTTCTTTGTGGTCAACATGAGCATCATCTAAAGAATATATTTTATTTTTACAAATTTGACATATCCCATTTGATTTTTCAAATAAAATATTTTTTTCATCAGAAGTATATAATCTTCTATCGTTCTTAGGATAACCAATAATTTCTCTTAATCTATTTAACCATTTTTCAGTTCTTAATTTTACTTGTGGTGTTCCATAAGTTCCTTTTTCTATACTTTCTATCATTTGTTTGTCAGCAGTTATCAGGTCTATGAAAGCATCTCTAATAACTTGTTCTTTTCCAACAATCTCTCGTTTTTCATACTCCTTAAACCCATAGAGTTGAATATCCATTAAACCCTCATTTATTTTTTTATCAGTTTTACCTTCTTCATCTTCGTAAATATAATATCTTCTAAAAGAAATATCTCCAAAAACCTGTTGGCATAACTCAACACACTTCTTAAATAATTTTTTCTTTTCTTCCATTTCTAAATCAGATATATTTTTCTTTTTTTCCATATAATCATTTAGGAATTTCTTTAATGGACTTTTGTAATTTCTCTCACTACTATCACAGAACGCAAAGAATCTCAATATTCGCTCTGCATCCACCATACGAGTATTAGGTTTTTCCAATCCTTGTAAATTCAAGAAATTTTTATTTTCTCTAAGTTCTTTAAGTAATTTATTAAAATCTCCTCGATAAATACAATTTCTTAATTCTTGTTCACTTAATTTAACTGAACCTCTGTTTAATCTAACAAAAACTTCGAATTTTATATCCTTTTGAGATTGTGGTAATATTTTGATAATTGTTATCCCCGTGTTTAGAAATTTATCTTGTAAATTCTCTGGTAATTCTTCATATTTCTTCCCATTTAATTCACTTAAAATAGTTAAACCTTTCAGAACAAATTTATTTGTTTTAAAACCATGAAAAGTAATTACTCTTTGTTGTCCATCAATAACTTCTTCTTTTCCATCCGTAGTTTCAGAAGTATATATTACTGGAATTGGAACATCAAGTAAAACAGATTCTATAAGTCTACTTTTAATTATTGGTTTATCATCCCAAACATAACTTCTTTGAAAGTCGGGATTAGCAATCATTTTCTTTTTTTCTAATCTCTCACAAATATCTCTAATTGTTGGGTCTGTTTTACTAATAATAACTCTTCTATCTTGTTTTGGAATATCTTTATACTCCCCACTTTCTAATTCTTCATCATAGCTATCATTTTGTTGTTCTGGAATAATTGGTTTTCCGTTTTCATTGAATTGTAATTTAGTCATTTTAAAATCATCATTTATAGATATTTATTTTTTTTATCTTCCTTCATATGAAAGATATATTAATCAATTATATAAGTGTTTTGAGTTAATGATTTTCAATTTTCATAATCATAATTGTAGTAATTTTCTTATTTCTCTATCTATCTCATTAAGATAATTTTCTTCTAATATTCCTATTTTTGATATAAATCTTTTTTTATCAAGAGTCTGAAGTTGTAGAATCAATGCAATAGAATCTTTATCTAGTCTATTATCTTTTGATTTACTAATTTTTATTGTATATGGCAGATTGGTTAAAGCTTGTAAATTTGATGTTAATGGGATAGCTAATACGAGACTTGTTCCAGTATCACCTATCACTATAGACGGCCTAGTACCAATTTGCTCTCTTCCATCTCTTGAAGGAAAATCAACAATCCATATCTCTCCTTTATTCATTATAAATCGTATTTTTCAAAAAAATCTGCACTATCTTCTGCCGAAAATTGTTCTAGCATCTCTATTTCTTCTTTCAAAAGAAGTTTTTCCTTTATATAATTCATATCAGACTGAATATTAGCTAATTTAAACATAATATTTTTTACATTTATTTCCAATTCTTTTGTATCCATAATCTTATTAGTAGATTATACTTTAATAGTTTTTTGTTTGTTGAGTGATTTCATTTCAAACTTTCTTCGATTATTTCTTCGTAACTTTTTAATTTATTTTCCTAAGATTATTTTCTCTACTTCTTGTTTAGCCGTTTCTAATTCTTTTTTTGCTTTTTGGTAAATTGCATCTATTCTCTTAAAAATTTCTTCTGCTGATTCATGCGTTCCAATTTGGAAGCTATAAATTTCACCTTTCCTTGTAGTTTTCTCATCTCGCAGTTTGCAGAAAAGAATTTTTGAAACTTCATCAAAAGCTGTAGTTGGAGCTAATTTTCCACCTTGCCAAACAGTATTGTGAGATTTTTCTAAAGCCCTAATTAATTCTTCCCTTGAAACTTCTTTTAATTCTTTAGTAATCTCTCCTTTAATAAATTTATATTTAGGAATCTTTCCATACTTCTTAGGAATATCCGAAATAACATTCTTTTCTCTTTCATTTGACTTAAATTCTAAAACATTAAAAGCAGTCTTTGTGATGCCAGCAACAACAGATGCGAAATTTGCTCTTAAATAATTAGCATATCTAAATGCTTGATCTATTGTAATTTTATATTCTTGATCACTAATTCCATCTTTTTTACATTCAACTATTAAATAGGGACTTTTTAATTCATCATCTTCATAAACAACAATATCAGCAGAATCTTTATCTGGTTTAGTTTTAACTTCAAGATCTATTTTTTCTTTAGGATAATCATAATCTAAAACAAGTTCACAGAAATAAGATGCTCTTACTTTTTCCTCTGGATCTTTAAAATTATCGGTAAATTTACGAGAGCATAAATAAGTAATTTTTGAACCATCACTTTCAATTTTAATAATTCCTTCATCTATTCCTCGTTGGATATTTCTTTGAAAAATAGAATCGTGTTCATCTTTATTTTTCGTTCTCTCTTTATCCATTCAAATATCACAGAATCAATCTATAAAAACTTTGTTTTCTTATCTCTATTTTTAATTTCTAATAAAATAAAAAATATAATTATAAACAAAATAACTAACCAACCTTTAAAATAAAAGAGAATAACTAAAATAAATGATAATAACAAAATCAAAGAGATATAATCTATTAATTTAAATTTAGTTTTCATTTTATCTAATAAGATTAATTATTCTATATAACTTCATCACACAAGATTTTAAATATATATTCTTCATCAATATCATATGAAATTAAAAGATTTTGAAGAGATGCAAAAAGAGTTAGAAGAAATTAATTATAATAATATAGCTAAACCAAATGTAAGCTGGGGAACATGGGCTGGAGATTTAAATTTAAATGAACTTCTTGAGAAAAGTGATTACGCAAAAAACATATTTATATAATAAATTAATTTCTCATCTACAAAATCAAATAAAAAATTATTTTTTCAAAAAAATAAAAACAAAACATTTAAATACTTTTATTACTCTGTGTATACAGAAAGTATATACATACTTTCAATACACCTCTTTTCCCCTGGATGAGCAAAGACATACAATGTATGAAACTAGCTTTTCTAGGGTTTATATTCATAAAAAGAGAAAACAAAAATGGAACATGATATTTTCAGCCAAAGAATTTTATGCAAAGATTGCAGTGTAGAAATGAAACAAATTGAAATTATCAGAAATGGTTTTATTATTAGAGCGATGAAATGCTTAAAATGTGATTCTAAAATCTTGCATCCTAAAGATGAGCAAGAATATAAAAACTTTAATGATTTAAAAAAGAAACAATTTAATGTGAAAATGAGATTTGTAGGAAATTCTTATGCTGTATCTATTCCAAAAGAAATAGTTAATTTCATGAAGGAGCAAGAAAAAATTATGGATGGTATGGTAAATTTATGTCTAGAAGAATTTGGAATATTAAGAATGAATTTTGCATGCAGTCATCACAAAAGTCTAAGTAATCATCACAATTTAAATAATAATTCTAAAAATATATAGATAAGAAAATGATACAAAATAAAAGTATAAAGTTAAGAGTTGCTGAAGCTTTACAAGACGATGCATATAGGGGAATCGCCAGAATTGATTTTGAGATAATGAAAGAATTAGGAATTAGAAGAGGAGATATAATTACTATAAAAGGAGAAAGAGAAACAGTTGCAATAGCAGATAAAGCTTATCCAGCAGATGTTGGAGAAGGAATTATAAGAATAGATGGAATTATAAGAAAAAATGCTCGTACGGGAGTTTCTGATAATGTCATAGTATTAAAAACAGATATTAAAGAAGCAAAAAAAATAATTATTGCTCCAGCACAAAAAGGAATTAGAGTTCAAGGAGATTTAAAACCAGGATTACTTGGAAGAGCTATAGTAAAAGGAGATATAATAGTTTTAGGAGGAGTCCAAAGAAGAAAAGATTTAATGAGCGATGAATTTGGAATGGATGATGTTTTTGGAAATTTAAATGATATATTTGGTGGTTTTGGAAATTTAGGAGGAATTCAGCAAATAAGATTTATAGTAGCAGGCACAAATCCAAACACTCCTTGCATAATCACTGAAAATACAGAAGTAGTCCTAAGTAATAAAACTGTTGAAATATCTGAAGAGAATATCCCGGAAGTTACTTACGAAGATATAGGAGGTTTAACTGATGAAGTTAAAAAATTAAGAGAGATGGTAGAACTTCCACTTAAAAGACCAGAAATTTTTGAAAGACTTGGTGTAGAACCACCAAAAGGAGTTTTATTGCATGGTCCTCCAGGAACCGGTAAAACCCTTTTAGCAAAAGCTGTTGCAAACGAATCAGAAGCTAATTTTATTTTATTGAACGGACCAGAAATAATGAGCAAATTTTATGGTGAATCTGAAAAAAAGATTAGAGATATTTTTGAAGAAGCTGAAAAAAATTCTCCCTCTATAATTTTTATAGATGAAATAGATTCTATAGCTCCTCAAAGAGAAGAAGTTGGAGGAGAAGTAGAAAGAAGAGTAGTTTCTCAATTACTAACAATGATGGACGGATTACAATCAAGAGGAAAAGTAGTTGTCATAGCTGCAACTAACAGACCTAATTCTATTGATCCTGCTTTAAGAAGACCTGGTAGATTTGATAGAGAACTAGAATTAAGAGTTCCAGACAGCAATGGTAGATTACAGATTTTAAAAATACATACTAGAGGAATGCCATTAACAAAAGATGTAGACTTAGAAGAGATAGCTAGAGTAACTCATGGATTTGTTGGAGCAGATTTATCAGCATTAGCAAAAGAAGCAGCAATGGTAGTTTTAAGAAGACTACTTCCAAAATTAGAATTAAAAGAAGATGAAGAAATACCTGAAGAAATTTTAAAAGAACTTAAAGTAAGAAAAAAAGATTTTGATGAATCACTGAAAGTAGTAAGACCTTCTGCAATGAGAGAAGTTTTAGTGGAAACTCCAAATATTAAATGGGATGATGTTGGAGGACTAGACAAAGTGAAACAAGAACTAAAAGAAGCTGTTGAATGGCCTTTAAAATATCCCGCATCTTTTACAAGATTAGGAATAAAAGCTCCAAAAGGAATTCTACTTTACGGTCCTCCAGGAACCGGTAAAACCCTTTTAGCAAAAGCTGTTGCAAATGAATCAGAAGCTAATTTCATTCAAGTAAAAGGCCCATCACTTCTTTCAATGTGGGTTGGAAAATCAGAAGAAGGTATAAGAAAAATATTCAACAGAGCTAGACAAGTTTCTCCATGCATAATTTTCTTTGATGAAATAGACTCCTTAGCAGGAAAAAGAGGAATTGAAACAGGAACAAAAGTTACAGAAAGAGTCTTAAATCAATTACTAGCTGAAATGGATGGTATTGAAGATTTATCAAATGTAGTTGTAATAGCCGCAACTAATAGACCAGATATGCTAGACTCCGCATTATTGAGACCAGGAAGATTTGACAGGATATTATTAGTAGGCTCTCCAGAAAGAGAAGGTAGAGAAAAAATATTTAAGATTCATACAAAAAATATGCCAATAAAATTAACTAAAGAAGAAATAATTCAATTAGACACTAAATATAAAAATATGGAGTTTGATAAAAATGGATTAAAAAAAGATTTTATTAAATTCTATGAATTATCTGAGAAAGAAAAATTAGTTTACCATTTATCTGATCAAAGTGAAGGTTACGTTGGTGCAGACATAGAATCTTTAGTAAGAGAATCTGCAATACTTGCACTAAGAGATAATATAGAAGCAAAAGAAGTAGGATTAAAATATTTTGAAGAAGCCATGAAGAAGGTAGGAGCTTCTGTAACAAAATATGACATGGATAGATATAGAAAAATAGAAACAGAATATCTAAGATCTGCAAAAGCAGCTTTAGAAGTTCCTAAAAGCTATCTAGGATAAATCACTATTAAGTAATAATAATAAAAAAATTAAGTATTTCTAAAATCAAAAAAAATTTGAAAAGATTTATATATACAATAATCTTATATAGAAAATTCCCTTTTCTAATTTTTAGAGCTACTAATTAGATTAAAATATGAGTTATAAAATGTCTGAAATATTAGAAAAGATTATAAAAGAAAAAATAAGTGCAGATCATCTTCTTTATGTAAGTATGAAATATACTAAAACATGTGATGTTATGATAAATTTAATAAAAAGATGGAAAATTATGATGGATTATGCTTTTGACGAATTATTAGAAAAAGCAAAAAAGAAAAAATTAATTAAAAAAATTCCAGAAGCTCCAAAATTAAAAATAGATTTAATAAAAGAGACTTTTTCTAAAGAAAAAGCTATAACTATTGCTCTAGAAGAATATCAATTATTTAAATTAATAGACGTACTTAAAAAAACTAAAGAAAATGAATTTAGAAAAGGAGTTTGTCTAAGAGTTACATATAAAGGAGAAGAAATTGCAATAAATCTAGACAAACTAAAAGAATATGCAGAAATCCAAGAAAATTTTATTACTTTTATAAAAAAATATATTTTAAATAAATAATATTATTAACAAAATTTAAAAATACATAAAATTATTACATACTGTTAAATATGACAAAAGTATATACTATTATATCTGGAAAAGGAGGCGTAGGAAAAACAACTACTGCTATTAATCTTGCAGCATCTCTCAATTACTTGGGGGAAAATGTAATTTTAGTCGACGCCAATTTAACAACTCCAAATGTAGGCATCCATTTAGGAACTCCAATAGTCCCTATTACACTTAATCATGTTTTAAATAATCCCATAAGATTTGAAGATGCAATATACCAGCACGAATCAGGAACAAAAGTAATGCCTGCTTCATTATCTTTAAGAGAAACAGAAAAAATAAATTACAACAAACTCCCAGAACTAATAAAAAAAATAAAAAAAATAGCAGACTATATTTTAATAGATTCTGCAGCAGGACTTGGAGAAGAAGCCAGAGCAGCTATAGACTCCTGTGATGAAATAATAATTGTAACAAATCCTGAAATGTCTGCAGTAACTGATGCTTTAAAAACAATTAAATTAGCTGAAGAAAAAGGAAAATTAATTACTGGATTAATTCTAACAAGATATAGTGGGAAATCTTACGAAATGTCAATTCCAAACATAAGAGACATGCTTGAAATACCCATATTAGGAATAATACCCGAGGATGAATCAATTAAAAAATCCCAATCATTAAAAAATGCTGTTATACATATTTATCCTAGAAGCAAGTCTGCAAGAAATTATTTTAGTACTTCAAAAAAACTTTTAGGAGATAAAATTAATTTGGCTGATTCATCTGACATAGGACTTATTAAAAAAATTTTACGATCAGTAGGATTAGCATGAAAGATATAAAATTTGAAGACTGGAATAAAATAAATCTGAAAACTGCAGAAATAATTTTAGTAGAAGAAATTGAAAATTCAGATAAATTATACAAATTAAAAATAGATTTGGGAATAGAAACAAGGACATTAGTAGCTGGATTAAAACCTTATTATACAAAAGAAGAACTTGAAGGAAAAAAATGTATAGTTTTTACAAATTTAGAACCAAAAAAAATAATGGGAATAAAATCTCATGGAATGATATTAGCTGCATCAAATGCAGATAAAAGTGAAGTAAAACTTATTCAATCAGAAGGAGCCTTGGAGTTAGGGAGTAAAATAAGTTGAATTTATAAACTATAATAGATTAGCAACAGCATGGAAAAGAAAGAGAGAGAGAGAGTAAATAAAAAATTTACTAAAAATCAAGTTTTTTTAATTGTCCTGATATTATTAATAATTGCCTTAGGAATATATCTATTTTCTTATAAAGGAATCTCTGAAAAAGAAGGACTAGCCACTGAGAATCCTTTTGTATCTCTAAAAAATTTATTTGATATTCCTAATTATGGTACACCAACTGGCAATGATGAAATTCAAATCGCTGGAACATGTTTACCACCAAAAAAATTTGTAAATGTAAAATGTGAATATAATCATCTTACTCATGCAATCCCTATTGATTTTAAATGTGTCCCTCATTCAAAAAAACCTGGTAAATTTGTTGGAGTATTCTCTAAATGTACTTGTATTTATACAGATCCTTTGCAAACATGTGAAGACAAAGGAGAAGACAAAGGTAGAGAACTTAGCACTCCTGATCGTTCTAATAAAAATGTATGTATTGGTGAGATACCAAAAACAGTAAATGTTAAAGAAGATGGAGGAACAAGCACTATATTTGGAGATGGAGAAAATAAAAATGAATGTGACAAAGGCGGTAAAATATATAGTGCAGCTGAATCAGCTTGTGATATAGCTTGTAATACTGATCTAGAAAATAATGGAGCACCAGATCCAGAAAAAGATTCACCTGGTTCAACAACTTTATATTGCTGTGAAACTCCTAAAATTGCTTAAATTCTCAAAAAAAAATAAAACTTAAACAGTAGACTCCCCACCATCAACTGTAAGAACAACCCCATTTGTAAAATCATTTTCAACAAGAAATAAAACTGCATGAGCAATTTCATCTGGTTTTCCAAATCTTTTAAGAGGAACTTCTTCCATCCATTCCTTTAGCTGACTTTTTCTTTCTTTTTCTGAAGGCATCATCTTAGAAAATATAGTAGTATCAATTATTCCTGGAGCAATAGCATTAGCTCTAATTTTTTTAGATGAAAGTTCTAAAGCCAAGGTTTTAGTAAAACTAATAACCGCTGATTTAGAGGCACAGTAAGCTCCATAATTTGCAAAACTTTTTATTCCAGCAATTGAACTAACATTAATTATACAGCTTCCTTCTTTAAGTTTTGGCAAGGAATATCTGCACATCCAAAAAACACCTTTAAAATTTATATTAAATATCTCATCAAAAATTTCAGTTGTAGTTTCTTCGATACTTAAAATTTTTGCAATTCCAGCATTATTAATCAAAATATCTATTTTAGGTATTTTTTCTAAAGCCTCTTTTATCTCTTCTTCATTAGAAATATCAACCTTATAAAATTCTGATTTATAATTTGGTTTATGCAATCCAAAAACAATAACTCTTGCCCCATTATTTATAAAAAGTTTTGCTATCGATTCTCCAATTCCACTGGATCCTCCAGTAATAATCACAATTTTTCCTTTAATATTCATAATAAGAAAAAGAAAATTATATATTTAAACTCTCTTAAACAAATTCTCTTCTTTTCTTATTTTCTTAACAGAAATAGTTTTATTAATTTCACTATAATCAATTTTAAAAGAAAAATTTTTTGCTATTTTCTCACATGTATTAGGAATAAAAGGCCATAATAAAATCGCAATAATTTTAATTGAATCTGCTAATTCATATAATACTTTTCTTGCTTCAGAAAGTCTTTTCTCATTTTGAATTTTCTGAAGGCCAGAAAATTCCAGAGAATTTTCTGGATCTCCAGTATCCCACGGCTTTTTTTTCTGAATATATTCATTGCATATATCTACAAAAGCAAATATTTCATTCAAAGCCTTATCAAATTCTAAATTTTCTATTAGCCAAGAGATTTTCTTTAAATAAGATTTCTTAAACAATTTATTTTTTGATTTTTCTATTCCTTTTTTTTCAACAAGTGAACTAACTCTACTTACTAAATTCCCAAGTTTATTTGCTAATTCATTATTTCTTTCTATTAAATTTTTCTCAGAATATTCTCCGTCTTCTCCAAAAGGAATAACCTTAAATAAAAAATATCTTATAGAGTCACTTCCATATTTTTTTATTAATTCTTCTATATCATCAGCATTTCCTAATGATTTTCCAATTTTTTTATCGTTAGAAGTCAGCCACCCATGAGCATAAATTTTCTTAGGTATTTTATATCCTGCAGAAATTAAAATAGCAGGCCAAATAACAGAATGAAACCACAAAATATCCTTTCCAACAATATGCAAATCTGCAGGCCAAAATTTTTTAAAAAGTTTTTTATCATTTAAAACTCCTACTCCAGTTAAATAATTATTAAGTGCATCAAACCAAACATAAACTCTATGCTCTTTATCAAACGGAATTTCTATTCCCCAATTTAAATCTTTTCTAGAAATACTCAAATCTCTCAATCCTTCTTTTACTCTATTTATTATCTCTGATCTTCTATATTCTGGAGAAATAAAATTAGGATTTTTCTCATAAAAATCTAACAGTTTATCTTTATATTTTGATAATTTAAAAAAATATGAATCTTCTTTTAAAAACTCTAAATTTTTTCCATGAATAGGACAAATTAATTTGCTTGCTTCTCTTTCAGTATAATAATCTTCACATTCATTGCAATAATATCCCTCATATTTTCCTTTGTATATATCTCCTTTTTTATTTATAACGTTTAAAATATATTGCACAAATTTTTTGTGATCTTCATCAGATGTTCTTATAAATCTATCATAATTAATATCTAAACTCTCAAAAGTTTTCTTAAATACTTTAGTTATCTCATCTAAATAATTATTTACATTCTTTCCATTTTTATCTGCTTCTACTAAAACTTTTTTCGTATGTTCATCCGTTCCTGTCAAAAAGAAAACTTCATATCCTAAAAGCTTATACCATCTTGATAATACATCAGCAGCTATTGTTGTATAAACAGAACCAATATGTGGCTTCCCCGACGGATAATATATGGGAGTTGTAACATAAAATTTCTTCTTTACCATTATTTAAAAACAAGAAAAGTATTAATAAAACTAACTATTCTAGAATTGTAAAATAAATTCACATAGAGTAAAATTTATATAGTTCTTTAACATTAATTTCGTATCGGTTGTCCTGGAAAGGATGTGATTATGTAAGCCTCTGTTAAATATTCAGCTATTAATAAAGAGAAAGGACTATAACTCTCTTTACGAAACCTGTGTCTCTTAAGCTTTTCATAACTCGAAGAAGATAACCTTTAAAGTATGTTGATAGGTTAAGATTGATTTCAACGAATGTTTGAGGCACTTCTTCACCGAGTCCTATTAATTAAAAATGGCAAAAAAGAAATCAAAAAAAAAGAGATTTAAAGGAAGAAGTTCTAGTAAAAAAAGTAAGGTCTCTAAAGTAAAAAAATTAATTAAACTTGCCAAAATCAGAAAACTTAATAAAAAAAAGAAATAAATTAGAATCTTTTAAGATTAAATAATTAAACAATTTATTTTACATTTATTATTTCACCAAAACATCAAAAACATAATGATGCTTTTTAGGTCCATAACTTTTTACATCCTGCAAATGATGTAACTCTACTTTAAATCCATAATTTTCAGCTATGTTTGAGATCATTTTCATAACTTTCTCAGATTCCTCAACTTCTTTTCCAACAGTTAAAATATCTTCATAATGCAAAAATCCATTTTTATTTATTATTTTAAATGCCCATGGTAAAAATTCCTTTGGAGGAGGTAAATATCCCATTAAAACTCTATCAGCTTTAATTCCTTCTTCAACAAGTTTATCAATAATAATTCTATTATCCCCATGAATAGCTTCAATATTGCTAACATTATTTAATTTTATATTTTCTTTAAAAAAATTAAAACTAACCGGATTTAACTCGATACTATAAATTTTTTCTGCATTACTTAATTTAGCAATAGGCAAACTAAAATATCCGATACCTGCAAACATATCAATAACAATTTCTCCTTTCTTAACAATCTTAGGATATCTTGCTCTCTCATTTAGATTTCCCTTAGCAAACATAATCTTCCCAATATCAAATTTGTATTTTACCCCATTCTCTATATTTGTTACAACAGTATTATCTGAACCAGCTATAACTTCTATTTGAGGTTCTCTGAATTCCCCTTTAATTTCCCCAAATTTATTGCATACACTTCTAACTTTAAAAATTTCCAAAATAGCATTCCCAATATCTTTTTTATTATCATAAAAACTTTTATCTAAATTAATTATTATAACATCACCTATTCTTTGGAAACCAGTAGGTAATTTATCCAAATCTAAATCTATCTTTCCTTTCAATTTTTCTTTCAATAAATCTCTAAAACCCATAAATCTGAAAGAGAATATAGTTATTTAAAATTAACTTAATTATTCAAATTTCTTAGCAATCTTTAATAAATTATTATCATTTCCTTTAGCAGCTAAAATCTGCAAACCAATAGGAACTCCATCAATTTCTCCGCAAGGTATACTAATTGCAGGAATCTCAGCTAGATTAGCCAAAACACTCAAAGTATCATAATTATACATATCATCAAAAGAAATTTTATCTCCAATTTTATGAGGTAATCTAGGCACCATTGGTAAAACCAAAATCTCATAATTTTTAAAAGTATCTTCAAATTCTTTTTCAATAATTTTTTTCGCCGACAAAGCTTTTCTGTAATACTTCCCAACATATTCTGATTTAGTGATTTCTTTTCCTCCTAAAATCCTTCTTAGAACTTCTTCTCCACAACTATCCTCTATTTTTAAACCATATTTTCTGCCATCAAATTTTCTAGTACCAGAAAAAAATTCTGTATAAACAATTGGATAATATGTCTGAATTCCAAGATCCATATATTTTAAAGTAATATTATCTCTCTTCCATTTATTTAAATTACAAACATCGTCCACTTTAGAATTAATTTTCTCCCATATTTTTTTATCTGCATTCATTTCTAATATTCCTATTTTAATCTTCTTAAAATCAAATTCTTTAACATTAAAATCTCTGCTCACAGCATCATACTTATCTTTTCCTTTAATTATATCAAAAACTAATTCACAATTATCGACGCTATTTGACAATACTCCTATTTGATCTAAGCTCATACTCATATCTATTAATCCATATCTGCTTACGAATCCGTAACTAGGCTTTATACCTACGATTCCACAATGACTTGCGGGATTTCTTACACTTCCCCCCGTATCACTTCCCAAAGAGAAATCACAAAAACCAGCAGCTACTCCTGCTGCACTCCCGCTACTACTTCCTCCAGGAATTCTATCTAAAACTTTAGGATTCTTACATATTCCATAAGCACTAGTCTCTCCACTACTTCCACACGCAAATTCATCCATATTAGTCATTCCTAAAAAAATTGCATCTTCATCTAAAAGTTTTTGGATAACACTAGCATTATAACCTGCCCTATAATTTTTTAAAGTCAAAGAAGCACAATTACATATCATATTCATTACATTAATATTTGACTTAACTAAAAAACCCAATCCAGCCAGCCTGCCAACATTTTTTCCTTCTTTTAATTTATCGTCAATTTTTTTAGCATCTTTAATTGCATTCTCATTAACATGAAGGACTATGTTAAATTGATTATTCTCTCTTTTAATTTTATCTAAAAAATTCCTAGTATTATCAACCGCCTTAAGCTTTCCCTCCTTAATATCTTTAATTTTTTGTTTTAACATATTATAATCTCCTTGGATCATGAATTAAAGGGATAGTATACCTTCTAAAACAAACCTCTTTTTTCCTCAACTTTCTTTCAGAATATCCTTCTAAAATTGAAATACATTCTCTTCTTATATATTGTTCATTTTTCTCTTCTAACTTATCACATAATTCTAAATAATCTTTTTCATATATACCAACATCAATCCCATTTTTCTTTGCTGCAGATATAGAACTATTAAAGGAAAATTCCAATTTTCTTAAAGTTATACTATTATTTCTTTCAAGAAAGGATCCATTTGAATTTTCAATAAAACTTCTAAAAGAATTAAGAGTTGATTCTATTGTTCTTATTTTAGATTCTGCAAAATTAACCATTTTTCCAGCTTCTCTTTTCAACTACTACAAAATCTTCGTTTTTACTAGGAGCATTCTCCAAAAGTTTAGATTTAAAAGAAATATTGCTTTTTCCATTCTCTTCCCTCTCAGCATTCTTTCTAACTACATAAAAATTTTCATCAAATTTTTTAACTTTATCTAAAGCATTAGAAAATTTATCTAAAATTTCTTTAGCTTGTTTTTCTATTTTTTCTTTATCCATATTTTTTTCTTTTGATTTTTTTATCCTCAACAACATCTATATGGACTTCTTTAAGTTGTTTTTTATCTACATAAGATGGAGAATCTAACATTACTTCTCTAGCTTCTTTGTTTTTTGGAAAAGCTAAAGTTTCCCTTATAGAATTAGCTTTAGTAAATATCTGAACTAATCTATCAACACCTATTGCAAAGCCACCATGAGGAGGAGCTCCATAACTAAATGAATCAAGTAAAAATCCAAATTTCTCTTCTATTTCTTTATCAGACAATCCTAACAATTTAAATACTTTTTTCTGTATTTCTGGTTTATGAATTCTAATACTTCCACTTAACAATTCAACACCATTTAAAACTAGATCATAACTTTTAGCAGAAATTCTAATAGGATTTTTATCCAAATTTTCTACATTATCTGGCATACAAAAAGGATGATGAGCTGCAACAAATTTTTTTTCCTCTTCAGAATATTCAAACATAGGAAAATTTACCACCCACAAAAAACTAAATTCATCTGTATTATTTCTATCTTTCCTAAGATCTGGTTTATCTGATTTATATTTTCTAATAGATTCGTTATAGCTAATTCTAGGAAAAGGAATTTTAATATCTATATTAAAAGTTTCTTTAATAACATATTTTATCATTCTCTCAACAACATTAAAAATATCTTCTTCTTCTACAAAAGACATTTCTGCATCAATTTGAGTAAACTCTGGCTGTCTATCACTTCTCAAATCTTCATCTCTAAAACATCTAGATATTTGAAAATATTTATCAAAACCAGAAACCATTAAAAGCTGTTTGTATAATTGAGGTGATTGAGGCAAAGCATAAAATTTCCCTCTATGAATTCTCGAAGGAACTAAATAATCCCTAGCTCCTTCAGGAGTCGATTTAGCCAATATGGGAGTTTCTATCTCAACAAAATTTTCTTTAATCATAAAATCCCTCACAGATTTAATAAAATTAGATCTCAAAATTATATTTTTCTTAAGATTATCATTCCTTAAATCCAAAAATCTATATTTTAATCTTAATTCTTCATTTACTAAATTATCATTAATCTCAAAAGGAATTTCTTTACATTCATTCAAAATTTCAACATCATCAACAAATAATTCCACTCTCCCACTAGACAAATCTTTATTCTCACTTCCCTTAGGTCTTATATTAACCTCTCCTTTAACCAACAAACAACTTTCTTTGTTTAATTTAATAATCTTATCAAAATTTTTATTTTTAGAAACAATTACACATTGCACTTTTCCATATCTATCTCTTAAATCTATAAAAGCAACCTTACCATGGACCCTTAAAGTATCAATCCATCCACATAATTTAACTTTCTTTCCAGCAACTTTTTCATTTACTTCTCCTAAATTATAATCTCTTAACATTTCAATATCTATCTTCTTAAATTTATAAATATGTCGGACACTTATTTACAGAAATTTCTTCAAAACTTTAAAAATTTTTATTTGTAATGGTCTAAAAAATTACTTCAATAATTTTTTTAGAATATCATTAGCATCTTTACCACTAATTTTCCCTTTAAATTTTTCCATTATTAACCCCATATATCCTCCAATACTCAAACCAGGTTTATCTTTGATTAATTTTATAATATTATTTTCAACTTCACTTAAATCTACTTTATCCAAAACAACAGCTTCATCTAAACTTTTACCTTTAACAATTTCTTCCATTACAAATTTAATATCCTTCTTATCTATCTTTTCTTCTTTAACAAAATCAAGAATTCCTTCTATAATATCCAAATCTAACTTTCCTATTTGTCCAGGAATCTCAATTAAAACTTTATATATCAATTTTGGATCTTCTAAAACATTCATTAAATATTTAAAATCTTCCAGTCTTTTTTGTTTTAATAAAATATAAATTTCTTCTTCCTTCAATCCTTTATTTTTTAATTCATTTTTAATTTCATTTCTTGATTTTGGTAAACTTCTTCTTGCTTCATCAATTAATTTCTTACTAATTTTTAATAAAGGTAAATCTGTTTCTGGATACATTCTTGAAGATCCTGGCATAGGTCTTAAAAATTCACTGCTTCCATCTGGTAAAGCATTTCTAACCTCAGAAGTTAAATTTTTATTATTAACTAAATTTTCTTCTTGTCTTTTTATTTCTTTCTCTATAGTAGGAATAAACATTTTAATATCTTGAAAACCTTTAATTTCTACTCTAGGATGTCCTTTAATACTAATATTCACATCTTGTCTTATAGTTCCAATTCCTCTTTTAACATTACAGCTTCTTAATATATCCCCAATATGCAAAGCAACTTCTTTTGCTTGTTCAGCACTAGTAATATCTGGAGCAGTTCCAATTTCAACTAAAGGAATTCCTAATCTATCTAATCTAAATCTATTATTTTCTTTAGAGATAACTCTAGCAGAATCCTCCTCTAAACTAACATTATCAATTCTTACTTTTCCAATTTTAGTCTCTATAAAACCATTTCTAGCAATTAGAATTGTTCTTTGAAATCCGCTGGTATTACTCCCATCTATAACTGTCTTCCTCATTATTTGCGTTGAGGATATTATTTCACAATTAAGTAAAATAGCTACATGTAAAGCTGTGATTAAAGCATCATGATTAATTAAATGAGGAGGTTCTTCATCTAATTCAACCAAACAAATACTATCATAACCTTCATAAATAAATTCTCTTTTTTTTAAAGATTCATAAACTGCTGCGTCATCAATATTCCCAATCTCACCAGCCACAGCATGCAATTTCCTATGAACTTCAAATTCAGGATTATCATTTCTTAGAATAGAATTACAATCACAAAATAATTTATTAGTATCTAATTGTTGATGTATTTCAATACCAGATTTTATTTGCATGAAGATAAGAAAGAAAAAGAGTTAATATAATTTAGTATTGGGAATTTTAGATAAAATCTCTTGAAAAATACTTTCATTAGAGGTTTCATCAAAAGGTACATGCAAAACATGAGACCCAGTTTCATAAGGACTAATAACATTTAAAGAATGATTTAAATTAAAAGAGGTAACAGAATTATCTTTTATACCCATAAAATTATATTTTTCCATATTCTCTAAAAAAATTCTTCTAGACTTAAGAAAGATCTCTTCCGGATTTCTTCCTTCTCTTTTTTCACAGTATCCTCTACTGACATTAACTTCTACAGCATCTCTAATAGTATTCATAAATAATCTAAAGTTGTCGGAGTATATACTATCACTTAACGGAGGATAATGCCAGCTACCAGCCCCTATAAAAAAATCTTCCTCATTATGCTTCAATCTAAAACTATCAATCATAATTGTAGGATAAATTAAAGCAACCACTCCCTCTAAACAAGCTCCTTCATCTTCTGAAACTATTCTGTTAGTAGAAATTAATTTAGCACTTTCGTTATAAACTCTTCTCATTAATTTTTGTTTAAAAGGAACTTTTAATTTACTTCCATTCTCATCAACAACTAAAATAGAATAAGGTTTTATTCCTATTTTATCAAAACAATCTAATATTGTTGAACTAGCTCTTCCAGAAATAACAGTATCTATAAGAACCAGATCCTTAGCTATAGGAAAATTTTCATACTTTACAGCCAAATCTTCTCTTTTTTCCATAAATCTTAATATAATATCAGTAAATGATCTAAAATAATGATTTTCCATTCTTTTATCATTTTGGGAAAAAAACGCAGCTGTAACTTTAGCCCAATAATCTCTAACGAATTCAGTCATCTTTGTATTATCTACATTCTTATCTCGAATATTTAGATCGGCTGTAAAAGGACTAAATAAAATATTTATGGGATGTTCTTTATCTTTTTTACTTCCTTTAAGATATTCTTCCAATATTCCATTAACATCAATCACTGGATTTAATTTATTATACAAATCTTTAAAATCTCCATAATCTTCTTTAAGAAATTTTATTGCGGAAATAGCTCCTAAAAATATAGGAAAAGCCCCTCTACTAGGTATTAAAAGTGTATCAAAATCTCTTCCAGAAAGATCTAAAGCTACTTCTAAACAAGCTCTTCCATAATCCAATAAATTTTCTTCTGAGAATATTAATTCCAAAGATTTTTTCATGATCCATCAATTTTTTATCCTATTTAAATCTTTACTTAATATTACTATAAAGTAATCACTAGATTATAAACATATAAAAATAAAAAATCAGTTAAATAAATTCTTCACTTTCTTTTGTACTTCTAAAGTTAATTCTGACTTTTTTTTCTCAAATTCTGCTTTTTTCTTTCTTATCTCAAGCTTCAATCTTTCGTCAAATTCTTTTTTCAGCTTATCCATTATAACAACTGAATTTTTCTTAATTGCTTCACTTATCTTTCTTTTCTTTTCATCCTCTAAATTTTTCAGCAGATCTATTTTATATTTATTATCCTCTT
>ERZ1292623.1416-Hain-H51-01um-R1-1416-length-23175-cov-6_pt1 | contig 23175 bp, 23 predicted proteins | sample MGYA00564398_ERZ1292623 | MGnify/ENA primary metagenome ERZ1292623 (study PRJEB36523, sample SAMEA6512633) | groundwater metagenome | collected 2019-01-07 | study: AquaDiva: Metagenomics assemblies of 32 groundwater samples | reverse complement strand
GACCACGGCGGAATACAGCGTAATCGTTGCTGATCCGCCGTGGTCCTGAATCCTACGCGGGCTTATTGAAGTCGGCGGCGACGCAGATCGCGATGGGCAGGCTCCGCTCCTAATAGCGGTCCATTCGTGCGGCCGGTGCGTTGCGCAGGTGCGGTCTGAGCGGTAGGCTGAGAAGTATGAAGACTGATGTGGACGAAGCCGCGGACGCGCAAAACGGATTGCAGTTAAACGAGTTGAGCGTTCCGATCAGTGCGCAGGTGACCGACCCTAAGCCCGTAGAAAAGCCGACAGCGGGACGCGGAGGGCGAAAAGGTAGACGCCATCGGACGCGGGCGAACGCGAATGACCTATCCGATAGACTTTTCAAAGAATTCGTGAGACTCGGGTCTATCGGAGAAGCCGCGAAGCTCTGCGGCGTTAGTCGGGCGACCGCATACAAACGCAGACGCCAGGACAAGTTCGACGAACGCGCCGATGATGCCCGAAAGGAAGCAGCGCGTAAGTCCGGCCTCACGCTCGAGGCATCGAACCTCGAAACACTCGGCATACTCCGGGTCGTCAAGTCGCACCTCCACGCGCAGGCGAAGGCCTGGCAGACCGTGGCTGCGCCCGAACCTGGCAAGCCAACGATGGACATCGAAGACCTCTCGGAGCAGATCCGCGAGCTCGCCAAGACGGAGCAACTCCTCCTCGGCGGCGTGACGGAGCGGGTCGGGCACAAGACGTGGGAAGAGGAAGTCGCCGAAGCGCGGCAGGCCCACGGGGGAAACTGAGGCCCGATGGTCGTGGCCTCGCCCGATCGCCCGCGTCCGTGCCGCGATGTCGTTCGTCGAGGCATAGATGACTTCGCCTGGTTCGCGGGCGAGAACTTCTGGATCGTGCCAAAGAGCGGGCGTGAGATCCGCCTCCGGCTCAATGACGTGCAGCGGGCCGTTCTGGCTGCCCAGGACCGGGCTATCGAGGCCGGGCGGCCCAGGAGGTTCCTACGACTCAAGCACCGCCAGCCCGGGATCAGCACGCTCGACCAGGCCGTCAACCTCTGGGGATGCTTGTTTCGGCCGAACTTCCGTGCGGTGACGATCAGCCACCGCCGCGAGACCACGAGGGAGATGTTCCGGGCTGCGCTCATGATGTACGACCGGCTCCCTGCCGGGCTGCGACCCAGGCGGGACTACGAGAGCAAGAGTGAGCTGGACTTCCCGGGGCTCAACTCGACCTACCGCATCGCAACCGCCGGTGCCAAGGCGGCCATCCACGGGACGACGAAGGACCGCGTCCACTGCTCCGAGGTCGCCCGCTGGCCCGGATCGCTCGAGGATGTGGCGCACACGATGGCCGGCATCACAGAGGCGACGATCCACGGCGAGGTCGCAGCCGAGTCCACGCCGCACGGGGTTGGAAACTGGTTCCACGCCACGTGGGAGGAGAGCCGCGGAGGCAACGGCGCCTGGGTGCCGATCTTCTTCCCATGGTGGGCGGAATCCGCCCTTCGCCTGCCGTTGCCGGAGGGCGACATCGATGCGATGGCGCTGTCCGACGAGGAGCGCGGAATCATGGAGCGGCACAGCCTAGATGCCGAGCAGGTCCAGTGGAGGCGAGACGCCAAGAAGCGGCTCGGGCGCAAGTTCCCCGAGGACTATCCCGAGGACGATGTAAGTTGCTTCCTGTCCTCTGGCTTGCACTTCTTCACCCAGGAGCGTGTAGACGCGCTCGCCAGGGTGGCCGGCGACCCGATCCGGATCGAGGAAGACGGCCGGCTCGAGGTGTGGAATGACCCGGAATCTAGCAAGACCTACGTGGCCTTCGGCGACGTGGGCGAGGGCCTTCCGGACGGGGACTACTCCGTGCTGGCCATCCTGTGCCGGGAGACCGGCGAGCAGGTCGCGCGCTGGCGTGGGCGGGCCCGGCCCGAGGCGTTCGCGAAGAAGTGTGACCCGCTGGCGCGGCGGTACAACACTGCATTGCTCGCGATCGAGCGCAACAACCACGGCCATTCCACGTTGAACGAACTTCTGAACCACCTCAAGTACCCGAAACTTTACAAGCATCGGTCCTACGACCGGGCCGCCGGGGACAGCGAGAAAATCGGATGGCCGACCGATGGCGTGACGCGGCCTCTCATGCTGGACGGGCTCGAGGCTGCGATCGCGGAGAGCGGCGGCATGGTCGTGCGGGACAAGGTCCTCCTGTCTGAAATGCGGACCTTCGTGGACAACGGGTCGGGCAAGTTCGAGGCCAGGTCCGGGCACCATGACGACTGCGTGATGGCCTGGGCCGGGGCGCAGCAGGTCCGGCTCAAGCCAGCGTTCAACCCGTCGATCCGGGCATTCTGAGCGGGCTCTTGAAAATCCAGGAATGTTGGATATTCTGAGTGCATGAGTCCGACCGTGACCATCGACGGCCTCGAGTGCCTCCGCTGCGGATACCGCTGGGTGCCGCGGAAGGCCCGGCCGAAGAAGTGCCCCGATTGCACGAGCCCGTTGTGGGACACGCCACGCGAACCCAAGCCAGAGAGGGATGGAAACCCATGACGACTGAGACCGCAGAAGCGCAGGAGATGAAGACCGGTCTTCGCAAGCCTGTGGCGCGCGACGTGAAGGGCGGGCGCAGGATCGAGCTTCTTGGGTCGCGCAAGCTCAAGGGCGGTGTGATCGAGGCGTGGGAGATCGCGCTCTCGACGCGGCGATGGTACCTGCTGTATCGCATCGACGAGGTCGTCGCGGGGAAGCGGACCGGCGCCGAGAGGGCGTTCGGATACCAGGTGTCGTCGGCCGTGAAGGCGGTCGCGGCGCTGGCCGACCCGCCGCCCCTCACGGGCTGGTCGAGAACCTCGGGCACGTTCCGCATGGACTCGGATTTGTTCCCGCAGAAGCTGTTCGCGGAGGTCCGCAAGGAGTTCGGTGAGCCGGACCCTGACGCGAGCGCGGCGGCGCCGAGGATGCCGCTGTCCAAAGAGGCGGCAGGCGACGATCCGGCGGTCAAGTTCGCCGCCGGCCAGGCGACCGAGACCAAGGCGAAGAGGCGGTAGCACGTGGGTTCGCCCGAGCCCACCGCGGCCCTCGAGGAGCCTGCCCCGAGCGTTGCGTGCGAGTTCTGCATGGCTCCGATCGACGGACCGCACTCGGTGGAGGAGTGCCGGGCGCTCGTGGTCGCGCAGCGCAACTCGCTCCTGAACGACTCGTCCGGATGGCTGACTGATCGGCAGGACACGTACAAGGCGCTGGCCGAGGCGACGCTGTTCGCCGTGCAGGCGCGGACGCTCCTGAACGCGTGGCTCGCCGCGCCGAGGTTCACGAAGCACATGAGCTGGCACAGGTGGCAGGCGATGTACCGCAGGAAGGTCAACGTCTTGCTGGGGAGGAAATAGCCATGTGGATGAGATCGGAGTATTTCCTCGACCGCCCGTCGTCTGGCCGGGTCGCGACCGTGCCGTGGTCGATCCGGCTCAAGGACCTCGTGAGTCGAGACCTGGTCCGCGACCGACCGGACGCGTTCTGCGCGGCAGTGGATGCGGCGCTGCGTTTCGCCGACCAGCCGGAGGTCCGCACGGCCCGCGTGATCGGGTACTTCATGGACGGTGGCGCTTTCGAGTCGCCCAGGATGTTCCTCGAAGGGCCGGACCTCGATGAGAAGGCGGATGGATCGATCGCGCCGCACGTCTCGATCTCCGTGACGCTGGCGACGGACGCGGAACATCGGCGGTTCCGCGAGGCGATCGGAGCGGCGGTGAACTCGGCGCTGTCGCGCCCGCGCCGGGAGAACGTGGCCGACGAGCCGCAGAAGCGCGGCGTGCTTGTCACGATCCGCGAGGGCCGACCTCCGGCGCGATACAACTGCGTGCCGGAGTCGCTGCTCGCGGACGCGCTAGGCTCCTCGAACCCGATCGCGTTCGCGGACTTGAATCTGACGCCGTACTTCGATGGGAGGTAACGCGTGGATAACAACGAGGCTGTTCTTAAGATCGAATCCGAGCGCGAACGATACCTTCTCGTCGAGGTCAAGGCGGGGGCAACGATCGGCCATGCGGCGCGGTGTGCGTCGCTCCTGGCGCACAACCGACGAAAAGAAGTTTGGTTCGATTTCAACGGGACCGAATGCAAGGCCAATCCTGGCGAGCCCGTGGAGGATATCGTCGAGAGGTACGAGTTCGGGTGGCCGGTCCGGCTGCGCGCGGCGATGGGAATCGTTGGACCAAAAATCTGCGATACTGGAAGGGCGGATGCGCTCAAGGCTCTGGTCGCGGCGGTCGGATCGTTCAGGATGCACGACGGCCGGTGCGAGGTGGTGTCGCCGGCCGGGAATTGGATCACCATCGATACGCCGATAAGCCGAGTGGAGTTCAACGCTCCGCGCGATCCGATGACCACCACCAACCCAGCTTGGAACGTGGAAGTTACCGCGCCGCCTCCAGGCGTCCTCGTCATTGAGAACTTGAGCCCGTGTGGCCATGGACCTGGTGGTGTGAACGCGGCTCATGTCTTGGGCCAGGACTTCGGCGCGTTCGAGCTGACCGAGGAGAGTGGGCTTCCGACGGGGCGATCGAAGCTCGACGATGTGTCGGCCGAGCGAATGCGCGTGATCGAGCGAGCCAAGGAACGCTACCTGTCGAGGATTAGGAAGCTCCGCGAGTGGCCGTCGTGCTCGCGCGGTATGGGCCGGCCGTTGGACGTGACGTTCTCGGCGATCGATCGCGGTGACTCGGTCACGGTCATCCCGAGGCTCGTTTGCCGGCACTGCCCGAGCGATTGGGAACGGGCAGGGGCGGAGTTGACACGGATCTTGCACGATGGGAAGCCGGCCGTTCTTGACGGCGGGACCACGTTCATGAACATCGTCGCCACGGACAGCCAGGTGCACATGGGCGACCTCTCGCCAAATCACCAGGATGTTCCATCGAAGCCCACGTGGATGACGTGGGCTACCAGGACACCATACAAAAATGGCGGCGGGTGTGTCTCAGAGGCATGTTTCGACGTCGTTCGCGGACTGCATGGAGATCGCCCGGCCAGGATCCGCATGACGCGCGAGCAGTGGGCCGAGGCGAACGTCAACTCGATCGGCGGCATCCCGATCGTTCCGCGCGACGGCGATGGTCCGACGATCACGTGCGAGGTCATGGTCAACACAGGGGCGGACCGATGATCCATCCCGACGTGTTGTCGGCCGCAGCGTTCGCGTTGGCTGTTCTCTCTGCGACCATCGCTTTCGCGGTCTTGATCGAGAGGCGCGCGAAGCGCCCGGTGTTCCTGGCCGGCCTTCGGTCGCCGGAGAATCAGATCGCGACCTCTGTGGAATACGATCCTGAGATGGGCGACAAAATCCTTTTGCAAACGGAGCAATCACTTAGCTCCGATCAGAAGGAGATCCTTCGGGGCATGTGGGAGAAATCATTCAAGGGGACGCACCGGAAATTGATAATTGTGGCCGACGGTGTGCGCGTCGTCGTTCTGAGGGCGCCTCGGAAGGATGCAAACAAGTGAAGAGCATCGACGCCGTGGCCCAGATCGACGATCCGCTGACTGGACTGTCCTCGGCGGTCGTCCGGGGCGATATCGTTGACCGCGTGCGCGACATGATCGCCGGCTGGTGCGAGCTCGGCGGGGATCTTCGGAACGCGGTGTTGATCATCCACCCGAAGACGATCCGGGAGTTGACCGGAATCTGCGGCGAGCATCGACTCGTCGTGCTGTGCGGCCTTCCAGTCGTTACCGATCCCAAGTGCCAGCTCGGCGACGTGTGGATCGAGGCCGCGTCTTGAGCGATCCAGCGAAGCCTGTTGAGAGGGCACCGACGTTCCGCGAGCGCGCGGCGGCGGCATGGCGGCAGACGAAGCCGCGGCGGGACAGGATCAAGGCTAGGGTTCGATCATGGCGGGCTACGGCCCTGGCGATCCCCCTGGCGATAGTGGCGGCGAACCCGCTCATGGTCCTCCTGGTCCTGAGCGCGCACGCGCTCGCCGTGTCGGTCCTGTGGGTCGGGATCGTGGCATGCTGGCGGTATATCCTGCGATGACTACGCCGATGTTCCGGTACAACCACCGAACCGTCACGGAGCGCATGAATCGCCTGCGGGCAATGGAGGCCAAGAAGGGCCGCGCGCCGTCGGCGAAGGAGGCTGCGAAGATCCTCAGCATTCCGGAGTCCTCCGCGTCCGGCTACGTGGCCGCGCTGGTCCGCGAGCAGAGGACGCGCAGAACGATCCATGACGCGGCCGTGGCGATGGGCGTGTCCGCCCGGCGCGCTCGCAAGCTGATCCAGGTCCGCGGCACGAACGTAGGGATCAAGACCGCGCAGGCCTGGAGGTTCTCCGACGAGGAGATCGAGCGGCTTCGAGCGAAACGCGGCGCATAAAGGCGGCGATCTGCGAACGGACGCCGCCAGTGGATATCGTCTGAATGGAGGCATCGCCCATGTCCGGAAGCGAACAGGACCGCATCGCCAATCCGAAGAACTTCAGTCTCGACACGAGGCAGTCCGCATGGAACGCTGGGTGCGCCGCCAACCTGGCGAACCGCAGCCTGGCGTCGAGCCCTTGGAAAGACGAGTCCGTCGCCGGCAAGGATTGGCGTGATGGCCATTGCGGAAGTCCGTTCGGCGCTTGGGAAGACGCCGCAGGAGGACGCGCAGCATGAAATGGCCTAGAATGGGGCATGGTAACGATCCGCACACGGCGAGCTCGGTCTCGATCCGGAGGTGGTCCGATTCCGAATGACGGATAGCAGAGTCCTGGATATACTTCGTCAACTGAATGCAGCCCGACGCGATTCCAATCCAACTGCACAACGACGCCATGCTGGAGGAGGTCAAGAGCCTCGCCGGCAAGGTCCGATTCGGGACGTTGACACTGTCTGTGCAGGGCGGTAGGATCGTAACGATCAAGCGCGAGGACGTTTTCAAGGCGGACGAGATCATCCGCCGGAGCGATCGTAGAGCGTCGTAGCGCACCCAGCAACGATTTAGGCCGCGGGGACACCGGGCCGTGCAGGCTTCGAGCCTGGACGGAGACTCCCCCTGGTGCAGCAGCCGGCCACCCTTGACCGCCTACTCCCCGGCCTCGGCCTCGCCCGCCGCATTGCCCGCATCGGCCCGACCGAGGCCGACAAGTATTTCTTCAAGACCGTCCGCCAGCTCGCCGCGCTGTCCGACGGCGACCTCGGCGACCCCTACGAGAAGCACGCCTGGGCTCACGCGTGCATGCACGTCCGCGCTCTCGCGCTGGCGAGCGTGACGTTCCGGATCTACACGGGCTCCGTGGACAACCCGGAGCCCGTGGACGATGCGGAAGGCCTCGCGATCCAGGACGTGTTCGACGCGCCGAACCCGCTCATGTCGGCCGCGCAGATGTGGGAGGCGCTGAGCCTCTACCTCGACGGGCAGGGTGGCACGTACTTCTTCTTCGAGTCCGGCACTGGCAAGGCCCGCCGCGTGACGGACATGCCGAAGGAGTTGTTCGTCATCGGCCAGGACCAGGTCGAGGTGGTCAAGGGCAAGGGCGGCTATCCGTTCGGCTACGTCTACAGCGGAGCGTCCGGGGCGAAGGTGCCGCTCGATCCCGAGCAGGTCGCGGCCGTGCTGTTCTTCAACCCGAAGAACCCGCTCGTGGGCCTGTCGCCGATTTCGGCCATCAAGGACGCCATCTCCACGGACGCGCGGGCGGCCCGGTATAGCAAGGCCGTGTTCGACAACTACGGCGACGTTGGTGGTGTCGTCTCGACCGACCAGGTGATCGACGACGGCAAATACAAGGAGCTGCGCCGTTGGTGGGACGACACGCACGCGGGCGCGCACAACGCGAAACGGGCGGCGATCCTGGACAGCGGGCTCAAGTACACGCCGACCACGCTGGCGCACCGGGACATGGAGTTCCTCGAGCAGAGGCGGTGGTCGAGGGAGGAGATCATCGCGGTGTTCGGTCTGCACAAGCTCGACCTCGGGCTCCTCGAGTCCGTCAATTACGCGACCGCCCTCGTGGCGTCCAGGATGGTCTGGGAGAAGACGCACCTCCCGCGCATGGCGCTGATCCAGGACGCGCTTTGGCTGCGGCTGTTCCGCCACCTGCACGGCGGTAAGTATTGGGGCGCGTTCGACCTGAGCGGCGTGGAGGCGTTCCAGGCTGGGCTTGCGGAGCGGGTCCTGGCCGGGGCCGGCCTCGCCGGCATGGGCTTCCCGATCAACGACGTGAACGTGCGGCTCAACCTCGGCATGCAGGAGGTCGAGGGTGGGGATGTTGGTCGGCTCCCATTCGGCCTCCAGCCGATCGGATCGTCCGGCGACGCTGATGCGTACAAGGCGAAGGCCAGCGCTCAGGCGTGGCGAAGGACGGCCATCGGGCGGCTGACGAACGGGGCCGACGGTTCGCTGCTGCTGATCCCGAACGCGGTGAGGTCGAAGCATCCGACGCGGAAGGCCGTCGTCACCGTGCCGGCCATGCCGACGACGAGGACGGCCGAGGCGCCGGTTGATCCTGGATGGGACCACTGGGTCCGAGCGATCTTGGACCCAGGGGAGGCGCTGATGATACGCCTGCTCAAGCGGGAGTTCCGCAAGATCCGCGACGAGATCAAGGCGGCGGTAGCCGAGGCGTTCCGCTTCGCGCCGCGCGTCCGGGCGCCGAAGAAGGCGACCGAGATCCTTCCGGGCTCGAAGGAGTGGAAGGACCGGATCTGGAAGGTGCTCCGCCCGGCCTACGAGCAGCAGGTGATCGAGGCGATGGAGGACGCGGCCGAGTCGCTCGGCGTCGCGTTCGCGCAGAACGCCTACGACCCGCTAATCCCGTCGTTCATGGACGTGCGCGAGAATATGATCGGCGGAGCGACCGACACGGTCTGGACCAAGCTCAAGGACACGATCCAGGAGGGGCTCGGCGTCAACGAGACGGTCGCACAGGTCCAGTCGCGGGTGATCGAGGAGATGTCCGGATACCTCGAGGGCGGCGCCCCGCGCGCGCTCACGATCGCCCGCACGGAGACGGCCGCCGCGTCGAACTGGGCGCGCAACGAGGTCTACAAGCACGAGGGCGTGAAGCGGCACCAGTGGCTCACGGCGATGGATGAGCATGTCCGGGCGTCCCATCAGGCGCTTCAAGGCAAGTCCGTCAAGATCGGCGACGACTTCGTGAGCGGGGACGGGAACAAGCTCAAGTACCCGAACGATCCGGAGGCTCCGGCCGGCGACTCGATCAACTGTCGCTGCCGAGTCGCCCCGGTGTTCGAGGAGGAGGAGGAATGAGCGCGGTCGTCGGCGAGCAGATGCTTCGTTCGAGCGGGCCGGCCACGGCGCGCAAGCCGCGCTGGTCGAAGGCCGCCATCAGGAGCCTCATCCGGGAGAAGACCGGCGAGGAGCCGGAGGAGGGGGCAGAGGACCGCGTGCTCGAGATCGTCGGCACGGACGAGACGCCGGACCGCTACAACTCGATCCTGACCGCGGACGGGTGGGAGACGGAGCGGTACGAGCGCAACCCGGTCTTCCTCTGGTGCCACGACGACACGTCGCCGCCGATCGGGCTCACGCTCAAGATCGAGCGGTCGGAGGTGGCCGGTCGCAAGGGCCTCTCGTTCCTGGTCCTGTTCGCTGACGCGGAGACGTCGCCGCTGGCAGACAAGATCTTCCGTCTCTACAAGGGCGGGTTCCTGAACGCGACGAGCGTCGGCTTCTGGCCGCACGAGGCGAGGGAGATCGACACGGAGGACGAGGCCCGCGAGCTCAACCTCGCGTGGCCGTTCCTCACGAGCCCGAACTTCCCGCCGATCGTGTACGAGCGTCAGGAGCTTCTCGAGCTTTCGGCCGTGCCGGTGCCGGGCAACCCGAACGCGCTCGTGCAAAGGGCCGTGAGCCGCGGGGCGCTGCGGCCGGAGGAGGCCGCGGACGCCGAGCGGTGGCTCGGCCAGGCGGCCGGCGTCGAGAAGACGCGGATGGATGCGCGCCTAGGGAAGCTTCACCCGATCGAGCCTGACGGCGTTCCGGTCACATGGGGGACGCTCACGACGACGAACGTTGTCGGTCTGCCTGCCATCCTCGCGGCGTCGCGGCCGAAGGCATTCAAGTGCCGGCTCAACCCGCAGCTTCCTCGGTCCTTCGACGTGGCGGCGGAGTCGCTCCAGCCGGCCACGCTCATGTTCGCGTGGGCGAGCGAGTGGCTCGGCTGTGCGGTCAAGGACATCTGGCTGAGCCGGTTCACCGTGCAGTCGGCCAGGATCGGCGGGTTCCTGTCCGGCCTGCGGGCGGCGTCCGAGGGGCTCGCGATCAAGGCGGAGCGGAACATCCTCGGCAACGGCATGGAGATGCCGCCCGTCCGGGAGACGATCCATCTCAACTCGAAGATGTCGGACTCGTTCCTCGTGGAAGGAGCGCAGTTTCTGGAGGGACCGGACGGCGCGAAGCTGATCGTCGTCCGCGAGCCATCGTGGTGGGGCCTCGAGTTCACGGTCATGTCGGCGACCGCGCACCAGGCGTCGGCAGAGCGCGTGGTGAACGGCGCGTGGGACTGGCTCCGGGCGAACGATCCTCTCAAGGGCGAGGCGTTCTCGATCACGGGCGAGTTCCAGAAGAGGGGTGACGCCACGTTCGAGGACGTGTTCATGACCGAGCGCAACGCGACGGCGTGCCGGCGAACGCTCGATGTCCTGAACGCGAAGGGGAGCTCGTTCGCCCCTCGCGGGATCCTGATGCTCGGGGCGCCAGGGACTGGCAAGACAATGAGCGGGCGCGTGTTCCGCGATAGGGCCAAGGCGACGTTCCTGTGGGTGAGCGCGAAGGACCTCCGCCGGGTCGGTGGATCGTCCGGGATCGAGATGGCGTTCGAGTACGCCCGCGAGTACGCGCCGTCGGTGATCTTCCTCGAGGACATCGACTCGTGGATCTCTGACTCGTGCGTGGACCTGCTCAAGGTCGAGATGGACGGGCTCGCCAAGAACACGGGCGTGCTCACGATCCTGACGACGAACCACCCGGAGCATTTGCCCGCCGCGCTGATCGACCGCCCCGGTCGGTTCCACGACGTGCTCAACTTCGACCTTCCCGACGAGACCGTGCGCGGCGCCATGCTGCGCGCGTGGATCGCGGGGATCTCCGAGGAGCAGCTCGCGTCGGCCGTGGCGGCGACCGCGGGGATGTCCGGCGCGCACGTCCGGTACGTGGCCGACTTCGTGGCGTCGCTGGTCGAGGGCGACGGGATGGCGGTCGGCGAGGCGATCGAGCGGGCGATCGCCACCATGATCGAGCAGCGGGAGTTGATCGCTGGGCTTGGAGCGTGGGCCCGGACCGCCCCGAGGACGATCGTCGGGTTCAAGATCGAGACCGCGTTCGGGACGGATATCCCCGAGTCGATCGGGTCGGCCGGCGTTTTGACATTCCACGAGGGATCGCCGGTGCTCGAGCGCCCGGCAGGGGAGGGCGACATGGACGAGTTGACCGAGATGCTCAAGGCGTGCGCGGCGGCCTGCGAGGCGTGCCGGGACAAGTGCGCTTACGCGGCCGAGAAGAAGGATGACGCGAGTAAGGCCGCGGCCAAGGCGGTGTGCCTGACCTGCGCGGAGGCGTGCGAGAAGTGCGCGGCTATGATCGGCGCGCCGGCCGAGGAAACGCCTGCGTCGGAGTCGGACGGCGAGGCGGAGATGAAGGCGGCGCTCGAGGGCGTCATGAGGAAGTTGGATCAGGTCGCGGCGTAGCGACGAAGTCTTGGGCGGCCGTGGTCGGTCGCTCGGAACGATACGGCTGGCCGGGGCCTGTCCCGGCTTTCAAGGGCAAGGCCCCAGGCGGGCCGTGAAAAGGAGATAGGGCCATGAAGGACGTGCTGGAGAAGCTGGACAAGTCCATCGGCGACCTGGGGACCAGGTTCGGGGGCAAGCTCGAGTCGATCGAGAAGGCGGGCCAGGGGCTCGAGACGCGGCTCGCGTCGCTGGAGGAGAGGTTCCGCACGCGCCAGATCGAGGTGCCGGGCCTGCGCGACCACGACAAGGACGGCAGCAAGTTCTCGTTCGCGCGCGCCTGCCTGGGCCTGTCCACGGGCGACTGGGATCGCTGGGGCGCCGGCTACGAGCGCGACGTCATGCGCGAGGCGACGAGGTCGGCCGAGAAGCAGGGCCGCGTCCTCTCCAGCTCGGTGGACGGCTCCGGCGGCTACCTCGTGCCGGCGCAGTACACCGAGGAGCTGATCGAGCTCCTCCGGGCCGACGCCGTCGTGCTGGCGCTCGGCGCGCGCGAGCTGTCCGGACTGATCGGCAGCCCCGTGCCGCTGTCCAAGCAGACCGGCGGGGCGACGGGCTACTGGGTCGCGGAGGGCAACAGCATCTCGGCCTCCGACCAGAGCTTCGGCGAGATCAACCTCCGCCCGCACTCGGCGGCCGCCCTCACGAAGCTGTCCAACCGGCTCCTGGCCCAGACGGCCAACCAGGGCATCAAGAGCGCCGAGCGGATCGTTCGCGAGGACCTCGCGAAGACGCTCGCCCTCCTGATCGACGTCGCGGCCCTCACGGGCACGGGCGCCGGCGAGCAGCCCATCGGCATCGCCAACGCGACTGGCGTCGGGACGCTGTCCCTCAACGCCAACCCGACCATCGACCACCTGATCGACATGGTCAAGACGGTGGCGAACGCGAACGCGCTCCGTGGCAGCCTGGGCTTCGTCATGCACCCGCGGACGTGGTTCAAGCTGCTCAAGCTCAAGGACGGCGAGGGGAAGCACTACCTCGTGCCGGACGCGAGCCGGCCATGGATGGGCACCCTGCTCGGCTACCGGGCCGCGCAGACGACCCAGCTCAGCATCATCCTGGGCAGCACCACGGACGAGTCCGAGCTGATCTTCGGCAACTTCGCCGAGATCTTCGTCGCGACCTGGGGCGGCCTGGAGCTCGAGGCGTCGAGGGAGACCTCGGACGCGTTCGAGAAGCGGCAGACCTGGATCCGGATCGTGCAGGAGGTGGACATCGCCGTGAGGCACGGGGCGTCCTTCGTCTACACGAACGACGTCCGGGACGACTAGCGGCGGCGTGAGTTCTTGAAGCGCGCGCGGGGCGGGGCGCCGAGATCCGCCCCGCGCGATCACTTTCCTCGGCGCCACGCGAAGGAGATTCCACATGTCCGTAACGACCGAGATGGCCGATCGCGCTTCGGGCGCGTTCCAGGTGTTCAACGACAAGACGGCGCTCCGCGACAACCAGAAGGCGTACTTCGGGACCGATGGCGACTCGTCCGCGAAGTTCAACGCCACGGACAACACGCTGGAGTTCGAGGGAAAGGGCGCGCGTTTCACGGGCGGCCAGAAGCGCAAGGTCACGAGCACGGCCATCGACCTGTCGCCGACGGCGGCCCAGGTCATGCACGGCCACATCCTCGTGACGGTCACGGCCATGACCGTGTCGCTGCCGGCCCCTGCCGCCGCGGTTGAGGGTGCCGACGTGCTCGTGTCCCCGGTGGGCGACATCGGGACGACCGTGAACGTCACGGGCGGCACTGGTTTCGGCAACGGCGGGGCCGACAAGGACGTCGCCACCGTGGCCGAGGGAACGACGGGGCACTTCGTCTGTTCCTCGACCGACGCCGGGACGACGTTCTACTGGTTCATGGTGTCGGGACCGTCGCTCGCGTAACGAGCGAGGCAGGAGCGCGCGGCGATCGGTCCGCGCGCGTGGAGGATCGACATGGCCGGCGAGCTCACCAACCCGAAGTTCCGGGAGAACGCGTTCACGTCCGCGCCCCTGCAAGCCGCAGGAGCTTACGCGGACGGTGAGGTGTTGGACTGCTCGGAGTTCAACCACGAGGTGTTCGAGTGCACGTACTCCCGTGGTGCCGCCGGAGGGGCGGTGAAGGTCAAGGCAATGCTCTCGTTCGATAAGGGCACGACCTGGTCGCAGACGAGGACGAAGCAGATCAACGCCGGGGCGGCCGGGGCGGAGGTGGTGCATGACCTCCTTCGGGAGGCTGTGCGGCACACGAGCGAGGCTGCCGGGGCGGAGATCTTCATCGTCGAGATACCACAGGTGACCGCGACCAGGATCAGGATCAGCGCGGCCGAGACTGGCGTCGTCGGGACGCCTGGAACGTTCTCGGCTGTCCGCCGGGCGAGCCGTAACTCGTAGGGAGATTCGATGAGCCAGACCATCAGCCCAACGGTCGCGGTCGTAGGCGGTTCCAGCGTCCAGGGGGTCGTCGAGTTCAACGCCGTGAACACGGTCGAACGCGGCGCGCTCGTCACGTTCCAGATCAGCCTGACGGACAAGGACAGCGGGCCGATCGCGGTCGGGTTGATCAACATCACCGGGATCAGTGCCGAGTTGTTCAAGTCCACTGGAGGCGGGGCGTTCAGCAGCGTCGGGATCGCGCAGCCGACGTTCACCAAGAGCACCGGCGTCGTGTCGGTCAACTACTTGTTCGTGGCCGGAGAATGTGCGGCGGCGGACGGGTGGAAGCTCCAGGTGTCGGGGATCACCTACACGATCGGCGTCGAGGCCGTCACGGCCTACGTGCCGACGCATGTATGGTCCGGAGTGGTCCTTGATCATTCGGACGTGGTCGAAGATGTGAACGACATCCGGGCGACCGCCGGGCAGAAGACCGACGTGATCCCGGCCATGAGCGCGGCGAGCGACGGGACGCAGACGATCGTCCAGCTCGCGAGGTCGATCCACGAGTTGGTCGGGCAGACGCCGGCCGATCCGGACGACAGCCTGCACACCGTCCTCGGCCAGCGCGACGCGGCGGCCCTCGGAACAGGCACGGCCGACGATGGCACGCAGACGGCCATGACCCTCCTGCGCGGGCTCTTCGACCGGCTCGGCGAGTTGAACGTCGCCGCGGCCACGGGCGATCCAGGGACGACGACCACGCTCGCGGCCTACGCCAAGCAGGCGATCAACGTCCTGATCGGAACGGACGGTGTCGCCACCTGGCCTGCGGCCGCCGCGCCTGGAAACGGTGTGTCGTTCGCGGAGGCGCTCCGGAAGGTCTATGACGACCTGACCACGTTGGCCGCCGCGCTGGCTATCGGGGGCACCGTCACCGGAACGGCCGACGCCGGCAGCACGGCGGGGCAGCTCCGGGACGCCGCGCTGACGCAGGCCGACGACACGTTCAATGGGCAGCTCTTGGTGATGACGAGCGGGCTGAACGCTGGCTTGTCGTCCGTGATTGTGGATTTCGTGGCCGCGACGGACGACGTCCTGGTCGAGCCTGACTTCCCCAGCGCGATCGCCGCCGGCGACACCTACACGATCCTCCCCAGGTCCACGAACGCCGACATCCTGATCGGCCACAACAACGCGAACAACGCCGCGGACACGTCGGCCGTTGTTGCCAACCGCGATGGGTCGGTGCTTGAACGGGCGGAGGAGATCGCGGATGACGCCGACGCCATCCTCGTTGACACGGGTGACGGCACGAACGCGGCGGTTGCTCCTGGAGTTGCCGGCTCGATCCACGCGCACGTCCGCGAGGCGCAAGAGAACATCGACACGGTCCAGACCGAGGTCAACAAGATCGGTGCGGCGGCGGACGCTTCGGCGACGCCTGGAGCGGCCGGATCCGTCCACGCCCACGTGAGGGAAGCCCAGGACAACCTCGACACGATCGAGACGAAGATCGGCGCGAACTCGGACGCCTCGACCGACCCGAGCGCGGCGTCCGGAACGGTGTTCGGGAAGGTCCGCGGCCTCGGCGACGGCCAGGACACGATCGTCGCCCTCCACGCGGTCCCCGGAGCGGACGTCACCACCAACACGAACGTTCGTGACGTCGCTGGTAACAAGACGGACGCCGCGGCGACCGGGGATCCTGGAACGACCAAGAGCTTGACGGCGCTGGCGAAGCAGATCGTCAACGTGCTCATGGGCGCGGACGGGATCGCGACCTTCCCAGCGGCGGCGGCCCCGGGCAACGGCGTGTCGATGGCGGAGGTCGAGCGGCAGATCTACAACGACCTGAACGCCGGGACGTTGTCCGGCACGGCCGACGCTGGCTCGTCCGCGAGCCTGCTGGTGGACGCCGCGCTTACGCATGGGAACGACTACTGGAACGGCCACGTGGTCGTGCTGACGAGCGGCGCGAACATCTACCAGGCGACGATGATTGTCGATTTCGACGCCGCGACCGACACGGCCACGCTCGAGCCCGCGTTCTTGTCGGCGATCGCGGCCGGGGACGCCTACACGATCCTGCCGACGGCGAGCTATGCCGCGATCCTGATCGGCGCGGACAACGCGAACAACGCGGCCAGCACGACCAACGTCGTGGCGAACCGTGACGGGTCCGTTTTGGAGCGCGCTGAGGAGTTGGCGAACGATACCGACGCCATCCTCGTTGACACGGGCGACGGGGCGGACGCTGCCGTGGCGCCAGGCATAGCCGGATCCCTGCACGGCCACGTCCGCGAGGCGCAGGCGAACATCGACACGTTGGAAACGAAGATCGACGTGATCGACGGGTTCCACGACGTGCCGACCGCCGACGTGACGACGAACGCTCAGGTTCGCGACGTGGCAGGAAACAAGAGCGACGCGGCCACGAGCGGGGACGTCGGGGCGACGAAGTCCTTGATGGCCTACGCGAAGCAGCTCGTGAACGTGCTCGTGTCGAGTGTCGGCATCCCGAGTTGGCCGGCGTCATCCGCGCCGGGGAACAACATCCCCATCGCGTCCGTGATCCGAAAGATCTACGACCTTGTCGTCGCGGGTGGAACGGTCAGCGAGGCCGTCGGACCGTACACCTACACGACCGGGACGACCGAGCAGACCGTTTACGAGAGCGCATTGGTGACGCGGCGCAAGGTGTCGCTCGAGTTCAACAACACGGCCATGACGCAGGCAGGGACGTTCCGCCTGTACCGCAAGGTGGACGGGATAACCTACGACCTGTACGGGTCCACGGCCGTCCTCGCGAGCGGCAACCGTGCGTTCGATTCCGAGTTCACGACCAACCAGCACTACAAGCTCACCTACCAGGCCGGAACGACCGAGGGCTTCAACAGGGACATCGCTTACAGCGCCGTGTGGACCGCTCTGGAGTAAGTCATGGCGAGAGTCTTCAACGTCGAGACGGGCGCGAACTACACCTGGGGAGGAACCCAGGAGTACGACGCGCTCGTGGACTTCGACGCCGGCTTCAAGGTCGCGACCGCGCAGGAGGGGCAGTTCTACAACACGGCCGACGAGACCACGAACTACGAGCGCGGGTTCATGCGCTGGAGCGGCAACGTTTGGCAGGTCGGCACGGAGAAGCTGGGCTCCGGGACACTGAGGGCGTTTCACCTCATGTACGGCGCGACGGCCGCCATGCAGATCACGGGGACTCGGCCGACGTTCCCGCAGGGCATCACGAGCTCCGGCAACACGCTCTTCACGAACAACATCGAGCTCAACTTCGGCAACGTCTATAGCTCGATCATGTGGGGCACGGCGCAGACGAACGACGGGCTCATGATCGGAATCGTCTGTGGAGCGGCTGATGGAAGTGGGAATATCATCATCAGCGAGTACGCGGACCGTGGCGTAGACTTCCTACACGCGGCCAGCGCCAACCCGAGGTTCATCGTCCAGTCGGCCGACGCCACGACCGTGGCGGATTACTGGTCGATCCTGCACAACCAGACGAACGCGCTCATGGAGGTAGGCGCCGGGGACCTCCTCATCACGATCGCTGGAGGCAACCTCGCGCCTTCCGTGAACGACGGATGGGCGCTCGGCGTGGCCGCGACCGGCGAGGTGTCTGATATCTTCCTGGCCTCAGGGGCGGTGGTTAATTTCGCCAACGGCGGCGCGACGATCACGCACACCGCGCCAGGAGGGGTGCAGACGATCACGTGGGCCTCGACAGTTGGATATATCACGATCGGTGATGGTGTCGGCCTCGCGTTCCAGATCCAGGAAGGCAGCAACTCCTACGTCGGCGTGAGCACGAGCAACGGCACCGAGCAGTTGTACCTCGGCAACTCGACCACGAACCCGACCTTCGCGTTCAACGGGACCGGAAAATGCACGCACACTGGTAGGCTGGAGTTCAACCAGGGTGCGGACGTTGCCTCGACAGGTGACTTGGAACTCGGCACCGCCAACGTCTTCGAGGTCACCGGCGTTGCGACGATAAACGCCATCACGACGGCGAACTGGCAGACAGGGTCCGTCGTGGTGCTGGTGTTCACGAGCACGGCGACCTTGAAGCACAACACGACCGGCGGGGCTGGCACGGCTGTCGCGCTCCTGTCCGCCGGCTTGGATTTCGTTGCGACCGCAGGGGACACGATCACGCTCTGCTATTGCGAACTCGGAGGGGTGACCGCGTGGCGCGAGCTGGCAAGGACGTTGATCGCATGAGCCGCGAACTCGAGCTGCTCAAGATCCCGCCCGAGGGCGTGCTGGGGTCGATGGACCCAGACCACCCGTCGAACATCCTATACAACGCTGCCCACCTGCCCGTGAAGGACAACGTCACAGGAGACGTGGTGCGAGTCGCGGAGAAGGCCCGCGGGAAGTGCGTCCTCCTGCTCGCGATGGACGCGACGCCGCCGGACGGGGACGTGCGCAAGGAGGCGGAGCTTCGCCACCGCGTCAAGACGGCGTGGGACAGGTGGACGGCGGAGCCGGACAAGATCCCGCTCAAGAAGAAGTCGGAGGCGATCCCGCTCCTGTTCCGCCTGCTCCTGGCCTACCCGAAGATCGGCAGCCAGGGCGCGGAGGACGTGGACCTGGCCCGGCGTTACCTCACCGCCATCATCGGCGGCGACGAGGCCGTGGCGCCGTTCCTCTCCATCTGGGAGGCGTATCTCCCCAAGGATGACGGGAAGACTCAGGACAGACTGCGGCAGGAAGCGAAGGCGCTGGAGTCCGTCAAGGACGACGAGGAGGTCCTCGCGTGAGGATCGCCGGAACGAAGATCAATCGCCTCGCCGGGCTGTTCGTCGCGTCAGGGCCGAAGGCCGGCGCGTTCGGTGGCGCGTTCAAGACCGCTCTCGAGTCGTGGAGCCCGATCGAGCGCGGGGCTCCAGGTGGTGGCGTAGCGCTCACGGTCGTGCTGATAGATCTGGACGATGAAGCTCTCGGTCGGCTCGCGTCGGGCCTGCTCCGGCTCAATGTGCAGCGCCTCGAGTCGATCGAGAATGTAGGCAAGCCTGTCCACATGCTCGTCCCCAGGATCCAGGACGACTTCTATGCCGTGCCGTCGCCAGACCGAGAGAAGCCGCGGAGCGACGTCGAATATGTCCTGCGCGGCCAGCGAGCGCGGCGGCAGGTCGCCGAGTCGTTGTATGACGCGCGCGATCGCATGAGCCGCACGCGCGATTTCCTCGGCTATCCAGTGGGGGCCTGAGCGATGCCGGTCCTCCAGGTCGCCAAGTCCGGTCAGCCCTACACGACGATCCAGGCCGCGATGCTCGCGGCCGTGGACGGGGACACGATCCGAGTCATGGACTCGCAGACCTACCAGGACGGCCAGGTCCGGTTCGACACGCCCGTGCCGACGCTGGACAACGTGACCATCGAGGCCGCTGTGGGCCAGACGCCGACGATCAAGGGCACGTCGAACGAGCTGATCGACTTCGGATACACCACAGGCAACGTCGTGGATGGGTTCACGGTGGACTGCACCGGCAGCGGATCGAACTACGGGCTCAGCTTCGAGGACACGAGCCAGAGCTGCATCATCAGCGATTGCACGCTCACGAACTGCCGGTCGAAGTTCTCGGAGCAGGCCCAGGGCAACAAGGTGCTCCGGTGCAAGTTCACCGGCGTATCCCAGTTCCGGGTGCAGAACACGGCAGGCCTCACGGAGAACCAGTTCATCGCGTGCGAGTTCTCCGGTTTCACCTCGTCCGCGATAATCATGCTGTCTGGCGGAACCACCGGCGTCTACGGCTGCACGATCGACGGCGGAGACTCGGCCACGGCCGGGATCGACGACGACGCTTCCGCCGGCAACCTGACGATCACGAACACGATCATCACCCGATGCACGACCCAGCTCGACACCTACGCTGGCACGGACAAGAGTAAGGTCACGTTCTCGTGCTTGAAGGGCCAGAGCCTCACTGGTTTCCCGGGCTCGAACATCAACACGGACCCCGTGTTCGTGAACCCGAGCAACCGCCGCCTCCAGGCATCGAGCCCGTGTCTGAACACCGGCACGAGCCTCGCCGCGATCTACACCGTTGACCTGGACGGGGACGCGATCGCTGGCTCCTACGAGATGGGCGCCTACGAAGGAACAGGCGGCGGCCCGACGCTCACCTATCACGAGCGGACCATCGCGGCATCCGGGGCGAACCACACGACCATCGCGAGCTTCAAGCAGTGGATCATTGACAACGTCCACGCGACGGACCTCACCGCGGCCAACGCCCACGTGACGGCCATCTTCACGGACTCGAGCACGTTCACGGAGGCGGCCATCCAGTTCACGTGGACGGCGGACGCGGACAGGACCATCGTCTTTAAGGCCGCGGCCGGAGCCACCCCGAACATCAACACGCCGATCCGCGTCAACGTGATCTCGGCTCGGTTCGAGGGGCTCAAGATGACGCAGGTGTCCAACAACTACTGCGTCCAGATCGACGTCAGCAACGTCCGCGTGACGACGACCGAGTTCGTCGGGCACACGACGCCGGCCTTCGGTGCGATCCGCCTGTCGGCCGGGACCGGCAGCATCATCGATCGCTGCCTGTTCAACGGCGGGAAGTACGGTTTCGAGCAGACGGCGTCCGGCGGGGCCGCGGTGCGGAACTGCATCTTCAAGAACCACACCGGCCGCAGCCTGTCCGCGATCGTTGGGTCCGGGACGTGCTCGACGATCGTGGAGCATTGCACCATCGACGCCGCGAGCAACGGGGTGGTCGCATTCGTGCAACTCTCCGTCAACGTGTTCACGGTCCGCAACTGCCTGCTCAAGGCGGATGGGAGCGGGGCGTTCGTCTACTACGTCAACACGACCGACGCGTCCAGGCTCGCGAGCAACTACAACACGACGAACGTCGTGAACAGCGCCACGACCGGCCGGACCAACAGCGCGACCTATGTGACGCTCGCCAACTGGCAGGGCACGGGCCAGGACGCCAACTCCGTGGACACGGCGATCCCGTGGACGAACGAGGCTGGCGGCGACTACACGCTCACGGCGAGCACGGACGGGTTCGACTACGGCGTGACGACGGACTACAACGCCGGCCCGCGCGCGGTGCCAGGGGACAAGGGCGCGCTGGAGTATCAGGCCATACCGGCCGCGCCGAGTGGCCTATCGGTCACGCCTGCCAGCACGACGCAATTGAACCTGACGTGGACGGACAACGCGACGAACGAGTCCGCGCAGGAGATCGAGCGCGCGCCGGATTCCGGCGGGGCGCCTGGGACGTTCGCCTTGGTCGCGTCGGTCAGCGCGAACGACGTGAGCTACTCGGACACCGGGCTGTCGGCCAGCACGACGTACTGGTACCGAATCCGGGCCTACAACGAGTACGGGTTCAGCGCCTACTCGGCCAACGCGAGCGGGACGACGAACTCTCCGGCGGCGGTTGGTGGCGGCGCGACCATGCGGCGCCTCCAGGCCGCTTATTGTGGGATCTAGGGGGACTCATGGGCCAGGAACGAGGTCGCAATCTCCCGTCGCCCTTGGCGTGGTCGATCGTGGCGGAGCACGGAGGGGACTGGTCGCCGACGATGCACGTCGGCATGGCTACGGGGATCGTTCGAGCCGTCACGGAGCCGTGGGCTACGCGTGAGGTCGGTTACTCGCGCGAGCCCGGAAGAGGTTATGTGAGGACGGCGATCGTGGTCCTTCGGCTGACGGACGTGGACGCTGGGCGGTTGCTGACCGGTGCGCTGCGGGTGAGGTCGAGGTTCGCGCCGTCGGTCGGATGGGAGACGGTTCCGCCGCGGGCGATCGAGCCGATGAGCGCGGCGGTGCTCGAGGAGGTGCCGGCGTCGTTGCGGCGCAAGGACGCGCGGATCGATGGACAGATCGCCGGCCTTCTGGCGAGGGTTTCGGCGGGATTGGAACAGCGGAGACGGAAGCCGGCCTAGGGGTCGGTCAACCAGGCGGACGAGGCCAGCCCCCACCCGTCCACACAACGTCGCGGGGCATGAAGGAGACGGACCATGAGGATGACGGCGCACCAGAACCTGAAGGTGGCAGCGGCCATCACGCCGGCGAGCTACTCGGCGGCGGCCGACACGCTCGGCCTCGAGATCGACACGAAGGGGTACGCCGAAGCCCTCGTGATCTTCCACCTCGGCATCGCGACCGGGAACGTCGCCTTCGACGTTCACGAGAGCGCGACGTCCGGCGGCACCTTCACGGTCGTGGCCGGCACGGCCGCCCCGGCGTCCGGCAACTACGACTCCACGGAGGACGTGACCGTCTACGTGGCGCGCATCGACCTCCGCGCGCGCTCGCGGTACATCAAGATCAGCTACGACGTGGACACGGACGTGGTCCTGATGTCCGCGTGCGTCGTGCTGCTGGCCGCGCAGGAAGCGCCGGTCACGCAGGTCAACACGTCGGTCTTCGCGGTCTAAGGACCTTCTCGGGACGCCGGGGGCCTCGCGCCCCCGGCCGACCGTGGAAGACCCATGCGCTCGCCCGACCGAGCCGACGTTCCGGACCCCATCGATCCGCGACGCTTGCCCAAGCGCCACGCGGCGATTCTGTCGCCGCCTCTCGATGCTGCCGTCAAGGGCGCGCCCGTGATCCGTGGGTCGAGGAAGGAGGACAACCGATGCCGCTCGACATGACGACGGTCGCCAGGGTCAAGGCGCTGATCATCGGGCTCTCGGCCTCCGACACGACCTACGACGCCGAGCTCGACCGTTGGATCGACCAACTGTCGGCCGCGGCGGAGAAGCACATGAACCGCGTCGCGCTGGCGGCGGCGCAGACGCAGTTTTTCGACGTGCGGCCGAGCCAGGCCGTGTTCTTCATGCGCGCCACGCCCGTGACGGCGTGGACGGCCGTCAACAACGATGACGCGCGAACGTTTGGAACCTCGACGGTCGTGGACGCGGACAACTACGCGACCGATGACGACGTCGGCAAGCTCGAGTTCGACGGCGTGGTCCTCGCCCCTGGACCGAAGACGCTCAAGGTGACCTACACGGGAGGGATGGCGGCCGACACGACAGCGTTCGTGGCCGCGTTCCCAGACATCGCGGGGGCGATGGACGTGCAGATAGCGCACCTGCACCAGCGCCGCGGCCAGCTTGGCGCG
>ERZ1292623.1409-Hain-H51-01um-R1-1409-length-23255-cov-5_pt1 | contig 23255 bp, 21 predicted proteins | sample MGYA00564398_ERZ1292623 | MGnify/ENA primary metagenome ERZ1292623 (study PRJEB36523, sample SAMEA6512633) | groundwater metagenome | collected 2019-01-07 | study: AquaDiva: Metagenomics assemblies of 32 groundwater samples | reverse complement strand
CAATTCATGCTAATGCCTTAATGGCGGCGCAAGCGTCAGAGGCGGCGGCGTTACAAGGAAAATTTGCACCGATGCATCAGGCGCTATTTAATTCCCAAAAAAGTTGGAGTAACCTCTCTGATCCGATTGATTACTTTGTGATCCTAGCCGGAAATATTGAGCTTGATGTTGAGCGGTTTAAAATTGATTTAGTGTCTAATGAAGTGAGACAAGCGGTATTAGATAGCGAGAAAATAGCTAAAGCGCTTCAGCTGTCTGGGACACCTACTTTATTTATGAACGGACGATCAATTCCTAACCCTAGAAATTACGAGGAGCTATTGAAGGCGGTAAACAACGCCAAAACTAACTAATTGGTATGTCATTTCAACTGGCCCATGTAAATAGTCTAATTTCCTACCCGGTCACAGTGATTTCAGGGAGCGCGAGCCTGACGGAAATCTGGCGAGAACATTGGGAAGAGCTCTCGGCTTTGGTATTGATTGGCATTGGCTTGGTATTGATTGGCACTTGGCTTAGTAAACAAAGGGTGATTGAAGAACGGTTAAAAATTTTTAGAGGGCGGGCAAGCGCTAGTAAAGACTGGTTGGGGCTGGTATTGCGCTTTGGTTTGGGGGTTTATCTATTACAATCGGGATTGTCTGACCGGTGGTTATTAGGTTGGGGAGAGGTTGGTAATGCCAGTGATTTGGTGGCTGGAATAGAGATTATCCTGGGGCTCGGGGTGCTGTTTGGTGCTCTGCTCTCCCCCATGTTAATTGGAGTGGTGATCTTTGAGTTGATTAGTATGCTTTTGGTGCCCAGCCAGTTTGGTCAAATAGAAAGTTTGGGAATTGCAATTGCTTTACTGTTGCTAAGACAAAACCGGCCGGGAATTGATGATCTATTTGCGATCAACTGGAAATTTAATTGGAACTTGGCCACCTTAAAGTCTGAATTTGAAAGCTGGACGGCGTTAGCGTTAAGATTGGGAGCTGGTTTGAGTTTATTGTATATGGGGCTCGCCGATAAACTGCTTAACCTACCGATGGCGATGAATGTTGTGGTGGGGTCTGGATTAACGCGCTACCCGCCATATGATGCTGGGATCTGGATTGTGGGAGCGGGATTTTTAGAAGTAATTCTTGGGGTTTTGCTTATTATTGGGCTTAAAACCAGGGGCACGGCCACGGTGGGATTATTGGGGCTGGCATTGGGGACGATTTATTTTAAAGAGATTTTATCATTCCACTTGCCACTGGCAGTGGCTTTGATTGGGATAATTATTTTGGGAGCGGGGGTTAAATCACTAGATCAACATTATGGAAAAGGATAAAGTTTTAATGTTAGTTGCCAGTGGACTAGCTCTGATTGGATTCATAGATTCCGCCTATTTAACTACTACCCATTATTTTGGAGTACCGATTATTTGTGGAATAACTGAAGGGTGTGAAGCGGTGACAACCTCGGTTTACGCTTACATTTTTGGAGTGCCGACCGCCTTGTTTGGCACGATGTATTATGGATTAGCAGTGTTAGGTTGGTTTGCGAGTTTTCAAGGAGGATCAACGGGGTTGTTGAGATTTATGGCCTGGTTTGCAGTGATTGGCGTGGGCGTCTCGGCTTGGCTAGTTTTTGTGCAAGCATTTTTATTGAAACAGTGGTGCCAATGGTGCTTAATCTCGGCGGCATGTTCGGTGTTGATTTTTGGGCTCGCGATTTATTTAAATAGAAAGGGTCATAATAAAGCATCGATCATAGACCTCGCCTAAGCCCCTAAAATCGTCGATCTTTGCCGGTCACCAGCCTAAGCCGGCCGGGGAGTACTTGAAAAATTAATTGATCGGCGGTGAGGGATTCTTCTGAATCCAAAATGACCGTCATTTTTTTATCTGAAGTTAATAAAAAGCTCCCGGCGCGAAGGTGGGTTAAATATTCTTCTTTTCTAAACCAGCGGCGTTTTAGCTGGGAAGCAAAAAAGTCCAAAGCGCCATCAGTAGGATCAATTTCAAACTTCCCCACTGACAATGCTAAATTAATAATTTGAAAATCAGCCCAACCGGACCAGATCATTTCTGACTGTTGCAAAGATAATTTGGGAGAATGGAATGTACCGGCGGCGGCATGTAAATATGGTCGACCATTTACCTCACCTAAGTCAATCTCTTGTACCAATCGCGCCGATAATGTATCACAGGCGCTTGAACCGGCATCAATCCCCAACAATGGCCCGAGAACTCCCCCTTTCACCACGGGAATAAACCCAACCACCACCTGACTCTCCCCCGATTGCCGACAATTTGGGAGAACCGCCTCTAAAACCCGCCTTAAGGTTCCATCATCCCCCACCGCCACCACGGTGCGGGCGCCGTCAGCGATCTCATTTTTTACCACGGCCACCGGATCTCTAAACAAGGCCAATCTCGTGACCTTCCCCATGATCCCAAGGTCGGTAAGCCTGGTCTCGATGACACCCACTTCCCGCTCATACCGCTTGTCCTCTAAAAATTCGTCGTATAGATATGAGTACACAATTTAGCGACTACCTAAAGATTATTTACTCATCCCCTTAAAATTATTCGCTGATCCCGACTCCCATTCTAATAGTGCCATTGATAGTGGCCCCACCAGCGACAGATAAAACTCCAGCAGTAATATCTCCGGTGATCTCCGCCGTTTCCAAGATCTCTAATCTCTCCGAAATCTCCACCGTTCCCCGTAAGACACCGGCCACAATGGCATTCTTAGCTTGAAGATTGGCCTCAATCTTTGCTTCTGAGCCGATATTCAAATCACCTTGACTAATCACCGTTCCTTTAACATCGCCGTCAATAAAAATATTTCCGTCCACTCTCAACTCACCATTCATTTCTACTCCCTTGGCGATGATCGTATCGGCACCAGATCCCTTTGCCATATTTTACATTTGTTTAATAGTCTCAATCCCTAAGCATTGTAACGCATTTGTGAGAGTGATGTGAATAGCTCTTAAGAGATCAAGCCTGGCGCCCTCTAAAGTGGGGTTTGAATCACCAATTATGGGGACTTCTTCATAATATCTGCCAAACTGCTGGGCGAGAGTGAAGGCAAAATGGGCCAAGAGTGAAGGATCAGCCTTGAGAGCGCTGGCGGCCACTAGATCTGGGAATTGAGCGATTGTTCTGATTAAGGAGTGTTCTAAGGGATGCACTAAGAGATTGGGGTTAGATTCTGGGGCGAGGGTTGATTTGGTGAGAATGGAGCTAATTCTAACCAAAGCATACATCACATAGGGCCCGCTAAAACCTTCATATGCAGTGGCCTCGGAGAGATCAAAAACGATCGGCTTGGCTTGGGTTTGCCGGAGCATGAAAAATTTAATACTAGCCAAGGTGAGTTTTTTGGCGGTAGTCACGATTTTTTTGGGGGACCATTCCGGATGATGAGCGGCAACCTTAGCTTTGATGTCAGAGAGTAACTCCGTCTCCAGATCGGTCCATCTTACAATCGTGCCCAACCGAGAACTCATCGCTCCCTCGGGGAGAGTTACAAAATCATAGCTCAGGTGCACCAAGTCTTGGTTGAAGCCTAGATGGCGTAAAGTGAGAAATAATTGAGTGAGAGCCAGGGATTGACGATTATCTACCACATAAAAAGAACGGTCGGGATGATAGTCTTCTTGCTTTTGATAAGCCAGCGCCAGATCTTTGGCGTTATATAAGAGGGTGTTGTCGGTTTTTCTAAGGAGATTAATCCCGGCCGATTCTGCCGTAAGATCCACAATCACCGCCCCTTCACTTTTTACGGCAATCCCCTCGGTTAGCATCCGGCTCACAATTGTCTGAGCACTTGCAATTAGCTCATGCTCAAAATAGACCTTATCAAGGGTTAAGCCAAAATCAGCAAATACTTCCTGAAGATTGTCCACCGACCACTGCCAAGTAGTTTTCCACAATTCCCACCAAGGACCAGTACCATCTTCCAACGCTTTCTGAATGGCACTTACCTCCGGTTGCAAAGTTGGATCTGCTTTTAACAATTGCGAGGCTTCCGTGTAGGCACGGCCAAGAAAATTAAGTCGTTCGGTGGGAGCGGGAATGAAATCGGGATAAAACTTTTGGATTGACCAAAGGCATTTGGCAACATTAGCACCAAGATCATTAATGTATGACACAGGAATAACCTGATAACCGTTAGTGGCTAAAATATTGGTCATCGCCAACCCGTAGGAGAGATTTCTTAAATGCCCTAAATGAACCTCTTTATGGGTATTTAAATTGGCGTACTCAATCAGCACCCGCTTGCCGGCTCCGGTATTTTGTTTACCATAACGCGCTTTCTGACGCCGTACTTCTGCTAGCACTTGCTCCGTTAAAGTTTGATTGTCATAAATAAAATTTAAATAGGGACCGATTGCTTTGGTGGAAGCCACCAACCCGCCCCGTCCGCACTTGGCCGCTAACTCTGTGGCGATTTCTGCCGGATTCCTCCCCAACCCCTTAGCAAGCGCAAAGACTGGAAATGAAAGGTCACCAAACTCTGGTTTGGGGGGAGAAATGAGCTGATCTAAACTTAACGGATAGGTTTTGCCAAGGGCTTTTTTGAGAATACGATAGCATTCTTGTTTAGCTTTAAATTGAGTGTACATAAGCGTTGCAACGGTCCGATTACATGATTTTTAGCAAACCTAGTTTTCCCTTGGCAATCAGATCGCCTGGAGAGACTAGAGTGAGAAGATCGGTGACGGCGGTTTGATTTAGTTTAATACCGCCTTGGACTACTAGTTGCCGGCATTGAGTTTTAGATGAAGCTAGTCCACTTTCCAGAAGGCAGTCTTGAATGGTTAGGGCTGGTCTGAAAGCGATGGTGGGAACATTGGCGGGTATTTGGTGATCTCTAAAGCGGGCGTCAAAGGCGAGAGCGGCGGTTTTAGCATCTCCGGGGGAGTGAAATTTGGCTACTAGCCCTTGAGCTAGCTCCACTTTGAGTTGACGGGGATTCTCGCCGGCAGTTAATCTTGATTTTAGGTCCACCAACTGAGCCATCGATAATCCGAGCACAAGTTCTTGATAGGGCAAAATCAAATCATCAGAAAGGGCCATTACTTTGCCAAACATCTCCTCCGGGGAGTCATCTAAACAGATCATTCCCCCTTCTGATTTACTCATTTTCTTGCCGGCATCATTAGTGAGAAGTGAGGTGGTGATTACGAATTTTTCTTTGGCGGGGTGACCTAATACGCCAGCTTTCATCAAAGTCCTACCCGCGAGCATATTAAAAGTCTGATCGGTACCACCGATTTCTACATCCACATCAAGCGCCACCGAATCAAACCCCTGCATCAGCGGGTATAAAAATTCATGGAGACCGATCGGTTTGCCCGCTTCTATCCGGCTCTCAAACATGTCCCGCTCCAACATTTGTTGAACGGTGAAGTTTGAGGACAGGGTGATAATTTCTGCTAGCGTGAGAGGGGAAAGCCAGCGATCGTTAAATTCCAGCCGAGCGGGGTTTGGGCCATCAAAAGCGATGATCTTACCAGCCTGAGCGGGATAAGTAGCGGCGTTAGCTTTGACCTGCTCGGCTGTAAGCACAGACCGAGTGGCCGTTTTATCCGTAGGGTCCCCAATCATGGCCGTGAACGAGCCGATTACCATAATCACTTCAAACCCAAGCTCCTGAAACTGACGCAACTTTTCTAAAAGTAAAGCGTGGCCGATATGGAGGTGGGGAGAAGTGGGATCAAAACCGGCGTAAACCCTAAGTTTGCGACCAGATGCTAAGGCCACGCCAAGGGCATGGGTGGTGGGATAAATCTGAGCGACATTATGACGAAGAAGATGTTCGGTGAGTAGTTTTTGGTTGGTAGGAAGAACAGGGTTGGACATAAAATAATTAGCCACACTTAATAAATTGGTTCCCTTAATAAATTTGTTCCCTAGTATTCTCCCACATTTTTTAATTCTCGGCGAAGGGTGATTAGTTTAGCTTCAATGGCGGCGAGTTTTTCTTGCTCTATTTCTATCACTGCAACGGGAGCGCGGGAAGTGAAGTCAGCATTGGTGAGCTTTGAAGTGAGAGTGGAGTGATAGCGCTCGGCGGTGGTGATCTCGGCTCTAAGGCGAGCGCGTTGAATGGTGGGATCAGCCTGCTCTGGCAAAACGATTGAAATCGTTCGCTCGCCAATCACGGCTGTAGCCGAGTTGGTGGAACCAGCTGAGCTGGTGGAACCAGCCGAGCTGGTGGAACCATCTGAGATGGTCGAACTGACCTGACTAACTGGGGTGGTGGGACTATTATTACTAGCGCTTTGTAAAATGGTGGTTTTGGTGAGTTGTGCGATCAAATTGAGGTCAGTGTCAGAAATTATGTTTGCGCCAACCAAAGTTAAATCAATCACCTCCTTGGGCGGGATTTTTGATTCTGATCGGAGATTTCTGATACCCACGACCAATTCTTGAAGTTCGGCGAATGATCGTTCGGCGTCTAGATTCTGATACCGGGGTTTATCGGCGACGGGCCAATTGGCGACCATAATCAATCCCCTTCCCCAAGATTCATAAAGTGTCTCCGTTACAAATGGCATGAGCGGATGCCAGAGAATAAGTAGTCGCTCCAGAATAAATAGCAAAATCTCATCTTTATCTTTTTCAATTTTGGCTATTTCCAAATACCAATCGGCAAATTCTCCCCAAGTGAAATCGCGCAGAAGCTCGCCCGCCGCTGATAGTTCAAGGACATGATTATGAACGGTAACTTTTTCTACCACGGTGGCAAAACGAGAGAGAATCCACTGGTCGGCCAAAGTTATAGGGGTAACAGAATTGATCGATTTAATTTTACTGACCATGGAATCGCCGACCGTTTCACCGACCGTTGGTACATCAACAGTCGTTAGCACAAACCGAGCGATGTTCCAAAGTTTGTTGGTGAAATTCCTATACCCGGCGATTTTTTGGGCAGAGAGCCGAGTGTCGTTGCCGGGAGTGCCGCCAATTACAAGCGAAAGTCGGGTGGCATCGGCGCCATATTGGGCGATCATATCTAGAGGATCAATGATGTTGCCAAGCGATTTGGACATTTTGCGACCTTGGTCATCTTTTACCAAGCCGTGAAGATAAACGGTCTTGAAAGGGATCTGGTCAAACAAATAGGTGGACATTAAAATCATGCGCGCCACCCAAAAGAACAGAATATCGTAACCGGTTTCAAGCACGGTGGTGGGGTGATAGGTTTTAAGATCGGGAGAATTTAAATCCGGCCAACCAAGGGTAGAAAAAGTCCAGAGACCGGAGGAGAACCAGGTGTCTAGCGTGTCTTCATCTTGCACCCAACCGTCGCCAGTTGGGGCGATGCCGACCACAATTTCTTGAGCCCGATACCAAACGGGCACCCGATGCCCAAACCAAATCTGTCGGCTAATGCACCAATCACGGAGGTTATCAATCCAGGTAAAATAGGTGGCCACGAAACGGTTTGGAATAATTTGAATTGATTCTGACCGAACCGCTTCTTGCATTAATGATTTGAGCGTTACTGTTCTTCCGTTTTTTAGAAATGACTTGTTTACAGCGATAAACCACTGGAGTTTGGGGAGCGATTCAACCGTTGCGCCAGTTCTCTCGGCAGTAGGAAGATTATGGGCAATTTCTTGTTCGTCTTCAAGCAGTCCAGAAGTACGCAACCAGTCAACGATTTTCGCGCGAGCCTCAAGTACCGGCAAACCGCTCACAAGCCCACCGTTGATGGGCAACATTTTGGCATCTTCACCGATCACTCTAATGATAGGGAGTTGGTGGCGAGAGGCAATCTCAAAATCAATCGAGCTATGAGCAGGAGTAACACCAAGGGCACCGGTGCCATAATTGGGATCAACGGAATCTTCGCCTATGATAGTGATTGACAGAGGGGCACCAGCAAAGGTGAGGGAGAATTTCTGACCGATCAATTTTTGATACCGTTGATCATCGGGGTGTACGGCCACCGCGGTGTCCCCCACTTTGGTTTCAGGCCGAGTGGTAGAAATGGCGATTGGAAACTCTGGACCGTACTTAAAAGTGTAGAGTTTGGTGGTGGTTTCCTTATAAATAATCTCGTCATCAGAAATAGTGGTTTGACCGATTGGATCCCAGTTTACAATTCTGTCACCGCGGTAAATAAGGCCGTCCTCATAAAAGCGCTTGAAAGCGGTGTTGACCGCCTTAGTTCTTGGTTCATCCAGAGTGTAAGCTTCACGCGACCAATCAAGAGAAGAGCCGATTTTTTTGCATTGGTTAATGATAGTGTCATGACTTTCCTGCGCATACTGGTGAACACGGGCGAGAAAAGCCTCGCGACCAAGATCATGGCGGGTCTTGGGCTTCTCCCCTGATTTTGTTTCCTCTTTGATGATTTTTTCTACTTTGGATTGGGTGGCAATGGCGGCGTGGTCGGTACCGGGGAGCCAAAGTGCCTTTTTACCCATTAGACGGGCAAACCGAATCATTGCGTCCTGAATGGCAAGCATGGTGGCGTGACCAATGTGAAGGGTGCCAGTTACATTGGGTGGGGGGAGAACAATATTGAATGGTTCGGTGCGAGGTGAGGCGGAGTTGGCTGGCAAATTGTCCGGATTAAAATAGCCACTCTCTAGCCATTTTTGATAGATTTTATCTTCAACCAATTGGGGCTGATACGCTTTTGGTAAATCTGGCATATTACCCCAAGTTTAAATGAAGTTCCGAGATTTGTCTATTACAACGTCAGAGCGTCGAGCGTCAAACTAACAATTACTTCCCAAATATCTGATTTGCATTTCTTTAGAGATAGCGGTAATCTTAAAGTGGAGGAAAAATGACCAAAACTCAAGGCTACCCCGCTTGGTGTTTGTCCCCCAGAGACCGTGTGAATGTTGATCTGATCCGATTGATCAGATCCAGCAAAGCGTCGGATCCTACGGCCAATCATGACATTGAAACTTTTTTATTGTTCAATCGAGGATTGATCAATAAAGCCGTCTCTCAATTTGCTTGGCCTCGTAACGAATCTGATCAAGAAGATTTAATCCAGGATGCCCAGCTGATTATGCTGGAGATGCTTCCTAGGTATGATGAGGAAAGAGGCGCCGTTTCCACCTTTTTCTTATTATGGTTTAGAGCTAGACTTCCCAGAACTGACAGCAGTCGCCTGCGTTTTGGGATCTCTCTGCCAAGAAATCTGGCTAGCAAAAAAAGCGTAGTTGAACGGGTGGCGAAAGAAATATATCTCCGCACCGGCAACTACCCCAATCGGATTGAACTGGCACAGTCTCTCTTCCAGCGCGGTTTTGGCGGAACACCGGCAAGCATCGCTAAATTACTGGAAGATTTACAGCTCGTTCACATACCTCCGGTCAGCATTCTGCCGGAAAATAATTCCGAGAACGGGCGTTCAGATCACTGGGAATTGGAGATCAATATCAACCACCTCGGCGAGAATTGGTCTGACCCCGTGTATTCTGAAGATCAAGTAGCCAACCACCAGCGGTACTTGGAATTACTGCAACAGTTGAATCATTATCGGCCTGATGTGAGGATCAGCGAAACAATGAGTTTACTCATTGCTCGCTTCCGGAGCAATCCGCCTCGGTCGCTGTTGATTAAGTCTAATGTTGAACTGGCTAAAGAGCTTGGTATCACCAGAGAAGCGATCCGACAGAACCTCGCTAATCTTGTGAAACGGCTTCAACCAACACTCGATATAGCCGAGTTGTCCCGATTGGCCCGCTTGGAATATTACCGGCTCAATGATCAATTGGGCCTACCAGTTCTTGATAGTCATCGTCGTCCCAACCCGTGATCCCCCACTAGCTCTGCTCGGTGGGGGAATTGTTATTTCACCACAATAAAAAATCCCCATCTTTAGATGAGGATTTTTTGGTTGCAGGGGTAGGATTTGAACCTACGACCTCCGGGTTATGAGCCCGGCGAGCTGCCTGGCTGCTCTACCCTGCGAAAATTCAAGGCGACGTTATGTTAACATGGAAGAGGTTAAATAGCAAATCAAGTTCTCACCTATGACAAAAGTATTTTGGTAAAATAATAAAAAACAAACCCCGTGCTGAGACGATTAGCCCTCCCAGTAGAGGGGGCTGGTCGTCTTGCACGGGGCAAGAGAGTGACAGGTGCGCCGTGGTGAGCGGCGCGCGCGTCTATGTGTCCTTGGTGGTCGTGTCAAAGTCCGCCTCGGTCATCCCGAGACGAAGCCCGAAACGCAACAAAAATTCCTTGACCTCGCCCAGGGACTTGCGGCTAAAGCTCTTGATCATGAGCAAATCGCGTTCCGTTTTGAGGACAAGCTGGCGGAAGGTCTCAATACCGGCTTTCTGCAAGCAGTTTTGAGTTATCACCCTGAATTCGACGTCTTCGACTCGGACTTCGAGGACTTTGATGTCAAAAAGAGTTTTCGCCTCGATAGGAGGACGCGCCGCCATGATGTCCTTGACTGGCGAGCTCTTGAATGCCTGAATGAAAGCGGCGAATTTTCCATCCTTGAAGGCCTGCATGACCTCGAGGAGCACCGTCACGTCGCTCAAGGAGCGTTTGTCGGTGAGAATGTGCCCCATTGCCGCATGCGTGAGGGCGGAGAGACGCATGAATGCCTCGAGCTTCTGACGATCGTTCATGCCAGTTTCCGTGGACATGATTCACCTCCCAATTGGATTGTTGAACAGTTCAAATCACCCCACCTTGTGGTGAGGGATGATACTACCTCTTTTAGCTCATTTTGTCAATCTCCTGGCTCACATTCCAATTCAAAGCAGTAATGATCCCCCGTTTTAATAATAGGCCAAGCAAACCACTCAACTATCACACTCCAAATCAGGTGTTAAAAATGGAATTATTGGTTTGAAATGGAATGTAAGTGATCGCCTTGACGCCTTGATGCAATCCAAGCTACTCTACCCCCTTATTTTTCTTCTCCCCCCACCCGCATGATCTCCCCTCATGAACAACTAGCCAAGGCCATACTTAAAGCCGAACGGCCGCTGTTAATACTTCCGGCTGAGCCTACGGTGGACGGATACGCCGCCATGATCGCTATCAATGAAGTGGCCAAGCTATTGCAAAAGAATTTAACGGTGGTGAGTACTGGTGGTAATGCTCCTAGTCAGCTAGCTTTTCTTTCTCCTCCGGAGATCAAGAGCGACCTAACTAATTTGCGCTCGCTTACCGTGCAGGTAAATACAAAAAAAGCCAAGGTTGAGGAACTTTCTTATAGTGTTGACGGCGAGGTAATTAATATTCACCTTCTGCCAAAACAAGGGTTCTGGACCACGGATGATATTAAAATTTTAAGCACCGCCTATCGGTACGACCTAATCTTGGCGCTAGGACTGGGCTCGCTCTCGGGAGCGGGACAGATTTTTCTCCGCTATCAGGATTTTTTCTATGAAACGGCGATTATTAATCTTGACTTTGGCATGATGAGTGAAGAATTTGGTCAAATTAATTTGGTGGACCAAACGGCTACTTCACTCTGTGAAACGGTGGCCAATGCCCTGCCGGCACTGGGAGAAGAAATGTTAACGCCGGCCGTGGCCACCGCCCTACTAACTGGGATTATTTCTCAAACCAATAGTTTTAAGGACGAGCGGGTAACCACTAAGACCTTGAATCTAGTAGCTAAATTAATGGCCGCCGGCGCTAAACGAGAAGAGATTAATCAAAAATTGTATCGCACCAAATCGGTAGAGACTTTAAAACTATGGGGTAAGGCGTTGGGCAATCTTAGAAGTGAACCGGAGTTACGGTTAGTTTGGACCATGCTAACGCGACAAGACTTTTTGCAAACCGGCGCCAATGAAGAGGCGTTGCAGGATATTGTTCAGGAGCTTCTGCGTAATTCTCCGGAGGCGCAGGTGGTGGTGATTTTTGAAGAACGAGGATTGGATTTGATTAGCATTCATATCCATGCCGAGCGTCCGTTTGATGCCTTGGCGCTGGGGGCGCCTTTTAAAGCGGCCGGTAGCCGACAAAAGGCAACTTTGTTGGTGCCGGAGGAGAATTTGCAAGGAGCGGAAAAAGTGGTGATGGATCATTTGAAAAAAACTTTACGGGAAGGGGTGCGCGGATTCTCTTCATAGTATCCTCACGATCGTGATAAAATAGGGGCATGAGCCCCTTATTTTATTCCAGTCATATCTCCCCTTCCACCCGCGTGGGTGCTGTTTTAGCGCAAGACAAGAGAAGTGGTTTGGCGTTTCAATTGTTGTCCCACTTCCCTCAGTGCCAAGTGAGCCTGCTCGGCGAGGGGGTGGCGCAAGCGGTACAAGGCAAGCAACCGGAGCAGTTGCGATTTGGGGTCTCTGGCTTGACGAGAGAACGATTGGATAAATATTTACTAGCGCAAGGGCAGAACCAAACAATTGAATTTATCGCTCTTGGCGCCAACAATCATCGTCAAGATGTTTTTGATTATTGTCACACTCAACCGTTTAGTTTAGATGCGATCATCTACTCAGTGAACCGCCATCAGATAGTTGACCCGTTTGGAGGACTGGCCGATCTGTCCGAGCAAAGATTGCGACCGGTGGGTAAGTTTGATCAACTGATAAACACCAACCCCGCGCTCAATCTACGCGGACTCAAATTGGCGGGTCAATATAGCCTCTCACCCTCTGTAAAGATTAGAGATAGCTGGGATGACTCTTGGGAGGCATTGCAATCGGTGAATACCGGCGCCGATGGTTTTGGCGAATATAGGTATCCGCGGAGGATGGTGGGCGAGGGATTTGCTCAAGTTTTGGCGACTGGCAAGGAAGGGATGAATTGGTGGCATGAGAGTTTAGCTAGCAAAACTCTGACCCCGGAGCTTGGTTTACTAGAACAGACTCACTCCGCTAAACATGAACATGGACTAGCCGAGGGTTTAGAATCGCTCATAAAACTGCCGGTGCAAATGGCGGAGCTAGCTTTGAGCGCGCTGTTGTTACCTTTAGAAAATTTGGCGGTGCCGACCTTAAAAAAATTGATCGCCAAACTACATCTATTTCATAGTCGGAGTTTAAATCACTCAAAAGCGGAATGGCTCACTCATCACGGTTATCATCTGCTTCACCTTCCGGCTCATTTAGGTGAACCGTCCTATGGACAGCTGGCGCAACATGAACATAGTGTTGATTTGGGCCGCCTTTTAAAGGCCCAGCATCAAGTGATGGCGTTTGACCATAAGCGTCTTGAACGGCTGGAACGGTTGCATGAGGCGGTCACTAGGTATGATTCGGTTGAATCGAATATAAATCAAGAACGGTTGATTAAAGGTCGGGATCTGATGAGCGTGGGATTTCTCCCGGGATCACATGTGAGATTTATTTTACAAAAAGTCTTTGACGCCCAGCGGTGTGGATTGATTTCTTCCAAAGAAGAGGCGATCCGTTTGGCACTGGGGATGATTTAGTAAATGGTGGGCGATAGAAGATTCGAACTTCTGACCTTCACAATGTCAATGTGACGCTCTAACCAACTGAGCTAATCGCCCAAACCGTTAAGGGATTGTAGTGGGGTAGAGGAGTTAGGTCAAACTTTATTAGAATTTTCTCGGTTTTGCTTCTGGGAGTTTGGCAACGAACATTAGTCCAATCCCCACCGCCAATAGGAAAATGAACCAAAGACTGCCGGCGATTAGGAGATTACCTAAATTGCAATTTGACCATTCCACCAAGGCGATGTCTCCAAAGTGTTGAATTGAATTAAAACAAGCTTGAGCGGCGGATGATTGTTCAAGTACAAAGATTCCGGTCCAGGCGGCGCCAAAAGCAGTGGCGATAGACAGCAGAGTGAACCAACAACTGAATACGGCGGGATTTACCCTCACAAATTTACTTAATGCGACCACGGCAAATAGTACTCCCCCAAAAAGCCAATAAATCAAAAACCAAGCGAAAGTAAGAATAATAGTTGGGAAAATTAAAGGGCTCATAGTTGATTGATAACTGATAGGGCTAGATGAATTATAAACCAAGAACCAAGCGCCCCTAAAAACATCACCACGCCGGCGTTCTTCATGGTGTCATCATGATGAGCTCTGCCGTGCTGAAAAAAGAAAAAGGCAACTCCGGCAATGATCAGTGGCAAAATAAGTGATTCTAAAAACATAGTTTGGTGGGCGCGCCTGGATTTGAACCAGGGACCATTGAGGTATAAGCTCAACGCTCTAACCAGGCTGAGCTACGCGCCCAAATGGCCCAATAAATGAGAAATGATTGCTATCTGAGCCGTGTAAGAGCTGGCTTGCTCCCGAATAGACTAGCAAATTATCTGGTTTTCCGCCATACTAATGGGACAATCAATTATAGCATGGTTAAAATATTGCAAAATCATCCCAATAATTCGCAAAATCGTCCCAATTTCTATGCAAATTACCTATAATGGTGAGTCAAAACGAGCCGATCTGGCGGTGGCTGGTATTTTAGGGGTCAGCCGCTCCCAAATCCAAAAACTTTTTAAAGCTGGCAGGGTTTTGGTGAATGACCGGATTAGTACGGCCCATTTAGCGCTAGTTGATGGCGATCAGATCGTGGTGGAACAGTGGGGTGATGCTGGCGATGAGATGGGCAGCGCTTTTGAGTCGGCGGCTCGGACAGATCTTCACCGGACTGATCCGGTTACCTTGTCAGTGGTCTATGAAGATGCCGACTTATTGGTGATTGATAAACCGGCGGGCTTACTTAGTCATGAAACCAAGGTTGGGAGCGGTGAGATGAGCGTGGCAAGTTTATTCAAGACCCGTAATCCAGAAGTGAGTGGGGTGGGACCGGTTGGTAGAGAAGGATTGGTGCATCGGCTAGACAAAGCCGCCTCTGGTTTAATGATGCTCGCAAAAACTGAAGCAAGTTTTGATTTTTTGAAACGACAATTTGCCGATCGGTTGGTTAAAAAAACTTATACCGCCCTGGTGCTAGGCAAAGTAGAGCCGGAATATGGAATGATTAACTTTCCGATTGCTCGCTCTAAGAGCAAACCGAGGATGGCGGCACGACCAACTTCGCAAGAAGGATTGATGGCCGTTACACATTACGATGTTGAGCGACGCTTTACTACGGCAACTTTGGTTGCGGTTGGGATTGAAACCGGCCGAACCCACCAAATCAGAGCGCATTTCTTTGCCTTAGGGCATCAGGTAGCCGGTGATACTTTATATGTCCAGCGCGGGGTGAAGTTAGCTAAATTGGACCGGCTATTTTTACACGCCAGTAAGCTGGAATTCACTTTACCAAGCGGAGAACAAAAGACTTTTACCTCTCCCCTCCCCCAAGAACTAGAGGCGTATCTATTAACTTTGAAATCGATATGATCATCACAATCGCCGGTGATCCAGGATCTGGGAAATCAACGGTCGGTAAATTAGTGGCTAAGAATTTGGGAATTCCCTATTTTTCTTTGGGAGATAGGCGAGCGGAATATGCTAAGGAGCTTGGATTAAATTTAGACGAACTAAATGCTAAATCTGATCTTGATCCTGCGATTGATCAGATTTTTGACGATTGGCAAGAAACCTTAGGCGAGCAGAAGGGTGATTTTGTTTTGGATAGCCTATTGGGGTGGCATTTTTACCCTAACTCAATCAAAATCTATTTGGGCCTTGTTTCCGGTAAGGCGGCGGAGCGGATTTTTACTGACCGAAAGCAAAATGAAACTCGTGCCGACGAACCAGCATATGCCAATGTGGAGGAAGTGGAACGGATTATAAATAAAAGAAAACAGGGCAATTGGACACGGCTCGGCAAGATTATTAAAAAAACTGCTCTGATGGTGCTAGGTTCAGTACCGATAAAGTCCCAATTTGATTTATATCTGGATACGGGGGAGTTTTCTATTGCCGAGGTGGTGGAGAAGGTTGTAGAGAAGTGCAAGACATCGCAAAGGTGATAGAAGGGGTTGCCATCAAAAACCACCTAAGCCTAGTCGAAGTGGTTAATCAATTGATTTTTCCGGTTAATTATTTTTACTGACTACTTCTTTTTTGGCTGGTACTTCCTTTTTAACTTTTACCTCCTTCAGTTTTCTGGAAAAATCTTTGATGTAGCTCAACTTAGCTCTTCTAACAATAAAGGTCTTGACCAATTCTAGCTTGGCTAAATTAGGTGAAGAAACCGGAAAGATTTTCTCTACGCCAAACCCGTCCGTATCTTTTCTGATGGTAAAACTCCGAGAAGCCCCGGCTCCACGGACGCCAAGGATCAACCCTTCAAAAATCTGAACACGCTCGCGCGGCTCGCCTTTAGCAGTGGTATCTTGAATCTTCTCATGGACTCTAACCACTTGACCGGCTGATAGCTCGGAGGGAAGGAGTGACTTATAGGTAATATTAGCGTTCTTCATAGGGATGTTAAATCGGGGCTAGTTTATCTCAGACAGCAATTTTGGTCAAATTTTTACAATATTGATTAACTCCTCTATTAAGGTTTTAAAGATACTAAAGGGAATGGCGCCTTCTATTTTTTGCTGGTTGATAAAGAAAGTGGGAGTACCCACTACCCCGAGCGCTTGACCGGTGGCGATATCATTCTCAAGATCGGTGCGGAATTTTTCTGACTCCAGACAGAGAGTGAATTCTTTTTCATTTAGCCCCTGCTCTGTGGCCAGAACGATTAGAGATGGTTGATCGAAAATTATTGATTGGCCATACAAAGCATCATGGTATTCCCAAAATTTATCCTGATCATTAGCGCAACCTGCCGCCAAGGACGCTAAATCAGCACCGGGATGCAAATCTGGCAAGGGAAAATCTTTATAAATAATTTGGATATCTTTGGGGAACAATTTAGCAAGCGCGCGGAGAACATGGCTTTCGGTTTGTGAGAATGGGCAACCAAAGTCCGCGAATTCTACGATTCTAATGAGGGCGGAATCAGGCCCAAGTTTAGGATCGCCTTTTAAATCCTGTAAGGTGCTGGGGGATCCAATCCCGGCCTGCTTTGCCAAGTAACTACCGGTCGCTAAACTTCTTTCAAACTGCAAGGCGGAATAATCAACTTTACCGGTTTTTATTTGACTATAATAATAAAGGATTTTATAGGCAAAAAGGGAGATGAAAACTATAATGACGCCCGCTAAAATAATCCTCCATGGAAATGGTTTGGCAGTCCGTAAAAATAATGACATAGCGTCCCAATATAATAACATGAACGATGGCCTGAATTCACCTAACCTTCCATGAGGCCTAGGGAATAATATCCCCGAAGCGGCCTCTTTTTGTTAGGCGCAGTCGTTATCGAGTGATGCGATGGAGTTTGAATTCGGGAAGTTACCGAAAATTGACTGTATAGGTTTTTAGCTATACTATACTTGTACCTTTTCATCTGGAGGGTGACATGAAAGTAATTGAACATGGGCAGGGTAATCGGGTAAAATGTCCATCCTGTGATAGTGTGCTGGAGTTTGAGCCAAGTGATGTGGCGAGAAAGCAAACTGGCATTGACCATGACGAGGGAGAACGGTTCTTTTCCTACAGTATCCAGTGCTCTGTTTGTGGCGACTCCGTAGGCATAAGCAAGATGACTCCGGCCATGCTTGCAAGGGTGGATCAGATTCACAAGGACAGAGCCAAGTTCGATTCCGACCTATAGCTCCGTGGCGGTGCGATGACCTCGCCCCGCTTTTTCTTTTGGACTCCCTGATGTAGTAGAATGACATTTCCACTTAGCCTTTACAGGAAAATACTATCGCTTTACTTACTTCTCTAGTTCTGGTAAACTAGTTTTATCTATGTGGCTAAATATCGCACAAACAGTAATCGCAATTTTATTGACCGCAGCAATTTTAGTTCAGGTACGCGGAACAAATGCTGGGCTAGCGTTTGGAGGAGATGGGGCGGTGTACCGCACTCGCCGCGGAATTGAGAAGAATTTGCATAAAATTACAATTCTGTTGGCGCTTAGTTTTTTGGTGGTAGGATTGATCAACTCATTATCCGCTTAAGGCTATTATACGATTAAGGTCAAAGAAAATCTAAGTAGTGCTCTCCCTAAAAAATCCTTGGGAATATTTAATTTTTTCCCGTCTCGTCAGCAGTGGCGATACCTGCCTAAATACTTATCAAAACGGGAGAAAGGTGTAATGATGGTTGGTTTGATATTTGGGGTGATCGGAATTATTTTAATAGGGATTAATTGGGGTAATAAACACTTGGTGCGAATCCCTACGAGCGGTGGCAAATATATTGAAGGGGTTAATAATTACCCTAGACTCATTAACCCCCTTTATGCACCGGCTAACCCCACTGATGCTGACTTGGTGGCGTTAATTTATTCTGGTCTCATGAAATTTGATCCTAAGTTGGGCTTGGCGACCGACCTAGTGGAAAGCTTCTCGTTGTCTAAAGAGGAAACCACTTATACCTTTACTTTGAAACCGGATTTGCACTGGAGCGACGGTGAGCCGTTAACCACCAAGGATGTTGTCTTTACTTTGCAAGCAATTCAAAACCCGGAATATTTGTCGGTCTTAAATCAACGGCTCTCCAGAGTAAGTATTGAGCGGATTGATGATTTGAATTTTACTTTAACAATCCCAGAACCATACGCGCCTTTGATTGCGGAGCTGACCTTTGGAATTTTACCGGCTCATCTTTGGGAAGATTTACCACCCAGTTCGGCCCAAATCTCGGAATTGAATTTAAAGCCGATTGGAAGTGGACCTTATAAGTTTTTAGCAATAACCAAAGATAATAAAGGATTCATCAAAAGTTATCGGCTAAGAGCGAACCTTGAATATTATGGCACGAGTCCTTTACTTGAGGAGGTTGAGTTTAAATTCTTCCCATCTCCAATTGAGTTAAGGGAGGCGATTTTAAATAAAACTATCAACGGTACCGGATACCTAGATCAAGAAGGGGTGGCTTGGCTCCAAAATCAAGGATTCAAAGGGTTAAATAATTGGTCCACCAATCAATTTTTGGGACTGTTTTTTAACCTAAAAAAAACTGGTAGTCCTTGGCTCTCCCTGAATATGAGAAATGCTCTTGGAGTAGTTGTGGATCGATCAGCTTTAAATCAAGCCATCTATCAAGGACGAGGAGTGATGATTAGTAGCGCCCACCTCTTGCAACAATCAGGAACGGCGGTAATTGGCCCTAATGAATGGGCGCAAGCTAAAGCCAATTTAGAGACCGAGGGTTGGAGTCTAGCCGAAGGTGAAGTGATTAGAAAAAAGGCCGGAGTGGAATTGGCGCTTACCATTACTACGATTGATTTATCGGCGGAGCACCAAGCGTCCTTGCTGTTATGTGAGCAATTTAAATTACTAGGTGTGAAATGTGAGGTCAATAAAGTCCCAAGGAACGCTTTGTCTTCCCTGCTCAAGAGTCGCGATTATGAAGGCTTGCTGGTGGGAGAGAAATATGGCGCCGTGATGGATCCGTATCTATTCTGGCATTCCTCGGCAATTGATAATAACGGCTATAATCTAAGCCAGCTAGTTGATCCCACCGTGGACAAGTTGGTCAACTTAATTAGAACTAGCGGCGACGGTGGTGCCCGAGCCCAGGCCTGGGAAGAACTTTCCGCTCAACTATTAAGCCTTAATCCCGCCATTTTCCTCCTCCAAACTCCTTTCACCTATGTAATGTCTCCCAAAGTTGAGGGGGTTGAGGTGGGGCTAATAAATAATTTATTTGACCGATTCCAGGGGATAGAACAGTGGTACAATAGTAAACGGTGGTCAATAAAGTAGTTGAGTTCTGTTACAAACTTGACTAAAATTCCTAACAATGGTATCATTTCTTCTTGCTTAGGCAGGTACTCACCAAAACTTCCGGACATTGTTTATAAAATTTGCGGACGTGGCGGAATTGGTATACGCGCAGGTCTCAGAAGCCTGTGCCTTAAACGGCTTGGGAGTTCGAGTCTCCCCGTCCGCAGAGATAATCTTCTCCTTTGGGTCAGGCAAAAACTATCGCAAATTAGAAGATTATTGTTAGTCACCTAATTGGACCATTTTAAACTTTTATATCGTCTCTGTTGTGCTTACTGTCTCTGCTGTGCTTACTATTTCTGTAAATTAGTTACTAGTGACTGTTAAAAATTAATTATTAGTTATTATTGTTATATATGGGTAATTTTAAACCCTCGTTCATGACTCGTTCTTCTAATTCACAATCTAATCGGCCAACCGGATCACAGCCGGCACGGCCAGCCGGATCGCCGATCGGTAGACCCACCGTGCCAGTGGTGAGACGCCCGGTGCTAACACCAACCGTTCCGACGATGAATCGGTCAGTTGTGGCAACTGCAAATAGGGCGCCTTTTGGAGCATCTGATCATTTAGCCGCACCGGCGGTTGGGCGAGCGGCCATTGCTCCCGGTCGGTTGCCTCCAGCCACTGACGGATCTAGAAAAAGTTCCGGTTCAAAATTTAATCGCGGTCGACGCACGCAACCGGTCAAAATTATTCCTACCGGGGCGATGAAGCAGGATATTTCGGCTAGAACGGTGGAGGCACTTGAGTATGCCAAAAATGCTGTGCCAGTTAGCTTGCCGGCTCCGGAAAATTCTCCTAAACTTAGAGTTTACGCTCTAGGTGGTTTAGAAGAAGTAGGAAGAAATTGTACCGTTTTTGAGTGTGGTGATGATATTGTAATTGTTGATGTTGGCCTGATGTTTCCGGAAGAAAACATGCCGGGAATTGATTTTATTGTCCCTAACACCACAAGCTTAATCGGTAAGGAGAAAAATATCCGGGGCATTATTGTGAGCCATGGTCACTTGGACCATATTGGCGGACTGCCGTACATTTTACCAAAGATCGGTTGGCCGGTGATTTACACCGCTCCGCTCACGGCGGGAATAATTAGAAACCGCCAAGAGGAATTTGGCAATGGGCATTTGCTAAAAATCGCCAATGTAACGGGCAAGACCCGAATCACTCTAGGCAAACACTTTGTCTTTGAACCGTTTCACGTAAACCATAACATCAGTGATGCTTTTGGTACGGCGTTGCATACGCCTTATGGTGTAATCCTTGGCACTGGTGACTTTAAATTTGATTTTACTCCGGCTGATGGTGATCCGGCTGACTTGATTCATATCGCCAGTTACGGCGCCAAGGATGTACTGATGTTGCAGTCAGATTCCACCAATGCCACCGTCCCTGGTCATCAAATTTCTGAACGGGAGGTGGGTGAGGAGTTAAAGCGCACCATTACTAAGGCCAAAAGCCGAGTAATTATTGGAACCTTCTCCTCAATGTTAACGCGGTTACAACAGATTTTAGAAATCGCGGAGTCGCTTAATAAAAAAGTCTTACTCCAAGGTCGGTCGCTTATTAAAAATGTGGAGCTGGCACACAAGCTGGGCTACATGAAATATAAAACCGGAACCATTATTGAAGATGGTGAGTTCTCTAGAGTGGCTGATGACAAAATCGTTGTAGTTTGTACCGGCGCGCAAGGAGAGGTAAATGCCTCTTTGATGCGAATCGCCAACCGTGAACATAAAATGATCTCAATTCAGCCCGGAGACATGGTGGTATTCTCTAGTTCAGTGATCCCGGGAAATGAAAGAACGGTGCAATCGCTTAAGGACACCTTGGTGAGACAAGGCGCGAAAATTGTAGATAATGCCATGGTGGATGTTCACGCTGGTGGTCATGCTAAGCAAGAGGATCTGAAATTAATGTTGCGCTTAACCAAGCCTCGTTACTTTATGCCAATCCACGGTAATCGTTTCATGCTTGAAGCGCATGCTGAATTAGCGGAATCGGTTGGCACACCGCGCTCCAATATTTTTGTGGCCGATAATGGTCAGGTAATTGAATTCGATAAGAACGGAGCCCGGTTGACGGCCGAATTTGAGGTGGCCGATTATGTGATGATTGACGGGTTAGGAGTGGGAGATATCTCCCATGTAGTGCTCCGTGATCGGCAAGCGCTCGCGGAAGATGGCATGGTGGTAGTGATTGTAAAGATCAGCAAAACCGGCGAACTGATTGGGATACCAGATATCACCAGTAGAGGCTTCATTGATCTTAAGGAAAATAAGGACATTTTGGCCCAAGCGCGCTTATCAGTGCAGACGGTTCTAGACCAACACGGTCAAACCCAAATTGATCCGGAAAATATCAAGCATAGTATCCGAGAGGAGGTTGGCAAATATCTCTTCCAAAAAACAGAACGCCGTCCGATGATTTTGCCGGTGTTGATTGAAGTTTAAAATCCCAGACCAGTTCTCTTGGCAATTCCTCACCCTCACCGGTGAGGTTTTGTGTTCTATCCCCTACTGCAACTATCCAGCTAGCGGATTTTAAACTAAACTAGTATGGTCGGTAACGAACCGGCTGTCTAACCTGAACTCCGCCCGATATCTATTCCCCTTCACTATGAAAATATTTACCGGTATCAAACCTACTAACAAACTCCATTTGGGGAACTATTTTGGGGCGCTAATGCCAACGATTGCCTTACAAGAAGAGCATGAGGTCTTAATGATGATTGCTGATTTGCATGCCATCACCGTGCCCCAAGATCCCGCCGAACTTAAAAAGACAATCCTACTCACGGCGGCCACTTATCTGGCCTGCGGGGTGGATCTGCAACGGACAATCATGTTTCAGCAGTCGGCTGTCCCCGCTCATTCAGAACTGGCTTGGATTTTAGGCTCGGTGGCTAAGATGGGTGAGCTAGAACGGATGATCCAATATAAAGATAAAGTCACCATCAAGGGAGAGTCGGTATCGGTTGGCTTGTTCAATTATCCCGTGCTGATGGCGGCCGATATTTTGCTATATCAAACCGAGGCGGTGCCGGTAGGTGTTGATCAAAAACAACATTTAGAACTTACCAGAGCTCTAGCCGAACGATTTAATAAAGATTTTGGACCGGCTTTTCTGTTACCAAAACCGCTCATAAGCAAGGAAGCTGCTAAAATAATGGGGCTAGATGATCCAAGTATCAAGATGAGTAAGAGCGCGCCTAACCCAAAAAACTATCTTGGTTTGCTTGATTCTGCCGATGAAATTGCCACTAAAATCAAAGCGGCGGTTACGGACTCGGAGCCCACCATCACCGCTGACCCCAATAGGGCTGGTGTCTATAACCTACTAACAATTTTTAGCTTAGCCAGCAAACGATCGATTGATTCGATCGCTCATGAATACCAAGATCAGGGAACTAAAAAATTCAAGGATGATCTAACTACAGCAGTCATTGAGCTGTTAACTCCCATTCAAGCTTCAATAACCCAACAACTAGCCAATCAAACCGAGTTGATTGAGTTGTTAGCCGAACAATCAGAACGAGCGCAGTTGATCGCCAGAAAAACACTAGATAAAGCAAAAGAAATG
>ERZ1292623.1012-Hain-H51-01um-R1-1012-length-28059-cov-6_pt2 | contig 23267 bp, 34 predicted proteins | sample MGYA00564398_ERZ1292623 | MGnify/ENA primary metagenome ERZ1292623 (study PRJEB36523, sample SAMEA6512633) | groundwater metagenome | collected 2019-01-07 | study: AquaDiva: Metagenomics assemblies of 32 groundwater samples | reverse complement strand
ACAGCTTACGCGATCCAGTCTTTGGGAATGATCACGTTCACGATGTCGGTGACTGGTGGTGTGGTACGAAAGGCATCTTCTGGAGACTGAATAGCTAGTGCCAACGCGACCCCATTCGGCCATTGAAGAGTATCCGGCCACTTCCCACCACTCAATGTATTGAGTGTCTCTCCTAATTGCTCGACAGCAAAATGCAGAAGTTTTCGACCATACTTGACCTTCGCCGTTGGGTTGTCAAGAAATACAGCGACTACGCTGCGGCCCTTCTTCAAAGACTCAATGATCCGTGGTACGGTCCAGTTTGGAAGCGTAGATCGAGGCATTAACGGCGTGCCTCCAATGTTCTTCTGTACTGGACTTCGAGTCCGAAGACCATCGGCACGTTTTTCGGTAGGTTCAGGCATCGGTGTTCTCCTAATTCAAGGTCGCTGGGTTTACGACTGCTTTGTCGGACTTCGAAAGGCTCGACCGAATCGAGCCAATGACTGACAACGTCACGCCCAATAGTTCGCTCGTCATGAGCCGCACCACGTTCTCCAACACTACCAATGCTTCTGATCTCGGACAGTGTAGCACAAGCTCATCGTGGATCTGCCCGACCATTCGAGACTGTAGCTTCTGTTCCTGTAACCAGCACTGTATATCACGCATGGCTAGCTTAATCAAGTCAGCCGCAGTTCCTTGAACAATCGCATTCACCAGCTTTCGTAGCTCACTTTCACGTAGTCCGGGATCTCTACTTTGTAGGGCATTCATATCGCCCCACCGACGCCGGCCATAATAGGTAGTACTGTATCCACATTGTAAGATCAGTTCCTGCATAGACTTAATCCAGTCACGAAGACCTGGATACGCTTTGTTGTAGAACCCATCGATGATGTACTGGGCACGTTTCAGTGTGATTTGCAAAAGTCTAGCGATCCCGGCTGGGGTAGCGCCATATTGTACTGCGTAGGTCAGAGTTTTGCTATCTTGGCGTTCTTGCTTACTGACTTTTTGGTCTTCGGGAATCTCAAAGCAGATATGCGCTGTATTGACGTGAACATCGCTTGAAGGGTCGTTCGCGGCAGCAACGAGTGTTCGGTCTTTGGAAAGTGCCGCAGCAATCTTGAACTCGACCTGAATCATGTCAGCCACGACGAAGACATAGTTATCATCAGGAATGAATGCTGCACGAACATCATATTGTTCATCATCTCTCGGTAGGTTGGTGAAATTCGGTGAGCGACTTGAGATCCGCCCAGTATAAGTTGCTACTTGTAGAAACGAAGGATGAATCCGTCCTTGGTGGTCAAGTCGGTCAAGAAGAGCAGTAGTGTAAGTACTTCGGATCTTCTCGGCCTTGCTAAATCCGACATACGCATCAAAGAAGGATCGTGCAACCTCCTGTTGTTTTTTGCTTAGTAACCGAAACGAGAGCTCTAATTGTTTCCGATCAGCGCTTTCTTTACCCTGCTTCCATGCAATGGGAATACATAAGGTATCAAAGAGCATCTGCTGCGCATGTTCAGCCTTCTTAGGATCGAATGGATACCCGGCTAGCTGAGACATTATTGTCTGGTATTTCGCACAGTCAGCAGTAGCTTGGGTATGCAGGATTCTCAGAATCGACTGGTCGATACGGAATCCTTGATATTCCATTTGAACGATTACAGGAATGATAGGCATCTCGATCTTGTCATAGACCTGTTTGATATAGGACCAACGTTCAAGCTTGGCATGGGTCAGTCGGTATAACGCGATCGTATTACAGGCGTCCGCGGCAGCGTATTCAGTCACGAGTTCAATCGGAGACCACTTCAAGTTGAACTGGTTCTTAGATTCAGTAACGTCGGTTAGTTCGGTGACCTCTCGACCCAACCAATTTCGGGTGAGCTCTTTGAGCCCAAGTCGCCGTTCCCGTGTGTCATTGGTAACTCCCGCGGCGATGTAGGTATCGTAGATACGATCACTGACGGGGAGTCCTACTTGCTTCGCAACTGGGATGTCGAATCCTGCGTGGTGACACACGATGAGTCGAGTCTCTAACAAAGGACCGAGTGTGCATTCGACTAAGTCTAAGTCAATCTGCGGCGGTTCTTGTTGAAAGAGCTGGCGTTGCTTAGGAAGCTCGTGGTTGAGTGGAATGTAATACCCTGCGTCCTCAGAAACGGCAATCGCGAGTCCTAGTACTTGGAACTCAGGATCCCAGCGTGCTGCTGTTGTGGTTTCCCAGTCGAGTGCAACGACATCGTGGTCCTTGACCAAGGCACACAGCTCGCCGAGACCTTCTGGCGTCGCGACGCAACGATAGGTACGACCGTCTTTGACGACGACAGGACCAAATGGATCGTTCAAAGAATTTCGTCCCCTGAGATATTGTCGAGGTCACCATCCTTCGCAAAGTCTTCGTGCTCTTTCAAGTCGCTTGGTTGTTTATCATCGTCAGAAATATTTGTTTCTTTCGTTAAACAGTGCCACTCGGTTAGATTGGCATTTACGCGCACGCGTTGCCAGATCCACGTCTCGTGTGATGTGTCGCTGACGGTGTTCGACCAGTCGCACGCGTCGCACTCGAATTCGAACGCCGCACACAGCTTGCCCCTCGGGGTCATCACCACGAAGTCAAACGGTAGGAACGCCAGCGCCTGCTGGGTCTCCTCGGAAAGCTGCTCCCAGGTCGCGGATTCTTTCGAGGGTGCGTCGCTGTCGCCTATCACGCCCGTGAGCAGCTCGATGGCGTATTTAAGTCGGTCCACGTCGTCGTCGTCTTCGTCGAAGTAGAGATTGATCTGCTCTAGCGCGGCCCGGATGGTGTTGGCGAACAGCGGCGCCTTCACGACGAGGTGTGCCACCTCGAAGTCAACGCGATCCGCGATGATCTCTCCGTCGGCCGTCGTTACCATCATCATGTCTCGCTCTGGATATGACCTCAGTTCCCAGGGTCCATCGAGTCTGTGCTTGCTCACTGTCGGCCTCGCTTTCTGGGGCGCCGCGAATTCGAAACCGGTTGTAGAGTCTGGCGTTCAATATCGTCGACCACGGAATCGATACTTCAAAAAGTATCTCCTGGTTTCGTTACCTTTCGTGCTCTGACGTCGTCGATTCGTACTCCTGGATACTGCTTCTTGGTCTCTAACGCCCAATTCAGATCGTCTTCATTAGGATCGGCACCCAATAGAGCCAGCAGTTCCTTCCACGAGAAGGCAAGCTGTCGTGCCTGGACTGCTTGGACATAGGTATCACGATCAGCAGTGATGAGAAATTGACAGCCACCGGCTAGTCGTGTCTCAATGGTGACGGTGGGATGAGTGTCTGGCATTTAGTCACGGTCTCCAACCCATCCGCCGCTCCTGCCGGCGCCGATAGCGCAGCCCTTCCTTGCTCCAGGAGCCCTGCCACTCGACCCGGCGCGCGAACCGGCGGTGCAGCGTTGCCATCTGGTCCAGGTTGTCCATGCACTTTGCATCCCAGATGTCCCACCACGCGAGCGTCCACCGCACATCCTTCGGTGGCTTCCAGGTGAGGAGGTCGGCCTCGATGAGGTGCAGGCGATCGCCGAATCGCTGCTGGAGGTGACGGCCGGTCAGCCAGAGGACGTCCGGCGACTGCTCGATCACGGTCACGTGCGTGACCTGCGGATACGAGAGGAGACCCGTCGTCACCATGCCAAGGCCGAGCCCTCCCACCAGGACGGTGACCGGCGCCGGACGTCGCTCCGCTTCGAGCAGCGGCGACATGTGGTCGCTCTTCTCGTCCGGCGTGTCGGACATGACCAAGGTGTGATTGCGCTTGAGCCTGGTGTAGTTGCCGGCGCGAATGCGTTCGCCCGTTCCCCCGATGGCGGCACGCAGCGACGCAAAACGCGCCTCTTCCTCGCTAATCGTGAATCGCTCGACGCGCCACTCGCCCCGCTTCGCCTCGGGCATATCGACGGCCAGCCGGTCGTACCAGTGAAGTTCACGGACGTTCACCTGGAATCCTCCACGACCTAGTCCACGTCTGGAATTCTTCCGGACATGAAAACGGCGATTTGTTGAGCAATGATGTGACTGCGTTTCTCTAACATCTGATTACCAGCCGTTTCGTCGAGAAACCGGACCTTCTTCCTGGTCGCCATTGCATAGGCAATCTCGCGTTGGGTGCTATTGCCAACGTAGCCCTCCACGTTGATGACGAATATCTCCTCCGCCAGGTTGATCTTACGCAAATGTAATTCGTCCATCTGCTCGGCAACATCTTCGTGCTCGGCCAAGTGGTCTGTTGGTAAGCCCCCATTTGGTGACACATACCAATACGGCAATAGGTGCAGTCCCATCACGATTGCGCCTTCGTCACGCTCCAGTTCCCACGCTTGTACTGCCATAATATCGACAAAGCGTGATGATCCACAGAGTGTGATGATTTTTGGTATCTTCGTGCACTGCTTCCACGCCAGCTTTCCGTAGTTGGGAGGTGCCGGACGTTCGTGCGCAGCTTCAAAGTCTTGGTCTGTTGGATATCCCACTTTAGTTCCTTTCAATATCTAATATCTCTGCGATTTTTGTCATCAAACCTTTGTTCTCATTTGTATGAGCCGTTTTGTCGAATGGTTCACCAGCAAGACGGTTGGCAAAGCGGTCTAATGCTGCACGTCGCTCGACTGGATTTCTGTACTCACTAATTTCTGTACGTGCCTGTTTGAGCGCACGGTTGATCTTTCGATGAACTGGAGCTAAGTTCACGCCTGCATCCAGTAGGTAGTCGGCCAGCCCGAGAATTGAGTTTGGATACGTACCGATTTTATCGAAGTATACTTTCAGCTTCTTTGGCGTTCGCATTTTAGCAAGTGTGGCAGCCGGTGGTATACCATGAACATCAAAGCCCCAGTGTCCTATTGCATCCCACGCCGAGTCATTGGATTGCAAACCGTGTCCCCATGCACCCATATTAATCTCCTTCCCACACTCCGTCAGGACGCATCTGTGCGAGTGCTAGCAAGCCGCACAACGCTCGTTTGGTATTACCTTCAGTTGGCTCCCAGTAATCTTCGTGCACATCGTCTTTGAGAAGTGCAATGGCTGCTTTGAGCAGAGGAATAGACTCGGCGCCCGTCAATCCATAGATTGAGCGTACACCTCGTTCGTCTCCGAAAGCGTGAGCGAGATGCTGGGAATAGTTGTAAGTAATATTTAAAGCAAATCGAGTATCACCTGACGTGAATGATCCATCATCATTCTGAGTTCCGTCACAGTATGTGCCACCTCGAATGAAGTGTGGCATATCAGCATAGAGTACTTTTCGTGTTACAGAGTCTGCTAACTGAATGTCATAGCTCAATAATCACCACCTTTCCAGATGTCCTTCGTCTTTCAATGCGTCGTACTTGGCTTCTTGAGCTTGTTCGTAGAGAATCTTGTCACAGCTGTCACAGATTCGAAAACGCATACTCACGAGCTGAACTTCTCTACACCGAACACACACGTCTTCTTCGTGGGTGGGTTCGGGTGGGTCGATTGGTAGTTCAAGCATGTTTCCTTAGCCATTGGTCGTGACGAATTATGGTTTCCAACTCTTCAAGGTCTTTCCGAATATGTAATCGGCCTGGTGGCCATCGAGTGTGACTGAGTAGATCCTGCAAATAGCTTTGTAGTTTACGTAAGCTTCCACGATGCTCAGTCTTGGCGACTTGGCGAAGCTCAGTCTTGGTACAAGGTTGGCGATTCACTGGTTTGTATTTAGAGCTTAGGGATCGTTGTCCCAATGAAGATCTTGCTCAAACACCTTTGACATGGGGACAGTACACTCTGGACAGAAATGGGTTTGTGCGTTTTCGTCGGCAATGCTGATAGCACAACGAATACAGTAATGCTCAAACTGGACTATGTGAGACATCAGACCATGTCCTCTTCCTCAACATCGGTGTTGCGATTACGAGTGGGTCGAGATCGTCCAGTTAGTAAGTACATGCCTGCCACCGACTCAATGCGAAGCTGATTCCGTCCAGAAGCATCGGCAGCGATTTGGCCGAGTAAACAGGCTAAGTCAAACTTGGTGTGAATGTGCTCGAAGAGCTGTGGTTGTTCTAATGGAAGACCCTTCACCTCTGTTGGGAGGTGGTACAGCAATGCAATTTCGTAGAACTCGTCAGCCGCGTACTTGATAGGTTCGTCTTTACGAGACTGGACAGCAGTCTGTGCCGACTCGGCAACCTGGGTTCCTCGTTGGAGTGCTAAGTCCAAACGATTCAGCGCCGTAGCTCCAACACCAGAATACGGAAGGGTGCACAAAGATTGGTCGTCAATAAGAATGGGCAGACTCACCATACCGTGGCTTGTTCGGAACGATAACATAACGTCGAGTCGCACATTGGCCAAAGCACCCACCTCACTGCCCATCACCCGGAAGCCAATACCATAGTGTCGATCTTGAGTTAGCAACTGTTCCCAGTAGGTTAACTGCCACCGAGAATCGGTGATGACAAATTCAATAGGTTTGTCTTTGCCAATCAGCTTCTCGAAGTGTCGACCGACAGGCACCGCGTCAATCGGTTGGTAGAGGCCGGGAAGAATGCCGCGAATGTCGGTTCTATTGGTGGTAGGATCAATACGAAGACGCAAGTAGGCTTCACGCTCTCGATGGACTTGGAACCAGAATCCTAGTTGCTGGAGTCCTAGGTCGGGACCACAGGACCGAATGTAGCGGAAATCCATGTTCGAGTCTTCTGGCTTGAGACGCTTGCAGACCTGTTCAAACGACCACTTGCTGAAGAGAAACTGAGGTGCGGCGGTTTGGAAGAGTGTCTGTTGAATGGGTTGGAGATACCACTGGTCGCCGTCTTCAGTCTCATCGACGCACGGCTTCATCTCGCCCAGCCGGATCTTATGATCCTGAGCACCAACCACGTACTCCTGCTGGGCTTGGGCAATGAAATCGACAATGGAAGCCACAATAGTCTCCTTCTTAGTATTCGTCTTGCTTTTTATCTAGACGCTCTTGAAGTAGAGCAGCCTGACGCTTCCGAATTTTGTCAATGGCATCAACATTCATATCGACTTGTGGCGCCTCGACTTCTCGGATCATTCCCTCGGGTACGTTGAATCCTGCTTCCTGCATGGTCTTGAATCTTTGTTGAGAATGCTCAAAGAGAAGACCATGCTGGTGATCGAGGTAGTCCTGTACCACACAGTCATCCTTGCCAGGAGATGGGCGTAACCCACGTCCTAACTGCTGCATGGTCTGGGTTTGGCTTTTCTTACCTCCTGCTAGCACGACAGCTCCTGCAGAAGGAAGATCCAATCCACGGCGTAAGACGGTACCAAGTAACACAGAGACCTTACCCTCTCGAAACGCCTTGTAAATGACTTTTCGGTCGTCAGGATCTTCGCTACCAGTGACAATAATGGCATCCTCGACCCCGTTCGGTCCCACTAATGCGGGAATGTGAGTCAGCTCGTCAACATTGACAAGTACCTGCCGACCCTCGGCTACTAAGGCTTTGATGTCCTCAACCACGGCGCGATTTCGTTCTGCGTGGGTTACAACCCCTCGACTATAGACCTCTTGCCAGCTCTGGGCTGAACCTGCTGGTAGCTTGTTCTCGACTCCGATCTCTCGGATGCGAACAGTAATCGGCGCGAGGTAGCCTTGATGCTGTAGGTCACTGAGTGACACCGTCGCATTGACGTGTCCAAACGAGGCTTCCAAGAGAAGCTTGTCGCCGTGCCGTCGGAAGGGAGTCGCTGAGAAGCCATAAACATAGTATGGCACAAACCGGCGGAGTGCTTGATAGACCCCCCACGCTCCGGCATGGTCCACTTCGTCTACGAGGATCAAATCGGGCATCCACTTTCGTGTCTCTAGAAGCGATTGCACACCCTTTGTCTTAAGGCTCTGTGACGTAGAGACCGTGATCGTGCGGATGTCTTTCTTTCCCGCACCAATCTTGCCAGCTTTCACTTTCAAGTAGTTGGCCAGCATATCGGCGGTTTGATGCACCATATCGGCCGAATGCACGACCCACAGAGTTCGAACCCCAAGCTTGGCAATGACCGAACAGGCGCACAGGGTCTTCCCGCCACCGGTAGGGACCTCCATCATGCCATACCGGTCCGTCTCTAATAGCTGGGTGACGACCTTGTTCTGATAGTCCCGTGGCGTTTCGTGTTCTAGGTTGAATGTGAAATTGAAACGTGCGTCGGGCTTCTGTGTGTGATCAACACACTCAACATGAATACCCTGTCCTTCTAACTCAGAAACAATACGCCTGAGCAGTCCGATGGGAAAGGTCATGGCACCACGATCAAACAACTGAACTGGTGGCACCTCAGTTTTGATCACTGATAACTCTTGCTCTAAGTTGTAGATCTCCCGAGCAATCGTGGCATCGTGAAAGGCACACGACTCGGCAATATCATTCCACGGAACTGGACCGTCAGACTCAGTGACTTTGCCATAGCTATTGTGCAACTCGATCACGACCTTGGCAGTCGAAACGGCCATTAATGACCTCCCGTGATCACCTGCTGGTAGAGTTTCTTCACCATGGCCATATCAGCGTCTACGGTTTCCCTCACGCTCTTCTTTGCTATCCACTTCCCATCAATCTGTTCTTTTCGGTTGAGTGCTGCTGGAGAAATCACGGTCACTCCGGGAATACTGCGGTATGTAAACCACCGTCCGCGCGTTTCTCCTTTTGATCCTGGTGGCAAAAACCGGAGTGCCGCTGGGGCTCCCAATGCCACGATCATCTTGGGTTTGACAATGAGTAACTCCATCTCCAACCGATCGGCGCAATTGTCAGCCCATGCCTTTCGAACACTGGGCGACCACGTGAAGGGCATACAAATCAGAACATTGGTTAGAAACAGATGCTCTCGTGGAATGCCGACCTTCAGAAACTCGGCTTTCGTAACATCGCCACCTTTCCCTTGAAAAGGAATGCCCGTTTTGTCTTCTTCTTTGCCAGGTGCTTGTCCCACCACAAAGACTGGTGCGCCAATTGGTCCGGCACCCATCACGATCTGTTGACGCTGGGTGTAGAACGGGCACTGCTTGCACTCGTTCCACTCGGCCTTCAGGGCTTCGAGGGTGGTGGCAGTGCTACGTTTGGCAAAGAGGCTCACCTAGTGGTCCTTGTAAGAAACCTTCAGCGCTAGAAGTCCAGCGGCCTTCACGTGGTCGATCACGTCTTGGTTGTCGTCGAACATCACGGTGGCGCCGATCTCCTTCATGATCTTGACCTTCTCAATGCCGTGTTGAGTGTTGCCGGTCTCGATGATGACGTGCAGTTTGGTGAATGGGATCCCCGTTGCTTGAACACTGGCTTCTCGCTTTTCGTGCTCCCATGCGACACTGATGATGTGTACCTCGTGTCCTGCATCAAGTAGCACGCGCGTGAGTTCCATCAACTCTGGGTTCTCGTTGAGTACCCCGCCCCAGTCGAATGCATAAATCATTCTTTCTTCTCCTGCTCTCGTGCCCACTCTGTGTACCCGCTGGCTCCCAACGCACATTGAGTATGTACTGGTCCAGTGACCGACCCGTAGCCCTCGTTCTCTCCCACGGACTTCCCACACTGTCCACACGGTCCGTCTTTGATTAGTCCTTCTGTGTGTCTTAGAAGCTGGTCTCGAACTTGTATTGCTTCTGCTGTCTCGTACAGTCTTTCGATAATGTAGGGCAGATGGTAGATCGCTTTTCGGAGACGGCGGATCTCAGCGAGGAGTATGGTATTTTCGATCACAACAAAATCCAGGGCTGGGTACCTATGCAAGTACAGGAGAGACTCGAACTCCCCGACCTCCAGTAATCTGGTGCTCTACCTACTGAGCTACTGTACTGCACTCGTCTTTCCGAGCGTCACCGCGAAGATCGCGCCGGCACACCACTCGTTGTACACCCGACTGGTGCTCGGGGAGTCGAACCCCGCACACTAGTAGACCTTCTAACAGTCGCGGTTCTGGCCAGTTTCGAGCTGGCATAGGATATTACCTTCGGCAGGAGTCGAACCTGCGATCTACGGTTTAGAAAACCGTTGTGCTGTCCGCTGCACTACGAAGGTACAAATGCCGGTCTCTCCCGGCTGTCACGTCTTGAAGTACGACGTTCTACCCTAGGAGCGGTAATGGCGATGCGATTCGGCCCTGTATCCAGACGGTGCACCGCCCAGGGCCTGTACCTAGGTTCTCGCATTGGAGGGAGAGGTCTGAGTCGAACAGACTGCCACGCATGTTCCCAAGAATGACCAGTCCAGGACACCGTGGCCCACACACCGATTTTGAGTCGGTCAGTTTCTCACGGACTTGTGGGTCAGCAACCGTACTGACTTCTCTCCCAGCGCCCTGTCTCTCCAGGGCAAGTCACGTCTAGTTACCGCGACGTTCCGACATGCATCAATATAACGCAAGCGGATCTCCGCAAGTAGTGCAGCGTGGTTAGACATCGGTACCGTCGGCAACGTCTTCTATAACCTTATCAATGTCTTGCTCGTAGAATCCTGTATAGATAACGATTTGCCCCTCGTTATCATATTCCCAATCACCGGACTCTACTTCCTTTTCTACCATAATCATGATTGCTCTTTTGATATCTACTAGCGTCATGTTGCCGCCTTTCGTGCCAAAACTGCACGATTTTCTAGTTCCCTGCTCGAATCAAGTCCAGCATTGCTCGCTTCTCGTCTTCAAGCTTTCGCAAATCGATTTCGAAATAGTCGGCCAGAATGTCTTCGATGCGTCGGTTCCATGGTAGTAACGCATAGCCTTCGCAGTCCACCTCGCACTTGTATGCCCACTCGTCCGAACAGATAGACCAATCGTCCTCTATTTTGTCTTCGGCACATTCGTGTGTTTCAAGACAGTCGTGCGTGTGTTGGTGTCGAATAGCTAGCTCGACCCCACGTTCCTGTTCTAACCACTCAAGGAATGTACCGAGTGCTTGGCTCTGCGTCTTAATGGCATGGAGCTTGTCGTGTTCAGGATAGTTAGACATTAGACCTTCGAAGCCTCTGCGGCCACTTGACTGATATGAATCTTTGTAGCGTCCCACGCATCCCAAAACTGATTAGAACTAATAGGCTTCCAGCCAGCAGAAGGTTTACGGCCGAAAGTCTTCTCTACTGTTACTTTGCCATCTTTGCCGACTTGAAACTCGAAACAGAACACCTCTTTTCCAGACCCATATATCTTCTTGTAGACCCACCAACGGTCTGCTTCGGATTCGGGACACGAGTATGAATTACGAAAGCGCCAGTACGTTCCAACAAGCGTCTGGAGCTCCTTTGCCTCTCTTTTCTGTCGAAATGTATGAATCTTGGTATGGATCTTGTCTAGCTGTGCAAGCAAGCTCTTCTCAGCCTTCGTTGGTTTAGACATTGTTCTCTCCTGATTTAGGACTGTTCTGAAACATGGGAATGGGAATATGGTCCGCTGTGTCGCATGTATCAGTCCAAATAGTCTTGCACACTGAGCATGCCGCTCCACCTCCCTGATCGTGAATTGTTTTGATCACGTTGAGAGGGATATCAAGTGAGCCAACGGTCTCGTCTTTCCCAGGGAGATCGCACTCTTCCAAGTCCTCGGGTTTAATACCGAAGACACGGCGTTCGGCAATGACAAGGTTGTATCGGCAATCGACGATTACTTGAAGTGAACAGGTGCCGTCTTCCTCTTCGTCGTAGGCGTAGATCGTGACCCGATGGTTGCTATCCTTAAGTCGGTAGAGATTCCATGGGGGGAGTTGGTCGATCAGTGCTTGGATCTTGGGTGGTCGCTCGGCTCTCCATTCCTGGAAGTCAGGGAGCATGGAGTCGCTCCAGTCGTAGTGCTTGGCCATTTTTCAGATTGCTCCGTAGCCTACAATACCCATGAGTACCAGACGATAGGCAGGTTGCATCTCAATGGGTCGAACAAGGATGCGATCCATTCGAGCCTCGGTACCAATAAAAATGCCGCGACCGGTGGTCTTTTCGAGTGCTAATAACAATCGGTGGACGTCAACTCGAACCTGGAATGCTTCTCCGTAATGCTCCATTATTGGAACCGTAGCTTCGGCCGTGGAGCCTTTAGTTCCTCTGGCTCTGAGATCAATTGAATCTGCTGAAACACAACGTAGCTGTGGTGGGTCTCCTTCGATGACGAGTGTGGCGGTTCGATTGACACTCGTCACGGCCCGAAACGCACTGAGTAACTCGGTGCGTTCGACCGTCACGTGGCGATCAGGTTCAAAAAAGGCACTCTGCCACGCTGGGTAGTTTCCTTGCAGGAGTAATCCCGTCCACACCGTTCCCCCTTCATGTGCCCACGCAACTCCAGCCGCTGCATCTAGACCAAACTGAATGGGTCCCGAAGGTAACCGCTCTACGAATTGACGCGGAACAATGCCTGGAGCTGAAGGACCTGGTGCTTCAATCCATGCCAAGATGGTCGAGTCGGTCCCGACGTAGCCTTTGGGACACGCCCAGACTCCCGGAAAGCGCATATTCCCCACTTGATTAGGAAGAATGGGTAGTAGGCGGCTCATCCACGAACCATGAGCCATGAGCATTTGGTCAGAGACCGGCTTGCCCCACGTGGGAAGCTCGGCATCGCGTACTAATTTACTAAGTTGGAACTTCTTGCCGCTTTCAGTTAGTGTGACTCTTGCCTCCGTAACACTGATCTTGGGAATTTGAATGTGCGTGAGTGTACTCTTAAGTACAGAGGCGGCGAGCTTGGCTTCAAAGCCAAAGGGATAGGTAATCTCGGTTGTGACCACGCCATTGCAAGAAGAGCCACGACCTTCTTCAATGAGAACGGTATCCCAATTCTCCTTTCCCGCGCCCTGCGTTAATCGTTTGAGGGCGTCTCCGAGGTGTTCGATCTGCTCGACCGGGATGTCGATGGGGGTGTCGGTTGGAGTAGCGGCTGGAGTCTCTGAGACTTCGTCGTTCGGAGCTTCTGCTTCTTCAGTAGGCATACTCGTGTTCCCCTCCAACGTACATCAACCCACGGAATGACAGGGATCGAGGTATTAGAAGTTTGATGTGCGACGTGGTGGGCATACCACTGGCCCACGCGTTGGCCCCACGCCGCACACACGGCGCCAAGCTTCAATCCAAGACGCTGCCACCACTCCTGCCACGAAACCGGCACAAACTCTCGTTGTGCCCGAAGTCGTTCGCGTTGCAACGGACGGGTGAGACTACTCTCCCACAAAAACGGACTCATCCAATGGACGCGCGGAAACCCCCGCCTTCAGGCGGGGGAGGAAACGCGCCTCCTTCTTGACTTTCTAACCTGACATAGGATATGCTATGAGTGTGAAAGTTCGATACCGATTCCGCTTCTACCCCTCCGACGCTCAGAAGAGCGAACTCGCCCATGTCTTCGGCGCGTGCCGGTACGTCTACAACTGGGCGCTGCGGGTCCGAACCGACGCCTACTACAAGGAAGGCGTTTCCATCGGCTACCACGAATCGAGCGCCATGCTGACCGCGCTCAAGCGATCTCCCGACCATGATTGGCTCAATGATGTCTCCTGCGTCCCGACGCAGCAGTCGCTCCGGCATCTCCAGACGGCGTTCATCAACTTCTTCGAGAAGCGCGCCGGATACCCGCGATTCAAGCGCAAGGACCATGACCAGTCCGCCGAGTACACCCGATCCGCCTTCAAGTGGGACATGAAGAACAGCAATCTCTCGCTTTCCGGCGTCGGTCGTCTCAAGGTTCGCTGGTCGCGGGAATTTGTCTCCGTGCCGACGACCGTAACGGTGACCAAGGATACGGCGGATCGCTATTTCGTCGCGCTCTGCCTTGACGAGACGTCGGAGAACCTTCCGCCCGTCCACAAGGCGGTCGGAATCGATCTCGGACTTATGACGCTGGCGACCCTCTCGACTGGAGAAAAGATTGCCAATCCCCGGCATCTGGATAGGCTGAAACGTCAACTCATTCGCGCCCAACGCGACTTCTCGCGCAAAACGAAGGGCTCGAAAAGGCGGGCAGTCCAGCGGCTCAAGGTCGCCCGGCTCCACGCCCGGATCGCTGATGCTCGAACTGACTACCTGCATAAAACCACTACCGATCTTGTCCGTCGCTTCGACGTGATCGCCGTCGAGGACTTGAACGTGCGCGGCATGACCAAGAACCACGGTCTTGCTCGCTCGCTCTCCGATGCAGCCTTCGGCGAGTTCCTGTCGATGCTCCGGTACAAGTGCGAGTGGTACGGACGGGAATTGCGGACTTGCGACCGCTTCTACCCGTCGAGCAAGCGGTGTTTCGACTGCGGGCACGTCCTTGAAGAACTCCCATTGAAGATTCGGGAGTGGACTTGCCCAGAGTGCGGCAAACACCATGACCGCGACGAGAACGCGGCGAAGAACATTCTGGCCGCCGGGCAGGCGGTGACGGCGCGTGGAGGGAAGGTAAGACCCAAGCGGGGCCAACCCCGCAGGGGCACATCCCGTCGAAGCGCGAACCGACCTGAGCATGAGCCTCTGGCTCCTGTCTTAGGAATCCCCGCCCTTTAGGGAGGGGAGGATGTCAATTCTTAGACTTCGTGCTCCCCTGTTTGAGAAAGGATCTGCCGATTTCGGCGGCAAGGCTGGCAAATGGCTTCACCTGCTGGCGTTTCATCTCCAAGTTGTCGTTGTTCAATTATTTGTAACGGAGTCCTAGGCCTTACACTAGACGGTGCGATTATGCAAAAGGGAACGTTGGATCGGTCGACGATGTGCCAGACCCCGTGGGGGTCTTTGGCATGACTGCCGTTCATCGTCTCAGCAGGTTCTAGCATGAGTTAGTCCTTCCGTTGTATGTTGTTCTATCCCAGCTTTAACCAGATGTCAAGCCCTTTTGTGCTGCCTTTAGATGACTCGGTAATCGTGTCAACGCCGCAGGGAATGGTCTCGCCATTGAGTAGTCGAGTGATGACGAGTTCCTTGATATCCATTAGTGGTTCGTAATCACAATTGTTACACATCGTCCGAAGTGCCTGCTTTCCTGAGAATGAGGTACCACAATTGGGACAGTAGTTCTTTGGTAAATAGCCGGCGTGTTCCATCGTGTACTCACCTGTGAGATCATCACTTCGAGTGCCAATCACTACCTTAACGGCGCCTCCCTTTTCGCCAGTCGGCGTCTCGACTCGGCGATCGTATTCATTGTCAACTTCTGGCTCTAACCGCATGGGAGGTGAGTGATCATAGGTACAGAGCTTCTTTGCCATCGCTAGTGCGTCCTGCCTAAAGGATACCCCAGCTGAGTGAATCAGATACGCTTGACACTCCCGAGGGTCGAAGCCCAGACGTTTGGCTAGTCCATCCCAATACTCAGGCATGCGGTCAAGTCGGTCGACTAATGGATTACTCATTTTGATCCTCTTTCGTGTTATTCTTGCGTGCTTCCTGCCGAAGGTAGCTCGCAATGTCAATACACGTCGCCGCGATGGTTTCTAGAAAGGTACTCAGAATATGTCGGAGTGGTTGTGAATCGGAAGGAATTGTGGCGACTTCCTCTTCGTTCTGCTGAGAGAGCTGTGGTTGTGGAATCGGTGGGCTCTCTTCGAGCATTTTCTTTCGACACTCACGACACGTAGCGGTAAGACCATACCGATTACGTTGGAAATCGTCGACTGGCTTGTCCTTAAGACAGCGTTGGCAAGTGTAAAGTTCAGGATCTGCAGTTGGCACTAGTTCATGTCTTTCTTTGCCTTCGACGCCTGCTTCCGTTCCTTCAGTTTCTTCCGCAACGCGGCAGGATCCTTCGGATAGTCTTCCAAATAAGGGAAAGGCTCGGGTGGTCGATTCTCGCTGGCTCCCCCACACACGCGGGGATGGACCCATCCTCGCCGCGGGACACGCGGAGAGGCAAAACGCTTGTGGACCTGGGGTTGAAGCAAGAATCTGCGGGGCTTGAGCCCCGGCAGAGTGTCAATTTAGCTCCTTGCAGCATTCCCCAGTGAACTCCATGACGTCCCATGCCACAGGTTGATAAGTGTCTCCATCAATGTCTCGACTGCCTGGTGATGGTCATGTCCGTGTTTAGCACTAACTTCGTGCGCCGCTTCGTGGATCAACGATACGACAGCAGCCCCAGGTGCTTCCCTTTGCAGAACCGAAAGCGCTAAATACAATGCTCCTTGGATCTCGCCAGCCTGCTTGCGATATTGACCAAGCATTCGCACATCCTGGAACTCAACGACGGAAAGCGGCGCTTCGATTTTGAGTTGACTGGCGAGTCCACGAATTGCTCGCCATCGTTCCAGCAGTCCCAGCTCAGACAAGTCATCAGGGACGAGGACCTTTGTCACACGTTCCAGCGCCTCTTTGGTCTTGTCTTCGACCGTCTTTCCTGTCGCACGCTCCAGCGTCTCTTTCCACTTGGACGTGACCGGAACAGGAGTGAGACCGGCCGCGGTGACTTCTTCGGCTTCTGAGGTACTACAAACAGGAACCGCGGATTCACCATATTTTGAGGTGAACGAGGCCGCAATTTGCTCCTTGGCCTCTTTCACTCCTGGTCCGAATCCATAGTGTAGTGCATCCGGGAGTCCTTCGACGTCACGAGCATCCTCGTCCAGCATTTGCTGGACCTTCTTCTGTGCCACGTCTCGGTAGTGCTGGTCTTGGAGTGCTTGAATCCAGATGCCAGACAGAAGGGTTCGAAGATCCCACACATCGACTAACCGACGGTCGCGGTCAAGCTTCGCATTGAACAAGTCGTAGCCCGCTTTGAGATCGGTGTACGTCGCGACCCACAATCCTTTGACAAATACCTCACCTGGACGATCGAGAAGCACGGTGTCCTTCCCAACTCGCAGCACGACTTCGCTCGAACGAAGGCTTGTGGGAAGTAAAAGACACCGTTCTTGCACCACTTTCCACTCTTCTGGCTCGAATTCGTCGACCTCAATTTGGAAGTGGCCTTTGGGATGCTTGAATCGGTTCGTGTAGATCACTAACACGGTCTTGCCCCATTGTTCAGAGTGTTCGAGCTTTGGAATCCAGGACTCGTCGTCGTTTTCGATGCGAATCTTTCGCTGTCCGCGAGCGAGGACGAGGAGTGCCAAATCGATTCCTTCGCCGAACGAACCCCTAAGGTTTTGTCCTCGTTTGCTGGATTCTCCTAATAGTAGAACACTACGGTCTAGCTTAACGTTTTCTGATGTAATAGACATTTGTTTAGTTTTTGCGGAATAGGATATGCACATAGGGTGTTGTGGATTGGCGTCTGCTTCATCGGCAGCGTTCTGGATAAGCTCTCTGCAAGCTGACCATATGTTCCAGTCAGGTACGTATTCTGCACTTATTGAAAGTTCTATTTTGGCCACGAAAATCTCCCTTTTGCTCCGTGCTAAATTTTCTGCGGGGTTTTTTCACTAAAAAAAACGACCCTAGAAATTTTGCTCTGCTTCAGTTTCAGTTGGTTCGGCTGATGCTAGCAATGCCGCCACCAGCTCCAACACCTTCGCGCTTTTTACTTGCCTCAAAGGAATGTGCTCACATAGTCCATCACAGCGATTGGCGCGGGTGGGATGCTTAAGGACTAACCACCCACCGTCTTTACTAATCCAGAGACTGGCACTCGCTAAACAGACCCAGACAGGGCGTTGATCCAAAAGCGCGCCAATGACTTTAGGGTGAGCAAGGATGTCGGATTTGGCAGACATATTATGTCCTAACAACAGACGACCGACCGCTGCGGATCATTGTGGCTATTTGATTACCTGTTGCTCCCACATAATCCCCACTCTCCGCAATCCGAGCACAGTCTTCGATCGCTCGCTCTCGTTCCTCAGTGAGTATTGTGGTAATTGGATCCATAGGAATATGTGCCAAAGCATAGCCTACGTCATTGACCCACTGCTCTTTGACTATTTGCCACTCCATTCGTACTCCTGGTGCTGAGCCAATGTATAATGTATTGGACTCATTCCAACATTTGATTGCGGCATCGACGAAGATGCGGACTTGGTCGACTTGGTCGGCAACAGTCACTGTGTCAGTCCTTTCTATACTCGGCCAGCGCGATGGCGGCGCGGGCGCGCTTCAGCCAGTCGTCGGTGATGCAGTCGTTCACGGCCTCCTGCACCAAGAGCGCGAGATCACGGAATTGGTTGCAGGCTTGTTCGGCAAAGATCGCATCGCCGCATAAATTGAACACCGCGACGTGTTCCCCGCCTGCGTGCAGGACGCGGCCGTTGTGCGGCCCGTTGCCTGCGCGCGTCCACGGCGTGAGGGTACGCGGGGAGGTTGGGAACACGTAGGACACGGCTACGCCTTCCCCTTAGCCAGCGCGAACGCGGCGCGGGCATTGCACACCCACGGCGGCTCGCCATCTTCGGCGGCGCGGTGGTCGGTGGGCCCGCTGAGGCGGTAGCCGCTTTCGTCAACGGCTTGGCGCAGCGTCTCTAGGAGGGCCGGAGCAGCGGCGATCAGGTTGGCGTCAGCGCCGTGGTCGACACCGACTGCCACCGCATACGCGCCTGCGTAGATCGCCCAATTTGCTCGGCCGCGCTTGGTCATCCACGATCCCGGCGTGTGGGAGGCCACAGACGGAGGGGTCGGAGGCTTGGTGGTCATGGAGCTACGTTCCTTTCGTGACGGTCACGGTGACGCGCGCGGCGACCGCATCTAGCGCCGCCTCGATCCGTGCCGCTAGCTGGCAGCGCGAGCACCATTCCCAGTATTCGACGGGCTCAATCTCGCGGCATGATGGGCCCAGCCCGCTGGGCGAGCACTGGCCGGCGATTTCGCGCGCTATCTTGGCAGTCGCTGGGGTCGTCATGGTTTCACTCGATTCTCCCGCCGCATCCCCTGAGCGGATCTCTTTCGCATGACGCTCACATCCAAGTGAAGGCTGTCGTAGCTGTTTCCAATTGCGTACCTGCCATGGGTCAAGATCTAAGGCACACCCACATCCAAAGCCAATGCAGATCCCACCACCTTCAACCGGTGATAGACTCGTCACGGTGTTCCAACATTGTGGCTTACCCATTATTGTCCAGAAGGAGGTAGGCTGATCAGCGTCCCCCAGCTCGGTGGCTGGTCATGTTTGTGTCCAGTGAGCCATATGATAGGAAATGGTGGTGGCGCATCCCAGTGTGTACCAAACAGATCCGTGATCCAAATCACCAGTGGAATAGGCTTTTCGTTATGAATCGTTGCTAGATGCTCGTACACCGGAACAAAGTTGGTGCCGCCCCCTCCAATAAGCCGATCCAGTACGTCTACTAACTTTGTGGCTTCGAAGTCGGCCGTCACCTGCGACTCATGAAAGAGAACGCGGCAGGGGTGTTTGAAGAGATTGAGAATGACATCGAGTTCGGCACAGGTATCTTCAACCATTCGACGATCACTCACTACTGAAGACGACAAGTCAAAGACCACAAGGACTGAATCAAGTTGGCGGTTTTTGCTGGGAAGAATCACGGTCTGACCCAACGCGTGACTAATAGCGCCGGATCGACGGTGTGGACGTTTGAACGACCGGCCTTTCCTACCTAAATGCCGACCCGCCGCATATCTCAGTAGCTCTCGCCATGTAATTTGTGGCTCTCGGAGCTTGTCGATGAGTAAGTGCAGTCCTAACGTTCCCTCTCCAATCGATTTTGCCAACGAGACTGCATTGGCCAACGCTGCCGTCATCAGGGATGAACCCAAGGGATCAATCTCTTGCTCTCCTCGCTCTAACTTGGGCCATGTCAGCGGAATCCGAAGCGGACATGCCATAATGGCTTGTTCTTCGGTCACCTCCGGTATTTGATCGAGTATCTCGCTCACGGACTTGTGATCCCATTGGGGCATTCGGTGAGATCCAAAAATCGCTGGGAGACCTGCTTCCTCTTGGATCTGGGTGTATTTAGTCTCAGATCCAATACGATACTTACACGGATTATGTCCGTGACTCATTCGAGACTCTTGCAGACCCACGTGCAGCACTGCATGGTACAAGTGTGTGACAAGAAGGTTGATTGGCATTGCCAGCACATAGTCTGGCTGATAGGTGAGGGTGCCATTGGAAAGTGCGTACAGTGTACAATCTTGATTTGGTTCAGAATGGAAACGAAGCTGAGCAAGAACATAGGCGACTGAGGTCGAGAAGGTAATGGCCTGCTGCTGGGCATGAATGAGCCGTTGCTGCGGATCGTGGTCAACGCTCAATAACATAAAGAATTAGTCGTTCTCGGCAATTTCATTTAGCATGTCAGCAGGACAGCGTCCAACATCGTGGTAGTAGTCACCACAATGCAAATGCGAACGAATGATATTAAGTATTCGGGTGTTTTTGGCTCTAGCTTCTGCGATTTGGACCATGAGATCCATTTCATGAGCGTCTCTGTCGCTCCACTGTGCATAACGGGTCTTCCAGGCGTTTCTATCGGCTTGTAGCTCTTCTACTTTTGTACGAAGAACTAGCAACTCGGCACACATCCGTTTGACGGCTACTCGGGTATATCCATTGATGTGCTCGGCATCAGGCATGTCCATGAACTCCATAAGTTCACGGACAGAGTGCTCGCTGATCCGTATATTGTCTGTCATCTAGTTCTTAGGATTGTCTGGATCTACTTGCTTAATGAGAGCTAGTATCATGTTGTACGAACGTGCAAACTCCTCTGGATCTGCTCCATTCGGAAGACGAATATGCTTCGTTGCCCAACGCAGCGCTTCTGCACACGCTAATACCTGCCTACGCAGAGCATCTCTCTCCGTCGCCAAGTCCTCATAGAGATTATGTCGCCGAATCATTTCGGTCAGTATTGCTTCATTCTCGGCTGGTGTGAAATCGGTCATTAGCAAGCGACGGCGCGAAACCTACTGGGTTTCAACCCAGGTAGATGAAGCGCCGCCTCCGGTTGACTTCTTACTGTTACCGACCATAGAATGCAAGCGTGTTTCGGGCCTTCCGCTATCGCTTCTATCCGAGTGTCGAGCAGGCGGCACTGCTGCGTCGGACCTTCGGTTGCGTGCGGCTGGTCTACAACCGCGCTCTGCGGGAACGATCCGAGGCGTGGACCACGGCCAAGGAGACGATTCGTTATCCAGCCCAAAACCGCAGGCTTACCTTGCTCAAGAAGGATCCGGATTTTGTCTTTCTGAATGAGGTGTCGAGCGTAGCTCTGCAAAATAGCCTCCGGCATCTCCAGTGTGCCTACACAAACTTCTTCGCGAAGCGCACGGCCTACCCGGTCTTCAAGCGAAAGCGGCACGGAGGCTCGGCTACCTACACACGTAATGGGTTTCGCTGGGACGGCACATCCCTGACGCTTGCGAAGATGGATACACCACTGATGATTCGCTGGAGCCGGCCACTGCCGAAGGGCACCAAGCCATCGTCCGTGACCGTAAGCCTGGACGCGGCTGACCGCTGGCATGTCTCGATCCTCTGCGAGGATCCCACCGTGCAGCCGCTCAAGAAACTGTGGACCGCCGTGGGGATGGATGTAGGACTCAACACTCTCGTGACACTCTCGACCGGTGAGAAGATCGCCAACCCGAAACACGACGCGCGAGAGCTGGATCGCAAGCGCCGGCTGTCCAGGTCGCTCGCCCGGAAGGTCAAGGGGTCGGCGAACTGGTGCAAGGTGCGAATCAAGTTAGCGCGGCTGCATGCCCGGGTAGTTGACCGGCGGCGGGACCATCTCCAGAAACTCAGCACTCGGCTCGTTCGCAAAAACCAAGCGATCGTGGTCGAGGACTTGAACGTGCTCGGGATGGTCCGCAATCACCAGCTGGCCGGCGCGATCAGCGATGCCGGATGGAGCGAGTTTGTCGGGATGCTGGCGTACAAGTGCGCGTGGTACGGACGCGACTTCGTGCAAGTCGATCGGTTCTTTCCCTCGTCCAAGACCTGTGGGGCCTGCGGGATTATCCGGAAACGGTTGAAGTTGAGCGAGCGGGAGTGGACGTGCGGGGCCTGCGGCACGACGCACGATCGGGACGTGAACGCCGCCAGAAACATCCTCGCCGCAGGACATGCGGAGAGACAAAACGCTTGTGGACCTGGGGTCAGCCATCGCGTCCTTCGGGATTCGGTGCTCCTGGGGTTGAAGCAAGAATCTGCGGGGCTTTAGCCCCGACAGAGTGTCAATAGGCATCAACACCTCAATTCAGTAGTAACTCGCCTAGTATTTTCAAGTGCCGGTCAGTCCGCATTGCCTGTGCATTAACGAATAGATCTTTCGTCAGTGGACGACGGTGGAGCCACGTTGCTAAGAGCACTTGATACTGCCGAGCCCACTCGGGCATCCGAATGAGTACTTGGACAACCTGTTGCAGCGTTCGAGTGTCCTTCTTAACACTAATCAAGTCAGACTCAGCCGCGGCGACACACCGTGCGACCAAGACAATCCAGAGACCGGCGTCGCTTTGGTCTGGGAAGCTGCCGGTTCCATCAGCTAAAGAAGCAATCGAGGCACACTTATCAATGAACAGGCGATAGCTCCAAAAGGCCTCGGCACCGCCGCGTCCAATGGTCCCAACAATGACCTTGAAGCCGAGTTGCTCATTCATTCCGGCATCGATGGCTTTGAGAGTATCCGAGACCTTGGTCCAGCTTCGAGGAGACTGGAACCCATAAACGGCCACTCCAGGATCCATGCGACTGAGCTCGTTTTGGTTGTCTCGGAGGTAACTAATGACTAACGGATGGACACCGTTTTTAGTGGCGTAGTTCGCTTCCCAGTACTTGTAGGTAGGAACTAACTCCAAATGCACCACACGGTTCTTCACCTCGTTGGGCATCTCGTTGTAGACAGCGCATTGGTCGATCTTGCGGTTGGACACGACGATCACACGGACTAACGGTGAAAGGACGTAGTCTTCGAGACTGCGTTCCGACAGAATCCGCATCATCGCGATCTGGACTTCGCGCTCGCCTTTGTCCGCCTCGTCGAAGAAAATGGTACCGACGGGAAGTACCTGCGAACCACAGCCACACCACAGCCAACCGGATTTGACACCGGCGGGAATGTCTTGCCCGATTGCGACTCTCTGCATGTACCCGTCGAACTCGTACCATGGTGTATTTCCGCACTTTGAGCACTTCTCTAACTGAACTCGGCGCAAACAAAATCGTACGAACCACTTCATTGGAAAAACGCACGTAGACTGGGTCTCCTTGTCTGGAAACACACACCCTGCCACGTCCTCAACTTGGCGCATTGCCAACCCAACTTGCTCAACAGGTTGCAGACGAGGATGTGCGTTGAAGATTGCCGATTTCCCAGCACCTATTGGACCATAGAAAGCAAATGGTGTGGTTGAAGGCATGTAATCGAACAGCTCCACTACCTCGTCGAACGTAATCCGTTCGTATGGAGGTAGA
>ERZ1292623.1408-Hain-H51-01um-R1-1408-length-23268-cov-8_pt1 | contig 23268 bp, 29 predicted proteins | sample MGYA00564398_ERZ1292623 | MGnify/ENA primary metagenome ERZ1292623 (study PRJEB36523, sample SAMEA6512633) | groundwater metagenome | collected 2019-01-07 | study: AquaDiva: Metagenomics assemblies of 32 groundwater samples | reverse complement strand
CTTAAAGTCTTAGAAATCAAAATCTTAAAAAGGAAGTAATTATGCAACACAGCAGATTTCAAGCACTTCTCCCCAGGTTTTATCCCCCCAATCCCCCCAGTTACGCTCGTGCAAGTCGTTGATGATTTCGAAGGGGATGTTGGTTTCTTTTGATGCGATCTCTGCTGTATGTTGGGTACGGAACATGGGAGAAGAATATATTTTTTGAATTTTGTACTGCTTCAAAATATGGGCTAGCTCATGAGCTTGTTGGACTCCTTTTTCAGTTAGGTCCGCTTTGCTTAGAACAGGACTCTTTGATCCTTTTAGGTTGTCGGTTGTTTCACCGTGACGAATGAACAGGATTTTCATGAAAAAAAGAATAAGTTAACCATTAAAAAGGTTACTCTATTTGTACCTCAATGCACACAGAAATTTCGCTTCTGGGCTTTTGTGCTACTCATATCGCAAAGCATCCACAGGCTTTAATTTAGAAGCTTGGATGGCTGGAAGCAAGACTGTAGCCTGTTTTCTTTGCTACCTCTTCTAAAGAAATGGAGTCCGGTTCTAAGTAGACGACTCCGAAAATCATAGATGACAATGGATCTAAACCTGATAGGCTTCCAATTGTTTGTACAAGCTCAATGAACTGTTGATCCACGTACCCCCCTCTTTTACAATGCTCAAGAAATCGACAGATTTCTTGGCATCCTCAGAAGCTATGCTTCTGGGGTGCGAAGAGCTTCGCTCTTCTGCATCCCAAAAATCCGATTGCCGGATTTTTGCGACTTTTACTATTTATTGAATTTCTGAAATTACTAGTATATAAAAGTATCTGTGAAAATGTAGGGGGTCTATGTTTTCCCTCTTTCTGAGGGAGATTCTTCAAAACGCTACAGGTAGTGTTTTTTAATATCTATAAACACTATAAGCGTTAAGTTTTTAAATAAACTGTTCTTCTCTTAGATATGCCGTCTTACGCGCGAGAATCTGCTGTATTAGAAGGAGTATTGCCTGGAACAAGCCAGGAAGCTGCTCGAGCCCTGCTTACAGCCCTAACCCTTGGAGTGTTAGGGGAAGATTCAAATTGGAGCGGGGATTCTGACCAGGGTCTGTATGGTTATGCATTGAAAGTGAAGCTTGAACATAGACTGAAACGAACCTTTGATGCTGCAGCTCCTGAATGGTACCCATTTCTCTATGGTCTTGATCACCATCATCTGATTCAAGGTAGTTCTCCCCACCGACGACATGGTGTTGAAGGACAAGGTAATCGACAATTGATCCCCACTGCACGAGGGGTTGCGCATGCCTTGGACTTGCAAAGAGCTGTCGCTCAAGGATATAAAGAAAGCCCATTGCGTGAACACTTGCAGGGTCTTACTCTTTTTTCTGAAGCTCGTCCTCTTGAATCTTCTCTTGAACGCTTGGCAAATTGCCTTTTGGATGTTGAACTCCCTTCCGATTATCATATCTCCCGAGGAAGAACGACAGCACCTGTTTATGATCCTAAAGATTTCCCGGAACTATCTGGAACGGCACTCACTCCAACTCGCACTTGTCAAGAATTTGTTGACACTCTTTTGATGACCTACTTTTTGCTTCAACTCGATCGACGACAACCTCGAAATTGGAATCAAGGAAAAGAAGCTTTGACCAATACTCTACGAGCTCACCATTCCAGTTTTTCAAGCATTGTTCGAAATGACTCTGAATTATATACAACTTTGAGAGCAGCTAAACATAAAGGGTATGTTGCGGCTTGTCGAGATGGAGAGGTTTTATCTAAAATTCCTGACGGATTTAGAGGGAGTGTTGTTTTAACACCTAAAGGAAGGCGATTTGCGCTTAAAGTGCTTGCATATACTCAAGTTCCTTTTGAAAAAAGTCCCTTTTATCAGTGGGTTTCTGTTGCGAGTCCTGTTTCTCTTCGAGAACCTTCTCTTTTAGGTGATGGAAATCAAACCCAAGTGATGTATACTTCTGTTCAAAATTTAATTAAGAACCATTGATTGATACTTAAAACTTTTAGAAAATTTTTTGTTTTAATATAATATTTGTTATTCAATATATTGCTTTTCAGATATATTTCTTTTACGATAAATAACTTGTTTGTTTTCCAATATATCGTTTTTTGACTTGCTTTTGTGTTAAAAACAACTTAACTATATAGAAAACATTATAGTTTGATGGTTTTGATTGAAAGTTTTAGTTAAATAATTGGTATTAATTATAAGAATATCTTAAAAGTTTTAGAATATTACTGGGGTTTATTTATAATCTTATTAATAAAAGGCACAAAATGTCCTTTGTATCGTTCTTGTAGTTCTTTTAATTTCCAATCCTTGCCAGTGATTCTATGTCGGCATAATGGAGAACCACACTTGCAAGACTCATCCATAACCCAGGTTTCATCAATGGACCAAGTTGAATAGTCAGCTGTAATTTCCTCACCTCTATCAATGTCTCTACGTGTAACAAGAGTCACCTCATCCATCAGCCAAACGTTTGGCTCGCAGGAATGATTTAGGTATTGGTCTGGAACATCCGGAGCATCTAATGGACTACCTAACCAATGGTTTTCATCGATACGAGACGCCGTATATTTTTTAACCAACCCTATCTCTTTTTCTGCATTTGTAAATATCTGGCCACCCCATATGACAACAACCTCATCTTTTTTGATGGGTGATTTGGCAAACATACCTAAACCTTTAGAAGAGGGGCGTACTTCTACCCTTGGATCTAACCAGGACTCTTTACGATATTCTTTCATTCTCATTAAATGAGAAATGGGTATTTATTGCTAACGGATTGAATAATAAAAATTTAAGGTAATGCTTAAATATTTTAGTTTATTTTATAGTTTTAAGAATCTAGTTATTTCCTAAAACTTTTAGATATATTTTTAGGACTATAAACTATCTAAAGGACTCTTTACTTTTCTTAATTGCTCTGAACTCACATGGGTGTAGATTTGGGTTGTTTGAAGATTGCTGTGCCCTAACAACTCCTGGATGATACGGATGTCAGTACCTGATTCTAATAGGTGGGTGGCAAAGCTATGACGAAGCTTGTGGGGGGTGACGATCTTTGTGATGTTGGTCTTTTCTGCGGTACGCTTCAATATTTCTTGAATGTTCCGAGTACTCATACAACCATTTTCGCCTGGAAAGAGAGGACCTGCCTGGAGCTTATGTTCCTTGATGTAAACCCCAAGTGTCTTAACCAGACTTTCAGATAAAATGAACATCCGGTCTTTAGAGCCCTTTCCCTTTCTCACCCAACCCATCCTTTTAGTGAGTTCTAGATCTTCTACTTTCATGTTGGCGAGTTCAGAAACCCTAAGGCCTGAAGCATATAAGAACTGGATGAGCAAGCGGCTCTTATTCGTTGGGGCTGCTTCAATTAAGATTTTGACTTCTTCCTTGGAAAGAACGGTTGGAAGCTTTCTAGGGATCTTGGGGGTTTTCAAGTCTGCAAGCATGGGGTTCTTTACGATCTCATGGAAGAAGAACTTTAATGCTGCCTTGACAACAGCTAGGCTTGCCGGGGCCATCTTTTTGTCTGCGATCAGGTCTGCTAGGTAATTTCGGATGTCTTCCACATCCATATCCTCAATGGACTTTTGGGTGCTTTTGAGGAAAGTGCTTACATGAAAAAGATAGGCTTTGACTGTTTTAGGGCTACTGCCTCTTAGCTTGAGGTCGGTTTCTAACTTTTTGAGGCCGCTGGTTGTTTCCATGCTTAAAACACGCACTTAATATACATTAGACGCATGTTTATATAAGAGTTTCGGTGGGGGTGGATTGGTTGAGCTTAAACCAAGCTCAAAAGGGCGTTGAATGGCCAGTTTAGGGGTAAGAGGTAGGTTCTGTGGTTGGAAAGAAGGCAGTTGTTGGTGGTCAAAAATTTGGGTAGATTTCGTGTGTTTTGTTTTTTAGAAATTTTTTTATTAACTCTTTTTCTGATGCTATTATTTTCTATATGGTATTATTTGTGCTAAAAACTTTAAGCAAATAGTGGAATTTTTGATTATTATAGGTGTCTAAAAGTTTTAGGCAAAGTGTGGAGTTTTTATTTCTAGCGATACTTATTAAAACTCGGATGATTTTCACATGGTATGGATTTAGAAAAAATTTTAGAATACTCTCCTAAGATTGTATTTGGTATTTCATCTGCTGTATTACTGACTTCTCAGGTTTGTATGATTGTTGGTCAATACCGCAAACACAAAGCTCATTTGGCTTATGTTGCTGAAAAAGAAAGGGAGATTCTTGCTGTTCGGGCGGAAGGTGAACAAGATAGGACTGAAGTAAATGATCGCCTCCGTTTGGCTGCTGCGGCAAAAGCTCTTGGTGATGAGTCTGGTGCTCGCATTCATAAGGCTGCTGCTAGAGTGATTTATGATCGGTGTAAGGCTCAAGTATTATCTGGTTTAACGTACTTTTCTTCAGACCAACCTAAAGATTAAAACTTTTAAGAAATACTTACAATTTTAGTTATTATTATTAATCTAAAATATTTAAGCAAAAATTAATAGTTTTATTTTTAATAAAAATAAGAAAAAATAAAATAATTATTTAATTTTAGGGGTTTTTCCAAACAGTTGATTTGCATTATATATCCCTGACTGATTTCGCACATAAGACACTAGCAATACTATAAATGCGAAATGTTCAGCCCAAGCTATATTTTTCCAATACGCCCCGAGATAAAACAATCCGATAACTACTGCTTCTAACATTGTTTTTTCACATGTTACAATTAAATCTAGGTTTTTCATTTTCTTTCCTCCTAATAACGCATAGAAACTATTAAGCAACTGGGGGTTAATCATTGCGGATTTCCTTCAGAAGACTTATTTTTTGAAAACAGGATATACTTAATAAAAATAGAAGCCCTATCTTTTTCTCTAAATGGGATCACTAAACAAAAGTTTACAATATCAAAAGAGTATCGAGAAATCTATTTTTTATTAAAGTATAATATACACGTCTTCAAAAACCCTTCGAAGTGTGTTCGCAAAGAAATGCGTAGTAGCTATTATCTCTTTACGTTATTATAATGGCCTGAAATACTTACTCTTTATAACTTTTTTCATTTCTTCAACTTCTGTTTCAACCCAGCAAAATACTTAGAAAATAAACCATAGAATAATCGGGCCTGGGACTTGCCATTCGAAGTCAATTGATAGACTTTCCGACGACCGAACTGTTCCATCTTGACGAGGCCTTTCTTCTTGAGGTTTTTCATAGCGGGGTAGATGGTGCCGGGCGTTAGCATATCGCCTCGACGAGCACCGATCTTCTTAGCGAGGTCTTCTCCAGTGAGCTTTTTTAAGCTTAATTCATGTAGGATCATGAAGGTCAAAAAGCCCTTGAGTTCGACGACAGGCCTCTTTTTTGAAGGGGCTCTTTTGGGTGATTTTTTCGCCATTTTCCCATTTTAGAAATAAGGGTTTATATATTTATTGGTTTTGCGATAATTAATTTATAAAACATTTTTATATATTGGATAAGAGATATTATGTCACCTTAATTCCACCGGCACGCTCGTGATAACCGCACTTGCCACAAGCAAACTCGGTTACTTCGGATTCATCGCTGATCCAGATGCCTTTTGAGACCAATTGGGCCTTTTCAAAGCCGCACTTCTTGCAGGTGTGATCATACGAAGCCATGGGATTGATGCCATCCTCCAATACGCCGATGAATGCTTTTTCCTTGAATTGTTCAGAAGTTTCCTTCTTATCGAGCATTTGAATGTGGCCACAAGGACAGATGGTACTTCCAATGCCTTTCTCAGGCTTTAAAATCGAACCACACGAGGCACAGAAGTTCATACTGGACAGGTGAGCACAAGGTTTTTTAATGGTTTTGTTTTCTAGCTATCATGCTCTTTCCCTGCACGGCTTGTGATGTTGGAGACCCTGCACGGTGTGGTAAAACCAATTGCCCTATTCTTGCGAAGTATTCCGGACGTACGATCAAAATTGAAGGCAAGGAAGAATTCCAAGGCACCACCCCCAATGTGTTTGTTGGAAGGTATGGCTATCCGCACATCCGTGCTGGTATTCTTAGTACTGAGCAATATGAACAGCACGATGCTCCAAGGGAATGGGCTGCGCAAAATTTCAACATTCCTAAGATTATCTCCTTGAGACAGGAAATGATCAATTCATCGTTTCATGTACATGTGAAGGGCTTTTCGCAACGTTTTTTGGAGATGAGCCAGGAAATTGGCATGGCTGTGAAACCGGTGGATATCGAAGTGAAATTGAACAAGAAACCTGTTTATCGCATCAACTATCAACAAGAAGCGGCCCCGCATGGCCCTACCTTAACTCTGGAGAAAGCTCAATTCCTAGAGAATCCTAAGATTCCTAGACCCATTGACTACGTTGTATCTGATACTGACCTCAAAGCAACTGAAGCGATTGGAAACCTTTACCAGAAAGGATTTGATGAACAGCAATTAACGAAACTGCTCAGCATAGGTACTTTAGGCGTCAAGATCGAGCGGAAACTCGTACCCACACGGTGGAGCATTACAGCTGTTGATGATATTATTGGTAAGCAGGTGATTGAAAACCTCCAAGATTACCCTGAAATGGGCTACCAAGCGTATTACGGGGGTTACCTAGGGAATTACTACCTGTTGCTTTTCTTTCCAGGACCTTGGAGTTATGAACTCTTTGAGATGAGTGCAGACGGCAACCCCCACCCTAAACTATGGACGGATTATGAGAGTGTCTTTGGAAGAAAGACTTACGCTTCCAGCACTGTTGGGGGCTATTATGCCTGTCGGCATGGCATCTTAGAAAAACTCGATCAGCTTCGACGAAAAGCATCTGTACTGGCCTTAAGATTTACCACGCCAGAATACACTGCTCCTTTAGGAGTATGGGTCTGTCGAGAAGCCACTCGAAAAGCTCTTAGCAAACAACCTTTGATGCTTTCAGGGAAAGAAGAGATGATTCAATACGCTATTCGTATGCTTGAGCATTATAAGATTGATCCCTCCCTTCTTAAACAAAGTAAACTCTTACAGGAGATGAATACTCAACAGCGCTTGGGCGCTGAGGTCGGAAGAACATCTTCCTCCCAACAACGACTGGATGCATTTTAAGAGAAAGGTTTAAATACCAGCAGAGCCGGATTTTTATTATGTATAACAAGAAAGGACAAACAGCCTTAGAATTTCTCATGACCTATGGCTGGGCCATTATTGTTGTCCTAGCTGCCATTGCAGCCCTTGCTTACTTTGGCATTCTCTCTCCGGATCGATTCCTACCTGATAAATGCACCATGTCACCTGGCTTTTATTGTGCCCAGTATAAAGTAGATGGCGTTAACAACAAATTCCAACTTCAACTTGAAAATAAATTTGGCGTTGGCGTTACTGGAGTGAGTATTAATGTGAGCGGTCGACAACCTCTTAGTTGCTCTTCTGTACAAGTCATCTCTGGTCCTCTTGAAAATGATGAAAGCACAGGTCTTCTTGACTATCCCTGTGCAGGTTTAAGCGGTCTTACCAAAGCCAAAGCAGAAATTACGGTTAATTATATCCGAGTCACTGAAACGGTTTCCCACCAAGTCCGAGGCACCATCATTGGTGGCGTTGAGAAATAATAATGACAAAACGCGGTCAAGGGGACTCTTCGTTCACGACCATTCTTTTTTTTGGTGTCTTTTTTATTAGCCTCATCGGCCTAGGGTACTATTTTTTTTATGACACTGGACGCTTTGGCAATGACAAATGTGTCTTCACTAAGGTGTTTAGCTGCAGAGAAGCCACTCTAGCTCCAGATGGCGTTCACCTTGAACTCATCAACATGTATGGCATGGACATCAAAGCCCTTAGCATTACAATTGAAACCCTTAACAAAAGTTCCATTTCTTGCACAGAAACCCAGCTTGTGGGGGATTTAGGAAACAGCGTTCCTACTGGAAAAAAGATCTTTTGCAAACCCTCCACACCTTATGAAGTAGGCGCGCTAATCGATGCGAAACTCAAAGGAAACTTTCAAGACCCTCTTCTTAGTTTTAATGATCGTACCGTACACGGTGAACTTAAACTACGCTTACGATCCAATGAATCTACTTGGTGGGATAAGGTTTTCTCCTAAACATTCAGGGTTTAAATCCAGCCGATAACTATATAAATCCAAACGGACGCCCTTTAAATATGGAACTGAACATCCTTGAGCACACCAAAAAGCGCCTGGTTTTTGAACTTAAAGGAGCAGACCATACTTTTTGCAACTTGCTTAAAAATGAGCTTTGGCAAGATAAAGACGTTAAAATCAGCACGTATGCCATCAACCATCCCTTAATCGGAAATCCCAAACTCATCATTGAAACCAAAGAAAATGAAACTGAAAAGGCCCTTACCAAAGCCCTTGATCGTCTTGAAGAGAAAAATAAAGAATTCTTAACCAGCTTTAAACGCGCACGATAGGTTAATTATCTCATCTTTTTAGCGGCCAAATCTACGTTCCCTTTCTCCATATTCTTCAATACAGGCAATTAGGTCTTCTTTTTCAAACTCAGGCCACATCTTATCCATAAATATGAGTTCAGCGTAGTTGCCCTGCCAAATCAAGAAATTGGATATTCGCTTCTCTCCCCCTGTGCGGATGATTAAATCTGGCTCATCAGGGGTATATAAGTTCTTTGCAAACAACTCTTCATTGATCTCGGAAGCCTTTAAGTTACCCTTTGCTACTTCTTTAGCAATCTTAAGAATCGCATCCATTACCTCTTCACGTCCTCCATAGGCCATTGCAAAATTGATCTTGTATTTTTTATTGTCCCTTGTTTTTTTCATTATTTCCTTCATCAAACTTTGAATATCCTTGGGAAACAAGTGGATTCTCCCAATAAACTGAATTTGCATGTCTTTTGCTAAACGGTCCTTCTTATCTATTTTTTCGAGTAACTCTTTAAAGCCTTCCTTGCAGACCTTCATCAGGTAATCAAACTCTTTCTTAGGACGATTCAAATTCTGAATGGAGAAGGCATAAAATGTAAGCTCTTCTACCCCTAATTCTTTAGCCCAAGAACACACTTTCATTACCTTTTCTTTGCCCCACTCATGGCCCTTCCAGGGCTTTAACATCAAGCGCTTTGCAAAACGCCGATTCCCATCCATAATCAGCCCAATGTGCTTAGGAACTGGGCTTGAAACCGGTTTTAGTACGCTCATAGTAAATGAGTTAAAAAACACCTATTTAAATATTCCTGTCTTTTAGAGAGATGGATGGCACTCACCACAAAAACGATTTCCCTCAGATTCAGATAGGTTTTCAGAAAATTCCCCACAGTTTTCACACAAACCATCTTTGCTGCTTAGGTTTATGGGTTTACGGCTTTCTTCTCTAAATTCAAACTTCTCTGCAATCAACTCAAACAATTGAGGTTCAATCTTTAGAATGTCCTTCATTGTGATAAAACCAGTTATCTTATTTTCTTCCATCACAGGTAAATGGCGCACATCATTTTCTCTCATCACGTTTAATGCATCCACAATATCCTTGTTAGGAGAAATCGTCACTCTGATTTTATCGGCAATTTCACTAATAGGCGTTTGCCGCACATCCAAGGCATTTACGATCGCTTTATGGATAATATCCTTTTCTGTAACCAGTGATTTTACTTTTCCTTTTACTTTAATGAGCAAGCTACCGATCCCGTGTTTTTTCATAAGGCACGCACACTCTTGAATGCTCATGAACTCCTCTGCAATCACGGGGCGAGTTGTCATGGCATCCACCACTTTATATCCTGTTTTCATGTGCCCCCCACCTTATTGAAGAAATTAATTCATCACCTTAAAAACAAGGAAACAAGAACGCTTTAAAAAACTTTTTAATTTAAGATAATGGTTTCATTTACTAATAATTGATTAAAACTTCTACATCTTTACCAAAAATGTCCTTTAACTTTTCAAATAAGCTCTCCTTGATAAACGCCTTTGGAGGAATGGCCACTTTTGCAAGATCCTTTTCCATCTCTTCTAGATTGCTTGTCCTTATATTTGCTAAGGAGCCTTCCGAAGTGATGTCAGCAAGCGAGATCTCTTTTTGCTCGCTATCCACATCATGAATGATGTACGCTAACTTATCCAATAATAGAATTTCTCCGTACTTATTCCCATGCTTTACCCTAATTTTTGCTCGCTCTAACTCTCTTCCGCGCTTACGCTGAACATACTCGACGAGGAAACGAATGAGTTCGGCGGATTTTTTTTGAACAATACTCAGGTCTGTTTTGGATAACTTCTTTGCATCATAATCTTTCTTTGCTGTTACAATGTCTTTTAGAATACGTAAGAACTTTTCTGGAATGAGTCCCTTACTCACCGCACCTTCTTCAAAGACTTTTACCAATTCACTTTCTGAAACTTTCTCAACTCCTTCCAGGCGCATGATATCCCGAATTAAGGTTACAATGCTTTCATAGGTGTGCAAAACAGATTCTTCTTCTTTTAAGCTCTCAATCTGAGAGAACAACTTCTTTAAACGCTTTAGGTAATCATCTGCATCGTTGATCAAGGTTTCCAATTCCGTTGCGGATAGTTCCTTTTTTGTTCCGTGTTCTAAATCCTTACGTACTTGGATGTTGCGCTCTAAAATCTTGATGTATTTATCTTCTAATAGTTTGGTCTTTTTTACAAACACTTCACGCATGATCTCTGGTGTTTCTTTGGGTGTAGGGGGTGGAATGCCATACAACATCAAGGCTGCTTGACTTGGTGTGATGATCGCCCAAAATGTATCTTCTAAACCCATTTCTTTGATCTTATACTTGATGCGCTGCAAGGTTTGATCGCCCGATTGCATGAATAAGTCAATGGACTCTGGACTGGGCTTGATGCGCCCCATCCTTAACAATTGCTTCCAAGGCATGAAGATTCCTCGGTCATACAAAGGAATGCCATCTCTTAAGAAGGTAAAAATAATCGGATTTGCTTCCTTGATGTACTCCCAGAAATCCGTTAAGATATACACTTGAATGTTCAACTTGTTCTCAATGCCGGTCATCTTACCTGCATCATACCCCATCCCAATGATGATGGCGCGAAGCTTATCCTTTAATTCTGCTCGAGTCATCTTCTTTACATCGGTGTCATCAATTACAATAAACACATCAATATCGGATTGCTTGGTTGCTCGGCCCTGCACCAATGAACCTGCTAATACATACGAAACAATATACTTTTCAAACTTCTTTAACACCATGTTTTTATGAATCTCTGAAATTTTAACTGCCGCCATCATCCCCTTATCATAAATTGGGGCAGAAAGAGCCATCATTTGCAGCCAATCGTATTTAGCATCGTAACACGACTGCCAAAGCTCGCTTAAGAGAAGGACTTCAATGAAGAGATTTTTATCGATTTCATCCGCCATACCCTGCATGATTGAAACCAGCTTGTCGCGCAACTCTAGCTTAGACATTTTTTGAGAATCCGAATCCTCGATTAAGATGAGCACATTCACCTTATCCTTTAATTTCTCTTCCTTACTAGGGGGAAGAAGACTCATGCCCATGATATACTCATCAAACTTCTTTAATGCCTTCTCCTTAAATGATTCCAGCTTGGTTTTAATTTCATCGAGCTTCTTCTTTGCATCTTCTGGCAAATGGTCTTGTAGAGCCTTTAAATCATCCATAGATGAGGCTTTCTTGGAAGATGCTTCGGGTTTAGAATCGGCTTTGGCAGCCATAGTTTCCTGTGAGGCCAAGAACGTTTATAAATGTTGTTATCGTAAATGTAGTGGATAATCGAGCATATACTCTCTTACTCGATCCCTTAATACTTCAGATTATCGTCTCGACTCTTTGGAACAAAGGCACCCTTGCCCAATCCCAAGCTTTGCATTACGGCATCCACATTGATGTCATTCCCTCGGAAGGTTTCTACACGGGACCGGGGATTATTCAATAACTCCACTAGTTTTTGAGTGGGAATGGTTCGGATTAGAACATTTTTCCCAACTGCCGGATCAAAGACGACTCGAATTCCAAGCGCCTTGGTTAATTTTTCCTTTAGTGTTTCATCTGCATAGCTAATGGGTGTTCGGTATGCGTTCACCTCATTTTGCACTAAGAAATACTGATTTTGATTTACAGACTTACGAATGGTTGCTAATTCATTTGCAGAATAGGGGGTGTAACTTTGAATTGACTTACGAGTATACTTCTGATTGATCTGATTTGTTAACCCATTGCGGTTTGCTAATACTCGTGTAAATCCTCCTTGAGTCCCTAAACTGCGATCTACTGTTGAACTTGATTCGGAATTCCCCAAGTAAGGGTTTAGGTAATATGCAGAAGTCATTGTGAGGATCATTAAGAATAAAACCAGGCAGACGATTAATTTCATTTTTGTTCCCCCCCTTCTTTTGAATCTTCTTTCAAGTAATACGTAGAACGCACACGATACCGCTCATTCTTTGACTCTGAAAAAACCGTTGTTAAAAAGCCTACAAGACCAACAGGGGTTCGATACTTTACTCCTGTTCCTCGAGCCGTATCCCAACTAAATTGTTTACCGGCCATTCCCACTACGGCCGAAGAGGTTGAAAAATCAGGGTTTTGTGTTTCACCTGCATACGTTTTTTCGCCTTTTTCAATTACGTTTAATCCTTGCAAGCGGCGAACATCGGATAACGAATAACCCTTTCCATTTTGCCTATTGACTACGGATTGTATGGTCTCCAGCTTTCCCTCATTTGCTTTTACAAACAAGGGACTTTTTGAAATCTCTTCCACATGATTTGTAGAATAAAACAGGGAAGGTGCGTTTGCTTGAATCCACCATATCGGCCTGTTTTGCCTAGTTGTGGGATCATAAAAGCTAATGGGTGTATCTGAGGCAGCTACTGCTACTATTTGTACTAACAGAATCAAGAGCATACAGCCCATCCACATTTTCATGATACACCTCTCCAATGTTGCCAAGTATTTATGTTTTATAAAGCTTTGCGTTCGACCTTATTTGGATTCTAGTTTATCTGTTTCCTTTAGAATCCTTCACTGGACAGAGACCGGCAAAGTATTTAAATGTACCTTGTCGTCATAAACTATCCTTTTACTCCAACCGATTCCTCTTTTTTATACTCCATGATCGAATTCATGCAAGAACCCCATCCGGATGAACTCACGATTAAGATACTCCATCCTCTTTTCAAAAACTGGTTCTTTACCACCTTTAAAGAATTTAGCCCCCCTCAGCGGTATGCAATCTATAATGTGCATAGCCGCATCAACACCTTGGTTAGCAGTCCTACAGGTTCTGGAAAGACCCTTTGTGCTTTTGGTGCGATCCTCAATGAACTGGTAGGCTTAGCTATTTCCGGGCATTTAGAAGATAAAACTTATTGTATTTACATCAGTCCCCTTAAAGCTCTTTCACGTGACATTGAAGTAAACCTCCAAGGACCTCTAGCTGCATTGGAAGAAGCGCATGGCAAGAAACTAGGCATTCGCGCTATGGTGCGCACAGGGGATACTACCGCCTCTGAAAAAAGCAAGATGCTCAAGCACCCTCCACACATTTTGATTACCACTCCCGAAAGCTTAGCGATTGTTCTTACTGCTCCTAAATTTAGAGAGAAATTGCGGGATGTACAATGGGTTATTGTAGACGAAATTCACAGCCTTGCGGGCAGCAAACGAGGCGCTCACCTTTCCTTAAGTTTGGAGCGTCTTCAACGAATGACTCCTTTTACGCGCATCGGCCTTTCTGCTACGGTAGCTCCCTTGGAAGAGGTTGCTCAATTCCTAGTTGGCCTTGAAGATCCCAGTCAAGACCAGTATCGTCCTTGTAAGATTGTGGATGTGCAATACCTCAAAAAACTCGACCTTAAAGTCTTAAGTCCTGTTGAAAACCTCGTTAAAAGCAGCCACCAATTGATTCACAGTGCTACGTATGAACTCATGGATGAACTCATCCAAAAACACCGCACTACCCTCATCTTTACCAACACGCGATCTGCGACTGAACGGGTGGTTCATCATCTCAAAGAACGATTTCCTAAGCATTACAAATACATTGGCGATGAAGAAGGACAGTCCACTAGCATGATTGGCGCTCACCATGGAAGCCTTAGCAAAGAATCGCGCGTTAACTTAGAAAATCGCCTCAAAGAAGGCAAACTGCGGGCAGTTGTTTGCAGCACCAGCCTTGAATTAGGAATTGACATTGGTTACATTGACTTGGTTATTTTACTTGGCAGTCCCAAATCTGTTGCCCGAGCTTTACAACGCATTGGAAGAAGCGGACACAAACTGCATGAAGAAGCCAAAGGACGCATCATTGTTACAGATCGGGATGACTTGGTTGAATGTGCCGTACTCCTCAAAGCGGCACTTGAAAAAAAGATTGATCGCATTGATATCCCTCAAAACTGTTTGGATGTTCTTGCCCAGCAGATGCTCGGCATTGCTATTGAAGAGCCGATTCATGTGGATGAACTCTATTCTCTTATCAAGAAGAGCTACACCTATCGAAAGCTTACTCGCAAAGACTATGATGAAATCATCCAATACCTTGCCGGAAGCTTTAGTGCTCTTGAAGATCGACATGTTTATGCCAAGATCTGGTACGATCCCCTAACCAAGATGCTGGGTAAGCGTGGCAAAATGACCCGCGTTATTTTCATGACCAATGTTGGAACGATTCCTGATGAAACCAGCGTCAAAGTAAAATTAGGAAATCAACTCATCGGATTCATTGCCGAGCCGTTCCTTGAGCGATTGAAACGTGGGGATGTTTTTGTCCTGGGTGGAGAAACCTATGAATTCCAATACGCCCAAGGTATGACCGCTAATGTCAAAGCAAGTGTCAATCGTTCTCCTACTGTTCCTAGCTGGTATAGCGAGATGCTGCCACTTAACTATGATCTTGCCCTTGAAATTCTAAAGTTTAGAGATCTCATGAAACATCACCTTGAAAGCTCCAATAAAGAAGAGACCGTGCAATTCATCCACAACCATTTATATGTCGACCATAACAGTGCGAATAGTATCTACGAATATTTCTATGCGCAATATCATTATGCTCAGATCAGCACCCCCAGCCAGATTGTCATTGAACACTATACGGAAGAGAGCCGCAAATACCTCATCTTTCATACCCTTTATGGACGTAGAGTCAATGATGTTCTTAGTCGAGCGATCGGTTTTGTTATTGGGAAAATCCAAAACCGCGATGCTGAAATCGGCATTACGGATAATGGATTTTATGTCCTCACCACCAAAGGTCTTCAAGCTTCGCGAGCCTTTGAACTGCTCAAAAGCGAGGATTTACCCAAACTCATGCAACACGCTCTTGAGAAGACGGAAGTTTTGAATCGCAGGTTTAGACATTGTGCGGCAAGAGCCCTTATGATCCTGCGTTCTTACTATGGGCACACCAAAAGTGTGGGAAGACAACAAATGAGCAGCCGACTTTTGATTAGTGCGGTGCGTCGTATCAGTGAGAGCTTTATCATCCTTCACGAAGCACGACGAGAAGTGCTTGAAGACTTGATGGACATCAAACACTCCCAGGAAATTCTTCGAGGTATTGAAATGGGCAGTATCCATCTCGAAGAAATACACACTGACCTACCTAGTCCCTTTGCCTTTAACATCATTGCCCTTGGTTATTCGGACATTATGAAAATGGAAGACAAACATGCCTTTTTACAACGTATGCATGATATGGTCCTTGCTAAAATAAGCCTCAAAGAAGGAAGAAGAACGATACATTAAAAAACCCTTCCTATTCTTAAGTTCGATATGAACAAGGTTTTTCTTACAAGTCTCTTGCTAGTTGTCTTGCTCATTGCAGCTTGTCAATCTTCAGATACTAGTTATCGACAAGTACGTTCTGTTCGTGGTTCAACACTTGGCGTGAACTCAGATACTCCTGTGGAAACTGGCGCCTCTTCTGAAGCTTCTTCTACTCTTTCTGATAATCCTCTTAAAGAACAGTTCCGTGCGTACCTACAAAATCCGCCTACTTCTAAAGTAAGCTATACCCTTCAAACTACGATCCAAGATAAGGATCAAACCCAACGTTTTTCTGGCACTCAAACTGTGGCCATCCGCGGTAAAGACTTTGTCCTTCAAACCACTATGGGAAGCGAGTCCATCACTACGGCGAACTATGTTCTAAATGGGGTTTACTATGCTTGTCAAACTGAGAAAGGTGAGTGGACATGCTATGTGCTGCCCAAATCTGAAGAAGATGCTTCTCCTCAAATTCAACAGTCCATCCAAGATGACCTTGAAAAACTAGATGTTCAAGATGCTGGGCAAAAAACCTTCTTAGACATGAATACCCAGTGCTTTAAGTTAAGTTTTCAAGACCCTCAAACACAAGAAAAGGGAGAAACCATTTATTGCTACGACAAAAATGGGGTTTTACTCTATAGCCACACTCAAACCAGTGCTTTTCAAAATACCCTTGAAGCTACAGCTTATGCACAGCCTACGGAAGTGGATTTCCAACTCCCTGTTGAAGCTAAATCTCTTCCTTTAGAAGAAGAGCCTCCTCAAGAGTAATTTTTTAATTCTTATTGCATCTAATATGACCCTTAGATTTGTTAAAATCTTATCTCATTTTTATCTAGGCTTAACCCTTATACCTGTTAAGATAAGCTCCTAAATTAACTTCATAAAGCCAAGAACAACAAGATAAAAATAACTAAAAAGAAGAATAAAAATATAAAGCCTAAATAGCTTTATTTAGGAAGGTTAGGTAAGATGCGGCAGACAATGGTTCCACACGTGGGACAATCGCCTTTCATCATTCTACGACCTTTTGCGTTTTTACTCTCTTTACCGTTCTTAATCTCTCTTTTTGCTTTACATTTCACACAATAGCCTTCCATGCATATCACCTATTGCGCCTAAAGCGCTATAAGCTCATTCTTGTAAGCCATCTTTATAAACTTATCTCTCATACAGTGAAAACACGCATTTAAAGCCGTATAAGTGCTTATAACAAGGGTTTAAGCTTGTATTTTATCCTTAAACCACAGCCTTAAAAATAGAGGTGATTTACTCTTTTTATGGTGGTTCCTAGCTTATCTGTCGACGATCTCAAGAAGAAACTGGATTCTAAAACTAAGATAAAAATTTTGGATGTACGAAACCCAGACGAACTTCAGTATGGGATGATTTTGAACTACACTCAGATCCCTTTACCTGAACTGGAGAAGCGCTATAAAGAACTGGATAAGAAGGAACGCTACGTGGTTTACTGCCGAACGGGTGGACGAAGCGGTCAAGCGTGTGAATTCTTAATCCAGAAAGGCTACAAGGCCAGTAACCTTGCGGGGGGGATTCTTGCTTGGAAGAAATACGATTCGAGCATACAGGAGTATTAGACCATGGAAGAAATCCTCCAAAAATACGAACGCCACATCTTTGTGTGCATCAATGAACGAGAAGAAGGAGATAGCTGCGGTAAACGAGGCAGTGAAGAGATTCTACGGCTTTTACGTGACCATATCAATTTAAATGGGCTTGTGGGGAAGTACAATGTGACCAAGACGAAATGCCTGGGACACTGTGCCTTTGGACCTACGATTGCGATCTATCCGGACGGGAAGATCCTGCGTAAGGTTACGATTGAAGATACGAAGAAGATTATTGAGGAATATTTATCTTAACTGATTTACTTCTGATATTTGCTGTTTTATAATGGATTCATTGTCTTTGCCAAAAGTGAACTCAGCCTCTAGCTTTTCTCCATTTAACACCCTAGGAAGCCAATGCTGATCATCCTGCCACATCCTCTCAAAGGGAATCTTTTCGTGGTGGAACCATTCTGGAGCCATTTCTTCTGTCTCTTCTGGGTTTCCTTCCCATTCTTTTAATACAAATACATGAACCTGCTGATTCCACTCCGGTTTTTGAGAGAAGAAAAACGATAGAGCCCCCCTTTTTTCCAGGTGCTTTTTAGAGCCTTTCACACCCGATTCTTCAAATAATTCTCGGAGTGCTGCATCCTCTAAACTTTCGTCGGGTTGGGGTTTACCACCAAATCCATTGAACTTACCCTCGCCAAAACCCCGCTTTTTCATGCCTAAAAGGACTTGCTTGCCTTTTACTAAGAAACATAAGGTGGCTTGCTTCATACCAGGTGTAGAATGCCCCCTCTATTTATGTTTTTCTTCGTTCGTCGAGAGAAAATTTATATACCTTTTCGAAGCGTTTACTTTTATGGAAAAGCTAAAAAAGAGTCAAAAACAGGCGCTCTCCTTTATCGTGAGATTACTTCGCTATAAGAAAATTCCTTTCCAGATTACAGGTGGCTTTGCTGCAAAAATATATGGGGCTGATCGTCTCTTGAAAGACATCGATATTGACCTCCCCGATAAGGCTATTGATGTTTTAGCCCCTCTTGTTTCCAACTATATCACTGATGGGCCAAGACACTTTGTTGGATACGGATTTGATCTCTATCTGCTTGAGCTTCATTATCGGGGGTAACAGATTGACCTTTGCGGGCATGATCGCATGAAAGTTCTTGACCGAAAGAAAAAGAAATGGACTAAATATCCAGGTAGACTTTCTGAGGCGTGCTGGAAAAAAATAGACCGGTTTCTTCTTCCTGTTATTCTTCCTAAATACCTTATTTCTTATAAGAAATTGCTGCGCGGGAAACATCATCAAATCGATGTAGCTGCGCTAAAAAAGTGCCTTAAATAAAACTGTGGGAGACTTCCCATTCGTTACCGTGTTACCCTTTCAAACCATATTCTCTACTGAATTTTGTTTCGTTGGTTATTATTACATTCAATTGGCTTGTAAACTTAGATTTAAGTTCTTCAAATATGACTAAACGCTTCTCACTTAAAATTCTAATTTGCCCATTAATCTCTGATATTTTATCACTTGCCTCTTTTTTTGCTTGGGTTGGGGCATTCGCATTTTGTGTTATAGCATAAAACCGATCTGTTTCTCTTACTAACCTTATTTGCTCACTATCTATCGGCGTTAGGTTGGCTATCGCGAGATCGAGTATGGTTTGTAAAGAATTTAAGGACATACTTCTTCTTAGGATATAAGATTTAAATAACTTACTAAAAAAAGTGCGGGGGAAGGGATTTGAACCCTCGGACCCACTAAGGGACAGGATGACTTACGTCACAGGCTTACGCCTCAGCACTTAAGTGTCTTAAGTCCTGCGCATTTTGTCTGAAATCGGAGATTTCTGAACAAATCTCATCTTCGACTTCGATTGACCAGGCTCTGCCACCCCCGCATGTTAAAAACGGGTTTTGCCATCCTTAAAAATCTTTGCGTTTAGCAGTGAGGAATCGAGCAAAAACATATAAACTTAGAGTGGCTCGGAAAAGGTAATGACCTACAAACAAGCTATTCTCGTTCGAGCTGACTTGAAGCTACCCAAAGGGAAGATGGCTGCGCAAGTGGCGCATGCTGCCGTACAAGCAGTTGCGAACAGCTCCAAGGATAAAGTAGAAAGCTGGGGGCAGGCCGGTCAAGGAAAGATTGTCCTCAAAGTTAATGATCTTGCTGAGTTGAAATTGTATGAGAAGCGAGCCCGGGATGCAGGACTCATTACAGCATTGATTACCGATGCAGGCCATACGGTTGTTGAGCCCGGCACGATCACTTGCTTAGGCATTGGGCCAGATGCAGAAGGAAAACTCGATGCACTCCTTTCCAGATTGAAATTGGCTTAGTTCTGCACATAAGTTTTATAAACCATCTTGAGGTACATATCCTTATGGAAGAGAAAAACTTACTTGTGGAAGAACGCCTCAAGAAACTTGAAGAACTCAAAAAACGAGGTATTAATCCCTATCCCTATAATTATCATAAATCTCATCATGCCAGTGAGGTTCAATCTAAATATACCCACCTAAAAAATGAAGAAAAAACAGAGGACAACGTCTCTGTAGCTGGGCGCGTCTTGATTTTTCGGCGGATGGGAAAGGCTACCTTTGCAAGCCTTCAAGACCAAAGTGGCAAAATTCAACTCTACTTCCGAGAAGACCAAATGGGTCTTGACCAATACGAGGTTCTAAAACTTCTGGATGCTGGAGACTGGATTGGTGTTGAAGGAATCGTCTTAAAAACAAAAACAGGAGAAATTACTGTCTTTGCCAACAAACTCACGGTTCTCTGCAAGAGCATCTTACCCTTGCCTGAAAAATACCATGGTTTACAAGATAAAGAACTACGTTACCGACAACGCTATCTTGATCTCATTGTGAACCCTGAAGTTAAGGAACGCTTCATTAAACGCACCAAAATCATTGATTGTGTACGTCAGTTTCTCAATTCACACGGATTCCTAGAAGTTGAGACTCCTGTCTTGCAAGTTCTTTATGGTGGAACGAATGCAAAACCATTTACGACTCACATCAATGCCTACAATATGCCCATGTACTTGCGCGTAGCTCCCGAGCTTTACTTAAAGAGACTGGTTGTTGGTGGGTTTGAGAGGATATATGAAATTGCCCGCAATTTCAGAAATGAAGGTGTTGATCAGACTCATAACCCTGAATTCACAATGATTGAATGGTATGAAGCTTATGCAGACTACCATGTCATGATGGACCGTGCTGAAGATATGTACAGGTATATTGCCAACCATATTTATGGTGGAACAAAAATTCCTGTTCATGACAAAGAAGTTGATCTTGGACCTAAGTTCCCCCGCATTCGCATGGTGGATGCTCTTCAGCAGTATTTGGAGTTGGATGTAGAAAAAATGTCCGAGAAAGAACTTAAAAACTTTTGCGAAGAAAAAAAAATTGACACTCGAGGAAGTCCGAGTAAGGGAAATCTTATCTTCGAGGTTTTTGATAAACTCATTGGCCCCCAATTGGAAAGTCCCACATGGATTATTGATTACCCTAAAGAAGTTTCTCCCCTTAGCAAGGCCCACAGGGATGATCCTAGATATGTTGAGCGCTTTGAATGTTATGTTGGCGGTAAAGAGATTGGAGATGGTTGGAGTGAGATCACTGACCCTATTGCTCAGCGTGAGCGCTTTGAATCTGAACAAGCTGCCATGCGTTCAGGTAAAGAAGAAGCCCACCCCATGGATGAAGACTTTATTATTGCCTTAGAATATGGCATGCCCACGTTAGGAGGAATTGGCATTGGCATTGATCGGTTGGTTATGCTCTTTACTAATTGCTGGAGTATCCGAGACATTATCTTCTTCCCAACGATGAAACCCATTCAAGAGGACAAAGACGACCATAAAGCTTAAAAACAAGTACCCTTTTGGGAGGGATGTGAAGAAAATCGTTCTAGGACTAACTGAAAAAATCACTATTTTTGGGCATGATACTGAACAGCCTATCCTCGCTAAGATCGATACCGGAGCCTCTAAAAGCTCGATTGACCTCAATTTAGCCCTTAATCTTAAACTAGGACCCGTTATTGAAAGCCGTATCGTTAAAAGTGCACATGGCAACAAGTTGCGTCCGGTTGTGGATGCCGATATCAGTCTGGGAGGGAAAAAATTCAGAGCTAAATTCACCCTTGCTGACCGGGGTCATATGCGCTACAAAGTTCTTATCGGAGAAAACATTCTCAAATGCGGATACTTTATCGATCCATCCCTACGTCGCCCCAGAGGAGATCAAGAATGAAAGCCGCCCTCATTAGTCTTGGAAGTGAAAGCAGCAAATTGACGGCAGAAGCCATGAAAAAGTATTTCTCTCAAGTGGATCATCTAAGCCTAAAACACATCGAAGTTCATTTCTCTGGAAACAAAGCTGAAGTTCTCTATGAAGGAAAACCTCTTGCTGAGTATGATTGCATCTATGCAAAAGGAAGCTTTCGATATGCTAGTATTCTGCAAGCCCTTACCAGCCTTCGATACGAAAGGTGTTACATGCCTCTTCGTGAAGAAGCTTTCTCCATTGCACATGATAAGTTTCTCACTCAACTTGCTTTTGCGCGTAATCAAATTCCCATGCCTAAAACCTATCTTGCTGCGACGGTGGAGGCTGCCCGAGAAATCCTTAAAAATGTTACTTATCCGGTTATCATGAAATTTCCTCAAGGTACTCAAGGAAAGGGTGTTATGGTTGCAGACACCTTTGCTTCTGCGAGCAGCATTTTGGATGCTCTTACTGCACTTAAACAGCCCTTCATTATCCAAGAATTTATTGACACAGGAGATGAAAAATCCGGAGGCACTCATCTCAGAGGTTTGGTCATGGGAGATCGTGTAGCTGCATCGGTACGTTATCGCTCCGGGGGAAATGAAAAACGAAGCAATTGGCATTTAGGCGGAAAAGTTGAGCCCGTTATTCTAGATTCTGCGATCGAACAGTTGGCCATTAAGGCTTCCAAAGCTTCTGGGGCGGAGATCTCGGCAGTTGACATGCTTGAAAGCCATAAGGGTCCTTTTGTCATTGAAGTAAATATCAGCCCCGGTTTAGGGGGCATTAGCAAAGTTACCAAGACGGATTTATCCAATACGCTTGCTAAATTTTTATCTCAACGTACTCAAGAACGAATGGATCGTCTAAAACAAAAAGACACCCAAAGTCTTCTCAAAACCATTGATAGCAAGGCCCCTCAAGAATTCATCAGTAACCTTGACTTTCGAGGTGCACGTATTCTCTTACCTGAAGTCATTACCAAACTTACTCGATTTAGCCCTGAAGATGAATATGAAGTGAAAGTTCAAATGGGTAAGCTTGAAATCAAACGATTCAAACTATGAGTTTATTCTGCGTTTTATATTTTTGGTCTTAGTTAATTTTTATCCAGAAACCTATACCTTAACCTTATAACAAGTTCTTAATCTTTTCAATGTGCTGGGCCATTTCTTGACCCTTTTTGGTTAGGGTTAGTACTTTCAATCGGCCTTGTTTATCAAATGAAACAAGATTGGCCTTACTCATTTCTTGTAGAATCTTTACTACATGGCTGTATGTGCAATCTACTGTTTTTGCTAATGAAGAAGCATAGATGTCTGAAGTTTTATTGAGTAAATGAACCATCATCAAGGCGGGTTTTTCTCGAAAGAAGACGTTGAAAATCTTTTTTGTACGAACCACTTTATTTATATCCATGGTTTACCCCTCTCTAACCTATATCTTTTTTAATGTACTTTCTTTCCTTTATTTACGAAAGTATATATTAAGGTATTATAAACCTTTCGCTTCATGGTTTTTCTCGTCGATTAAACCTTACTCTTCTGCTTTTATAAAACTTTCCATTATCTTTCCAAGTGTTCAAGCCCGTAATTGGTTCACACTTTAAAAATCAGGCAAAATTCCTGCTT
>ERZ1292623.1404-Hain-H51-01um-R1-1404-length-23316-cov-17_pt1 | contig 23316 bp, 19 predicted proteins | sample MGYA00564398_ERZ1292623 | MGnify/ENA primary metagenome ERZ1292623 (study PRJEB36523, sample SAMEA6512633) | groundwater metagenome | collected 2019-01-07 | study: AquaDiva: Metagenomics assemblies of 32 groundwater samples | reverse complement strand
AGCATTTTACATCTGCGTGGACTATGTAGAGGTATAGATTGTTTTTGAATGAGAAGCCTTGTGGGCAGGAGGGTTGGATTGTTCCTACTGTGATGGTGGTTGATTTTTTGGTGGTGCCACCCGCGCCTGTGGCGGTGATGGTGTATATGGTGGTCACAGATGGAGTGACGGATTTTGATCCAGTAGTGTTTGGTGATACAGCGCCCACACCTTGGTCTATGGATACGCTGGTGGCGTTCGCAGTGGTAAATGAAAGAGTGGAAGATTGTCCGAAAGATATCGCATTCGGATTAGCGGAAAATATCACAGAAGGCACAGGGTTTGTGTTGCCTACTGTTATCGTGATACTTCTGGTTGTACTGTCTCCGCCTTTACCTTTTACACCCAAGGTATATGTAGTGGTCACAGATGGAGTGACGGATTTTGATCCATTCACGGATACAACGCCGATGCCTTGATTGATCAGTGCCTCGGTCGCGTTTGATGTTGTCCAAGAAAGATTGACGAATTGCCCAAGGGTGATGGAGGTGGCACTAGCGGTAAAAGAATCTATTGTGGCTTTTTTAATTCCTAAAAGTTCATTCAATTTTGCTCGAGTATTAAAACCCGCGTATCCATCTACAACCAAAGCAAATTTTGTCTGAAATTTTTTCACTGCTTCTTTTGTTCCAGCGCCAAAAATTCCGTCTTCCACAAGCTCCGGATTCATTCGGGTATCAGGATAATAATTCAAAATTCCCTGCAAGCATTTTATATCATTACCGGCAGATACTCCCAAATACAAATCTCTGGTGAAAGCGATGTCAGAACAAGAAATCGGAGGAAAAGGACGGGTTGTGTTCACTGTAACAGTGACATTCTGCGTCCTAGTACCACCTGCACCTATAGCAGTGAGTGTGTATGTGGTGGTGGCAGATGGCGAGACATTTTGCGAACCACTCAGAGCCACCGCACCGATGCTCGAAATAGACACGCTGTCAGCATTTGCCACAGACCAAGACAATGCAGAAGATCCACCAGAATTTATAGTGGAAGGATTTGCAGAAAAAGAATTTATGACGGGTGGAGGTGTCACCACTCCGATAAGTTCATTTAACTTTGCATAAGTCTGTGATCCCACTATGCCGTCTGCGGTAAAACCGTATTTAGTTTGGAATTTTCTCACACCCGCTTCTGTAGCAGAACCAAAATTGCCATCTTCAACGAGCGGAGGATTGATACCTAGATTCAAATTGCTATGATTCAACATGCCCTGCATACACCTGATATCTTGCCTGCTAGACATACCATTTCGCAAAGTAGTGGAAAATGTCACTCCGGCGCAAGAAGTTGGAGGAAAAGGGCGAACAGTGTTCACTGTCACCATCACATTCTGAGTTCGTGTACCACCCGCGCCAGTGGCGGTGAGTGTGTATGTAGTAGTAGTAGATGGATAAACATTCTGTGAACCAGAAGCCGATACCGAGCCAATGCTTGAAATGCTGATAGTCGTCGCATTTGTTACAGACCAAGAAAGAGCAGAGTAGTTGCCAGAGTCTATGGTAGATGGATTCGCATTAAAATAATTTATAGTTGGAGGCTGTACAGTGCAAGAAGCTATGATCTGATTTATTTTTGTGTTGGTGTTGGCACCCACAATACCATCGGCCACCAAGCCATTTCTGCCTTGGAAATTTATCACAGCGGATTCTGAAGCAGGACCAAAGTCTCCATCTATGACCAACCCATAACTCGCATATTCGTTTAGAAATACTTGCAAAGCCCTGACCTCATTTTTATCCTGAACATATCTGTTTGCTTTTGATAGATATGCGTAAAAATTGTGCGCGGTATATGGACAAGCCGCGTATGCTTTCTCACCAACAAAAAAAGAAATTACCGCGTCTTTTACTTCTTGTATTATTGTCTTGTCTTCTTCTGTCTTTATCTCTGTTTCTACCGGCTCAGTTACGATTACTTCTTCAACAATATCTTCCTTTACTTGTACTTCCACTGTTTCATTCACTTCTTCTATCTGTTCTGTTTCTATTTTTATATCTTCCGTCTTCTCCTCTATTTTGTCTTCTATTTTTATTTCACCTTCTTTTTTATCCTCATTCACTTCTTCAATTTCTTCTGTAAAGATTTCTTCTTTCTTTTCTGCTTCAAGCTTTGCTTTTTCTTCATCTTCAAGTCTGTTTTTTTCAGCTTCCAGGGCAGAAAGATATGCTTGCTCTTTTGCATTCTTCTCCGCTACTCTGACATGATATTCACCGAGTTGTTTTTGTATCTCTTCTTCCGCTCCTTTTACCAAAGCTTGCGCCGAGGTTTTTGCGTTTACTAGGTCTGCCTTTTTGCGCAAAAGCCATTTTATCTTTTCGGTTGTGTCTTGATATTTATCTTGCGCTTCTGCTACTTCTGTGACAAGAGAATTTTCTTTTTCTTCTATTCTGTTCTTTTCTCTTTCTTCTTTAGCTTTTTTAAGTTCCTCGTTTATTTCTTTTATTTCTTTATTTAAAGAAGACAAAGCTCTAGAAGCAATATCTTTTGATGCTCTCCATGTCGAACCTAGATTGAATTTCACAGATTCACTACCTGCAGAATATATCCTGTTAGCCGGATCATTTTCGGCATACAGATATCCGTTTTCGGAGATCATATCTTCTATATCGCCAGATATTTGATTCTTGGAAAGAAATCTTCCGGTTTCGGGTTCATACGCTCTACCTTTTAAAATATACAGATTAGAGTATGGATCATAAAAGTATGACGAATAATAGAAATCCGTCAGGTCGTAAATAGAGGCAATATTTTCCGGCAAATTGCTCGAGTTCTGATTTATAATATTTCCAAAAACATCATAAGAAAATCCAGCGACTCTTTTACCAGTATCATCCACCGCAGCCACTATCGATTTATGCGCGTCTTTTATAAAATGAAAAACATTTTTGTCTATCACTACACCCAAGACATTGTTTTGCCCGTCATAAAAATACTGCTTTAATATTTTTCCTTCTGCATCTGAAACAGCAATCAGATTGCCCCCCTCGTAAGAATATCTAAAAACTTTTCCATTTATATTTCTCTCCGAGATCCTTTTAATTCCGTCATAAGAATATGTCGCAGTAAAACCTGATTCTGATACGGATAGAAGCAGATTATCCGCATTGTATCCGTACGAAACTGTTCCAGATAAATTTTGTTTTGAAACAACACTTCCATTTTTATCAAATAAATAAGAAACACTCCCCTCTTCTTCAGATGAAATATTTGTCAGTCTGTTGCCATCATAGGAGTATATTTTTTCTTTTGTATTTCTTTCTTGTTTTATACGATTACCTGCTTCGTCATAGAAAAAGTTGGTCGTGTCTCCATTTGATGATATTTGTGTCAGCCGTCCAGTCTCGTCATATCCATAATTTTCAATATTTTTTTCTCCAAAGCCGGCTTCGGTCTTTGTCGTCCATCTCAAATTTGCATCAAAAGAATAATTTGAAGAAAAAACATTTTTATCTTTGGTATTTACAGTCTTTACACCTTTAAAATGATCATCCTTTGTGTATATATACTTTGTATGGAAGCCCGTATCTTTATTCTCTATATTCAGAATATTTCCGGACTCATCAAACTCGGTAAAATACTCCAGTGTCTTTGTAGACTTTGAGGAAGTAGGTTCTAATATTTCTATGCGGTTCCAAACCTGATTGTCATGGACATCGTAACCATAGAAATTGTTTTGTGTAAAAAAAGAAGATAGTTTTTTGTTTAAGATATTTCCGTTTATATCATACAAATATTCCGCTAGACCGCCATTTGAATCCGCGCTCGTTATCGGGCGATCATTTTCATCGTATGAATAAAGTATTTCGCCTCCATCTTTTTTTACTCCAGCAAGCCTGCTCTTTTCGTCGTAAGACATTTCGATAATTTCTTCATATTCATCGGCAAAAACTGCCGGCAATATTTTAGAAATTATTTTTTCTGGAACAGAAAAATCTTGATAGACTGCTCGTTCCTTTTTGGAGTCTTTATAGATTATTTTAGAGACTCTGCCTAGATCGTCATAAATATATCTTTTTTCCAATCCTTCCCTATCTGTGAATTTTGTCACTTTGCCAGAATATTCATATTCGTATATATCCGTGCCACCATACAAATCCGAGATGGTCACAGGCAGATCGAGAGCATTGAAAGTTATAGATTGTATTTCACTTTTGGAATCTTTTATAAATATAGAATTACTCTCGGACAAGTAAGAAATACTTTCATCTTTTAGCGAGAGCAATTTGCCAAGTGGCAACTCTGAAAGATTTTCTACGCTTATTTCTCCCTCATCTATAAAAGAGTCGAGTTCCAGCTCTTTTATCAATGCGTCATCAGAAATCGCGTCTTCTAAATTTGCTTCCAGAGGCAAAGAATCAGTCTCCAAATCAGAAGAATCAGGCATTTGTTCGTCTGCAAAAGATTTTTGCACTCCTCTAAAAATAGAGCTGGCTATGTCTTTATTTCTATTGATCCTGTCTGCTTTTGCCTTGACTATGACTGCTTCTTTTTCTATTTTTTCTTGCTTGGATAGGTACGCTTGTCTTTCAAATATACCTATAAATGAAGGTGAAAGGATGTTAAAAATCAAAAAAAAGACAAAACAAAATTTTGCCCCTTTTCGACTTATTTTCAACAGATATTTCATTTTTGCTTTAAAGTATTTCACCGAATTTGTCATATTTGTAATTTATCTAAAGTCTAAAAACACTAACATAAATGCAGTTGAAAGTCAAGTTTTTACGATTTTACTTTTTCACCTGTCCTGTCGCTAAACGAAACATGATTTCTTTTGTGGCCATTTCAGAGTTTGTGATAAGAACATTCCGATTCGTGATGAATACATATGACAATACAGTATTGCCTGCTTCGTCTTTAAGGATTCTTGCATTTTTATTTTGTATAACACCGTCTTCCCAATCTTTATTAAACAAATAATTCGTCTCCGGAGAAAGACTCACGCCAAAAAGCAAAGATAAATCGCGGAACATTTTGCGTTCCCAAATCTTCATCACAGGAAAAACATCATCAAAAGAACGAGTACCGAGCAAGATAAAAAAATTACCACCATTTGAACCAGACCCTTTGCTCATGGCACCCATCATGAAACGTTCGTTAAAAATGCTTGTGTGTATTTGATCAAGTTCGCTCTTTAGTAAACTAATAAATCTTTGGAGACTTATAGGAACATTGGATTCTGTGAGATATACACCCTCCACGCCACCTGTTTTCACATTTGTACTTTTTATTTGATTAAAAAAAGATTTGGCTATATTTTCTTTGGTCAGACCGTCTACAGGCTGAAAAACATCTTGATCTGTATATATCAAACCCACTTTAAGAGGTACAACTGGCGCAGTATTCTGACCTTTATCCAAAAAAATAAAATAAAATAAAACCATGCATCCAGAAAAAAACAGTACCAAGCCCATCACCAGAAAAAACATATTCTTCTTGGACTTATTGATAACGCTTTTTTTACCGAGCCTGCGATCCTCGTCTTCTTGAATGAGTTTTTTCACTATTCCGCCCTGATTGCTGCCTATAGCTTTTACCATATCGGTCGTATATGTTTCGATATTTTTACTTTTTAGATTATCCATTCTATGGTTAAATTTATTTTACGATTTTTTAAAAAAATCTTTATTTGCTTCGCGGATAGAGAGACCTACTTTGCCTCTTTCAGGATCCACGCTAATAACTTTTACAGGGACTCTCATCCCTTCTTTTATTATATCGCTAATCCTCTCAACACGAAATGGTGCAAGCTCAGAGATATGCACCATACCATCAGTAAAGTCACTGAGTCGCACAAAAGCTCCAAAGTCTGCCAGTCTGACCACTTCTCCTTCAAGCATTTCTCCAACCTTAAACTCGTGTGTCATTTCTTCTATGATCTTTTTTGCTTTGTCGGCCATATCTCCCTGACCCGTGAGGTACACTTTACCATCATCTTCTATAGTGATTTCCGCCCCAGTCTTTTCTTTTATTTCTTTTATAGTTTTTCCGCCACTGCCTATCACCATACCTATCTGATCTTGTTTTATTTGAATAATCAGAATCTTTGGTGCATTAGGAGAAATATTTTCCCTCGGCTTTTGTATTTCTTTTTCTATTCTGTCTAAAATAGTGAGTCTTGCGCTCTTTGCCTGTTTCATCGCTTCGCCTATAATCTTTACTGGCACGCCTTCTACTTTTACATCAAGCTGTATCGCTGTGACACCGTCTCTTGTACCAGCAACTTTGAAATCCATATCGCCATGATGATCTTCGGGACCTTGTATGTCTGTGAGTATCTTGTATTTACTGTCATTCTCATACATTAATCCCATAGCGATACCGGCAACAGGTGCTTTGATAGGCACACCGCCATCCATCAATGCAATGGTCGAGGCGCAGATGGACGCTTGAGAAGTAGAACCATTTGAAGCCATGGATTCAGATACCACACGTATGGTGTACGGGAAATCTTCCACGCTAGGTAGCACCATAGCTAAAGCTTTTTCTGCTAGAGCCCCGTGACCTATTTCTCTCCTGCCCGTAGCGCCCATTCGGCCTGTCTCTCCGCTAGAATACGGAGGAAAATTGTAATGGTGCATAAATCTTTTTTCTGTTTTTGTCTGAATATCGTCCACGGTGAGTCTGGCTTCGGGTCCAGCCAAGGTGAGTACCGAAAGGACATGGGTTCCTCCGCGATAAAATACTCCGCTTCCGTGTAATACTGGCGAGATACCTCCGGCTTGAGCGTACAGATCTCGCACTTCATCCATTTTTCTACCATCAGCTCTCTTGTCCCCTTCAATTGCTTTTTTGTGCAATATTTCATTTTCTGTTTCATCGAACAGATCGTCTTCAGGAGCAAAATCTTCTCTGTCTGGATATTTTTCTGCAACCAGATTGTTCCATATAGTATGGAGTTCATCAATTTTCTTTTTTCCCGCGCCAGAAAATATAGATTCTTCCATTTTTGGCAATATTTCTTTTTCAAATAGTTTTACGGATTCTTCAGAAATCTTTTCTTTTTCTATGATTCTTTTTTCTTTGCCTATTTCTGAAATAATTTTCTTCTGGAAACTTTCTAACTTCGATATTTCTTCACTCGCCTTCATCAATACCTGTTCAAGTTCGTCTTCGCTGGTCTGGTGCGCTGCGGCTTCTATCATATTTATATTTCCATCCTTACCACATGCAACAAGATCGTATTTGTATTTCGTATCATTTGATTTCAAACTAAGCCCTGCGTTCACAACCAGACTCTCTCCTTTTTCAAAATCAAAATATTTTCCAATACGCACAGCACCCACAGGTCCTGCCCAAGGTATCTCGGATACGCCAAGCGCCAGCGATGCGGCATTGACTGCCATCACCACAGGATCCTCTTCGCCTAAGGCTATCACAGTCACTATCACCTGCACTGCATGACGAATGGATTGGTCAAAAAGCGGACGCAATGTCCTATCTATTATTCGGCTTCCTAATACAGCATCTATAGAAGGCCTGCCCTCTCTGTGTAAAAATTGTGAGCCGAGAATTTTCCCCGCCGCATAAAATCTTTCGACTAAATCAACAGTCAGATTGAAAAATCCCAACCCTTTTTGCTTGTCTTTAGACATACAAGCCGTAGCCAAAACCACAGTATCCGCACAGCGAAGCATCACCGAACCGTGCGCCTGATCTGCTAAATCAGAAAAAGTAGCAGTAAGGGTCTTACCACCGATTTCCACTGAATACTCTTTTTTATTCATATTTTTATCTCCGCCAAAAAGCGGGGTGAGCTCATGTGCAGACTACAGTATTGTTCTAAAATGAGAACACTACTTTCTGTCTGCAAACGAACTCGTTAAACTAATAAGTACACATAAATAATCTAACATTTTTAAGTTAAAAAGCAAAACAGATATTGATCTGAGAGTATTTTACCTCGTAGAGATTAAATACTTTCTAGGATTCAGAGACAGGTCGATAAAGTCATCCACGGATTCGCGGAGTTTGCCGGATGTGGATTTGCCGAAAGAGATAGCTTCCACCTGCGTACCCATGTTTTGTAAATATTCAACCATCGGCACATAGTCGCCATCTCCAGAGACCAATACCACAGCATCGAGTTTTGAGGCTAATTTTATTGCGTCCACAGCCAAACCCACATCCCAATCACCCTTTTTTGCACCACCATAGAAAACCTGCAAATCTTTTGTTTTTGTTTCAATACCGAGTTTTTCAAGCGCTTCAAAAAAACCTTTTTCTTCACCTGTTTCGGAAGTCACCAAATAAGCAACTGCGCGGACTAATCTGCGACCAGCTACTGCCTCTTTCAACACCGCTCCGAAATTCACTCGTGCTTTGTATAGATTGCGAGCGGAATGATACAAGTTCTGGGTATCTATAAAAACCCCTACTCTTTGTTCTTTATTTTTTATAACTGTCATATATTCAAAGTATAGCACAAAACCTCGTTTCCGAGGTTTTGTGTTTAGGCCAATTCCATTTTTTTCATCAGCGCATTGTAGCGAGTCTTGTCTTTTCTTTCCAAGTATTTGAGGTGGGTGCGTCTGTCGGCAACCATCTTGATCAAACCTCTGCGAGAGCTGTTGTCTTTCTTGTGTTTCTTTAGATGTTTTGCAAGTTCGTCTATCTGCGTAGATAAAAGGCTCACCTGAACCTCTGGAGAACCTGTATCCTTATCGTTTATCTGATTTATCTTTATAATCTTGAGTTTTTTCTTGGTTGCTAACATATCCATATATTATCATACTCTAACCAAAAATGCAAGCCTTCGTCAGATTCACGGAAAATATTGTGCGACGCGAGAAATTGAGGGTATAATATTGTAATGGCATCTCTAAAAGAACTCAAAATACAATTTCTAGAATATCTAGAAATAGAGAAAGGTTCGGCTCTGCGTACTATTGAAAATTACGATCAGTATTTGGCCAGGTATTTTAATTTTGCGAAAATAAAAAATGCAGATGAGATCACCAGTGACTCTGTGCGAGAATTCCGTCTTTTTTTGAATAGACAGCCAGTAAACAAAACCGGTGAAACAATGTCCAAGAAAACACAGAACTACTATATGATAGCCTTGCGTGTATTTTTGAAATATCTAACGAAAAGAGAAATAAAATCACTGTCCGCAGACCAGATAGAACTGGCAAAAACCTCTGGCAGAGTTTTAAATTTAATAACCGAAGAAGAATTGCGCCGACTACTCGATGCGCCAAAAGGAGATGATATAAAAAGTCTGCGAGATAAAGCGATTCTTGAACTCCTTTTTTCCACTGGACTGCGCGTATCTGAACTGTGTTCCCTGCCTCGCGAGATCAACACAAACGCGGAAGAAATATCCGTCAGAGGCAAGGGTGGAAAAGTGCGCGTGGTTTTTATTTCAGAATCAGCGCGCGCAGCCTTGAAAAAATATTTGAGCGCGCGCAAAGATATGGAAGAAGGGCTCTTTGTAAGCATTGAACCTCCAAACCTGAAAAAAAATAAAACCAAAGCCAAACCATTAAAGAAAAAATATACTGGCAAGGATTATTCAAATTTAGATAGGCGTTCCGTGGAACGCATCATCAGGCGCTACGCCATCGAAGCGGGTATCTCAAAGAAAGTCACTCCGCACACGATGCGTCACCTCTTTGCCACTGACCTCTTGAGCAACGGCGCAGACATCAGGAGTGTCCAGGCTCTCCTAGGACACAGTAGCCTCATGACCACCCAAATCTATACCCACGTCACCGACCGCCACCTCCGAGATATTCACAAAAAGTTTCACAATAAAAAGTAGAACTATTATTTAAAAGAATTAAAAAAATCAATACCGTCTCTAGCTCTAAAAACAAAATGAGTATTTCCGGGGTACTGAACTTTTGGATCGAATGGAAAATCTGTGAAAGATAACCGAGAAGCTAGTGACATCCCCGCTCGTTGCAATTGGCTTGCTGTTTTTTCATCCGGATCTTCACTATGTACTAAAGAAATTATTCCGCGTTTTCCATCCTCCCCCCCAAGGGACCACCATCACATTTTCAGACCCTTTAGGTTGATCCTTGTACGCCTTTCTTAAACGCAAGGCTTCGTTCTCTGTGAGTAATCTCATATTTTTGTATTTCCCAATTTTTTTTAAAACATCTTTAAGAGTATAGTAACGATAATGCTCAGGTCCTTTGAGCTTTTTTTTAACTTGATTCTCTATTTCTTTCTGCCATATTTTTTCAAGAACATCCGCGTATATAGACAACTCGTCACCAGTACTCTCAAAAACAAAAAGTGGAGGCGCTCCTATCCGTTCCATCCTATTAAGTAATCTTATGCCAGCAGCTCTATCTTCTTGTGGTATTGATGGATTTTCCATACGTAAACTTTAACATATCTATGTTAAAATAGAAAATATGTTGGAGCTGAAAACTACACTATGAAAATAATTTCTTGGAATGTGAACGGCATACGAGCAGTGCATAAAAAAGGATTATTTTTGCCTTTTGTTGCGCAATACAAGCCAGACATTTTATGTTTACAAGAAACTAAAGCAGAAAAAAATCAGAGCGAGATTGATCTGCCAGAATACACAGAGTATTGGAACTCGGCAGAAAAAAAGGGATACAGTGGCACGGCGATATTCACAAAAGAAAAACCAATTTCTGTTTCACAAGATTTCCCAGAAAGTATCTTAAAGAAATACAAGATAGCAAAAGATGAATACGGCAACCCAAACAAAGAAGGCCGAGTGCTTTGCGCAGAATATAAGAATTTTTATTTGGTAAATGTTTACACTCCAAATGCCAAAGATGATCTCTCTCGCCTGTCGCTTCGCCATAAATATTGGGATCCTGCATTTTTGGAATATGTGAAAGAATTGGAAAACCCTTCGACAGGCTCAGGGCAAGGCAAACCAGTAATATTTTGTGGCGATTTAAATGTTGCTCATACACCAGACGATCTGGCTAGACCAAAAGAAAATATAGGCAATAAAGGTTTCACAGCACAAGAACGCGAAGGAATAGATAATATTATAAAAAATGGGTTTATCGATACATTTAGAATATTTACACAGGGCAACGGACATTATACATGGTGGAGTCACTTTGCGAAGGCGAGAGAACGCAACGTAGGTTGGAGGATAGATTACTTTTTTGTATCAAAGAAATTTGAAAAGAAAATAAAAAAAGCAGAGATATTGCCCGAAGCCCTCGGTTCCGACCACTGCCCTGTTTTGATAGAGATGTAGCTGTGAAACAGATTTAAATATTTACTAACTTGGGCTTCACATCTTTTCCAAACCATTTATTTGAAAGCTCTGAGACATTTTTTGTTATGTCTGTCACCAATATCTTGGCTGTGCCTTTTTTGGATAAATTCTTTTCTATTTCTGGATGTCGAGCAAAATACTCGCGTAGTTTCTTTGGTATTATTTCATCTTGAGAAATTATTTTTACATTTTTGCCCACAATTTTTTTAATTTCTTTTTTAAATATCGGATAGTGCGTACAACCCAGAGCAAGCGCGTCTATTTTTTTTAGAAGTAGAGGCTTCAAATACTTTTTCAAAAATTCTGTCGCAAGCTTCAGCTCTCCTTCTTCGGCCAGTGGTACAAGTATGGGTGCAGAATTTTGAAATACTTTAGTATGTTCTGAATTTTTTTTTATTTCATTTGGAAAAGAATCAGACGATACTGTACCTCGGGTAGCCAGCACCCCCACCCTCTCGTACTTTGCGCATTCTTCTGCACTGGGTATCAATACGCCCAACACTTTTCTATTCATTTCTTTTTTAGAAAAATTTTCAGGCAGATACTCTTTCTGGATCCGCGCCAATGCGCGAGCTGAAGCAGTATTGCAAGCGATGATCACGATTGCACAATTTTCTTTTTTAAAAAGATAGTCCACCGCTTCACGAGTAAATTCATAAACAGTCTCATGCGACCTGTTGCCATAGGGCACACGCTTTGTATCACCCAGATACACGTAGTCATATTCCGGCATCAGTTTCCGTATCGCCCGCGCTACTATCAACCCTCCTACTCCCGAATCAAATATTCCGATTTTCATAAAAAATATTTTTATTTCCTCACCCCGTGTTTCTCGTGAAGCTTCGTCAATTCTTCTTCTTCTAATTCTTCTTTTTTTTCTTTGCCCTTCTCCCCTAACGCGCGGAGTTTTGCGTCGTCCAAAGTATTCAGAGACAGCACTTTCTCTGACAAAAGTTCTTCTGTATTTTTTTCTGGCGCTTCGAGCACTTCTTCGAGCAAGGTATTCAAGATCCATCCCATTCTCGGTCCGGGCGTAATACCGAGTTTTTCTTTCAAAAAATTTCCATCGATTTTAAGCTGACCCACAGATATAGGATCGTGCAATGCTTCTTCTATCATTGCAAAATATTTACGCAAACGATACGGCGCTTCTTTTTTCTTCATCCCTACCCTATCGCATTCACGTACATTCATCAATAACCAGATATTTTCTTTACCAACTTTGGTGATAATTCTGCGTACAGCAGAAAGAGTTATTTGTTCCGTATCAGAAAAAAACATATGGTTGCGCACCAATTTTTCCACCATCTCTATTTCATCACGGGAGAATTTTAATCTTTCCATTATCTTTTTTGCCATTCTTGCGCCTATCACCTCGTGACCATAAAATGTGTATTTACCTTTTCCTCCTGCTTTTGTTTTATCAAAACGACGTGTCTTAGGTTTGCCAATATCGTGAAACAGTGAAGTCAGTCTTATCTCTAAAGGCCAATTTTTATCAGAAGCGTGTTGCAACGCATGAAGCAAATGTTCCCACACATCATATATGTGTTCGCCGAGTTGTTCGCAACCTATTCCCTCTTCTAATTCTGGAATTATGTATTTCAACAAGCCAAACCTTTGTAACATAACTATTCCTACAGCAGGATTTTCTGACATTACTATTTTTTCAAATTCATCACGAATTCTCTCTGCGGAAATATTTTTAATCAATTCGGCATTTTTTAAAATACTTTCACTTGTTTCATATGAAACTGAAAAATCCAATTCACAAGCAAAACGAACTGCGCGCAACATTCTGAGCGCATCTTCTGTGAAACGGTCATCTGGATCACCTACTGCTCGCAACGTCTTGTCCTTTATGTCCTTTTGACCTCCAAACATGTCCGTTATTCCCTTTTGATGTCCATAAGCCATAGCATTCGCCGTAAAATCACGTCTTTTAAGATCGTCCGATAGGTTTTGACTGAATTTAACCTCATCTGGATGTCTAAAATCACTATATTCTGCTTCAATTCTGTAAGGAGTCACTTCTACAATAAAATATTTTTCCGTTCCACGTGAAACATTATCATCATTAGTTTCATATGAAACACACACAGCAACAGTACCAAAAGTGTTCTCATAAACAGTTTTTTCAAAAAGAGCTATTATTTCCTCAGGTTTTGCATTTGTTGTCACATCCCAATCCTTTGGTTCCCTGCCTAGAATAAGATCACGGACACATCCACCCACTAGGTACGCCTCAAAACCCGCTTTTTCAAGTGTTTTTGTTACATGTGAAACGTATTTGGGTATTTTACTCTCTAGCTTCTCTATATTTTCCATAAATGTGGAATAAATTGAGAAAACACTGTGCGGCTAGGGAGAATCGAACTCCCGTCTCATCCTTGGCAAGGACGTGTTCTACCACTAAACCATAACCGCCTTCACAATTATTTTATAATAATAAGTATTATAGTATTTTATTAAAAACTTTGCAATTTTGTTATATAAACCAATAAAAACAAGGTGAAAGAAGGATATTTTGAAAATGTATCAATTCAGAGTATAATCATAATTATGCACCCGTGGTGAAACGGATATCACAACAGTCTTCGGAACTGTCGTTGGGGGTTCGAATCCCTCCGGGTGCACCAGAAAAAGCAAATTTATTTGCTTTTGTGAGGGATTCGAAAGATTTTTACCTATTTTACGAAGTAAAATGTAAAAATACCTGGCTATGTAATAGCCGAATCCCTCCGGGTGCACCAGAGAAAGTCAAATCCATTTATGTACACAAAAAGGACAAATGTGTGGATAACTATGTTGGTAATGTTTATAAAGGACAGTTTAAGAGACTGTCTGAAAGAGGTCTTTTTGTTTAATATATGTTGTAAAATAAGGGTATATTTATAAAAGACACTGAAATAAACCATTATGTTTCACGTGAAACATTGTTTCTCATGAAACACTCATTATAATGCCAAAAATATTTACTTCTGAAAAACAGAAAATCGGAGAAATGGGTGAAAATATAGCTGAAAGGTTTCTCGTGAAACATGGTTTTTCGATTTTAGACCGAAATTACACTAAAAAATGGGGGGAATTGGACATTGTAGCCAAAAAAGACAATAAAATTCACTTTATAGAGGTAAAAAGTGTTACACATGAAACAGATACTAGTTACAGGGCAGAGGATAATATGCATCCTTGGAAAATGAAGAGGCTCTCGAGAACAATACAAACTTATCTATTGGACAAAGACATTGAGGAAGACATTGAATGGCAGGTGGATCTCGTCTTGGTGTATATGGACATGAGAAACAAAAAAGCTAAAATAAAAGTAGTAAGTGATATAATCTTATAGTCGGGCTGCTGGGAATTGAACCCAGTCTAAACGCTCCCAAAGCGCTTGTACTACCGGTATACTACAGCCCGTTAATTAAATCTTAAAAACATTAAACATATAATACCGCGTTTAAACGCCCTCTCCAAGGATGACGCTTGTACTACCGGTATACTACAACCCGAAATGACTAACATAGATTAACATTTATTTTTTAATAATTCCAGTTTTTATTCTTATGCAAATAGGCATTGATATAGTCTATATACCTGAATTTGTTAAAAAGCTCGACAAGGCTGGCGGATCGGAGATGGTTTTTACTGATTCCGAGCTGGCTTATGCAAAATCAAAAGAAACTTTGGCGGGGATTTTTGCGTCTAAGGAAGCATTTATGAAAGCCCTAGGCAGGAAAGTGGATTGGAAAGATGTGTGGGTGGAACACGAAGATTCAGGCAAACCATTTCTAGCGACAACACTTTTAGATAAAAATAAAAAAATGAATATCAGCATCTCCCACGACGGAGATTATTCTACTGCAATAGTTGTGATAGAATAATAAAATGAAAACCTTAATAGACCTATTCAAAACCTTTCCAGAAAGAAAAGAGCAGGATGTTTTTGTATATCGCACAGGCATCAGAAGATTTAAATATTCATATGGTTGGCTCCACGAAAATTCTTTAAAAATGGCAAACTGGCTAGAGAGGAATGGAGTCGAAAGGGGAGACAAAGTCGTAATCTGGGCGCCAAATAGTCCGATGTGGGGAGTAGTCTTTTGGGGAGTTGTAGCGCGCGGAGCGATACTCGTACCGGTGGATTTTATGTCCGACAAAAAACGTGCAGAAAATATTACAACTTTAACAAAAGCAAAACTCATAATTCAGAGCCAATATAAAATTGATAAATTTAATCTGAAAGATTTCACCGAAGACAGAAAAACAAAATTGGCAAATATTGAAGACTTGGAATATGAAATAATAAATGAAAAAGCGGAGAGAAATATTTTAAATAACTCTCCTGAAGATGTCGCTGAGTTGATATATACATCTGGAACGACAGGTGACCCAAAAGGCGTGATGTTGACGCATAAAAATTTAATATCAAACTTGATACAAATCAATTCACATGTGCCAGTGGTAAAAGAAAAATGGAATTTCTTGTCTGTGCTTCCGCTCTCGCACACATTTGAACAGATGGCTGGATTTTTAACTCCATTATACAAAGGGGGCAGAATAGTATACATGAAAACCCTGAAACCTAGCGCTCTGATGGAAGCATTTGAGGAAGAAAATATACAGGTAGTGCCTATAGTGCCACGGCTTTTACAGGCTTTGAAAGTATCAATAGAAAGGGAACTCGAAAAGAAAAAACTTTCTGGCGCTTTGAGATTTTTAAGAAAAAACATAAAAACTATTTCAAGTATAGGATTGCAGAAAGTTGTTTTTCATCCTGTCTCAAAAAAATTTGGCAAACATTTCAAATTCTTCATTTCTGGTGGGGCCGCGTTGTCGAGAGATGTGGCGGAATTTTGGAGAGATCTAGGTTTTCGTGTGATAGAGGGTTATGGTATTACAGAATGCTCACCAGTGCTGACTGCAAACACATATGAAGAGCAAATCATCGGCTCGACTGGAAAAGCCTTGCCGAATGTTGAGATCCAAATCATAGATGGAGAAATAGTGGCAAAAGGTCCAAATGTTTTTTCCGGATATTATGAAAATGCAGAGGCAACTAAAAAAGTATTTACCAGTGAAGGATTTTTCAGAACAGGGGACAACGGATATCTTGACGAATTTGGAAATTTGCATATAAAAGGCAGACAAAAAGAAATGATAGTGACAGGCGCAGGGATAAATGTGTACCCAGACGACATAGAACCATTTTTAATAAAACAAAAAGAAGTGCGCGAGGTATGTGTTATTGGCAAACAAACCAAAGATGGCGAAGAGGTGCACGCAGTATTTGTTTTTGATGACGGCAAAATACAGGATGGGACAGATAGGCACCAGATCGCAAAAAGTATTTTAGAAAAAGTAAACAATGAATTGGATTCTCTGCAACAAATCGGTGGCTACACTATATGGCACGAAAAAGAATTCCCGAAAACCAGCACGATGAAAATCCAGAAATTCAAAGTGAAACAATGTATAGAAGAGAGAACAGGGGAATCTGTGAATGGTTTGGCTTCTGAAATAACTGAAGACAAATTAATATCAATAATCAGCAAAGTCACAGGCAAAAATAAAAATGAAGTATCTGAGAATTCCGTACTCGTAAGCGATCTCGGCCTCACCTCCATCGTGCGCCTTGAATTGGTAAATATGATAGAACAAGAATACAGACTGGATATGGAAGACAGTGCCATAAACCAAAATACAACTGTGTGTGATTTGCGAAACATGATAGAGAAGAGAGAGAAACATAAAAACAAAAATCATTTACATTCAATGACCGACAATACATTAGTCCGTCTCACGAGAGGAACTATCGATAAGTTGATATTTATTCCAATATTTAGATATTTTGTAAACATGAAGGTAACTGGTCTAGAAAATATAATCAATACAGAAAAACCTGTTCTTTTGGTTTCTAACCATCTAAGTTATTTTGATATCCCTGCAATATTTTATGCATTACCTTCAAAAATACGCTACGAAATTTCAGTAGCTGCAGGAGATGAATTTTTTTTCCAAGAAAACGGTAGCGCGTTGAATAAGTTTTTAAGAAATTTTGCCTACAGATTTGCAAGTTTCTTTTTTAATATATTCATATTACCGCAAAAAGAAGGATTTCGTTCCGCAATCCAATTTATGGGCAACCTGATTGATAACAAAAAAAATATTGCGTTCTTCCCAGAAGGGGGATTAATGCGAGACGGAAAGATTTTACCGTTTCAAAAAGGAATTGGTTTACTAGTAAGAGAATTAAGGATTCCTGTGATCCCTGTAACCCTAGCTGGACTGAATAATATAATTGCTCCAGACACATTTTGGCCAAGAAAAGGAAAAACCTCCATACACTTTGGTGAACCACTTGTTTTCACACAAGAAACAGTAGACGAGGTGGCCTCTAACTTGGAAAAGATAATAAGAAAAGACAACTCATTAAATGTCTAAAAACAGTAAAAGAGCTCTAATAATTCGCGGAGGTGCAATGAAAGGTGCATTCACTGCCGGAGTTATGTGTACCCTTCACGAAAAACTCGGAGTGAATTATTTTGATGCCATATATTCAAACTCAGTCGGGGTATTTGGACAGGCTTTCTTCGCCTCCAATCAGCCAGATTTATTAGAGGGCATATGGAGAGAATATGTACACGATAAGAAACTTATAAATTTCTCAAATATTTTAGAAAGTAAACCAATACTAAATCTGGATTATCTTGTGAATTTATTTAGATCCAAAGACACGCTTTTAAATGTTGAACAAATTAAAAAGGCCAAACCGGAATTATTTTGCATATTGAGTAATTACGAAACAAAGCAACCAGAAATTTTTAACCTAAAAGAAGAAGACTTATTCCAAATAATGCTTGCAACCTCGGCGGTTCCTATTTTATATAACAAAAAAATATTCATTAATGGAATTAGGTATCATGATGGAAGCCTTACTGTGAAAAAGATAATGGATAAACTCATAATAAAACTTCTTGATAGTGGATACGGAGAAGTTATTGTTAAAATAAATCGCAAAGGAGCATTTAAATCCAAAAACTCAAAGATATTTATAATCGAACCGAGCAAAATGCCACTGTATCACCATTTAGATACCAATCAAAAAAGGATATTAGAAACAATAGAGCAGGGGAAGAGTGATGCCTTACAATTTTTAAAAGATAAACTAAATAATTAAAACATATTCGAATTGCGTATACGTGAATCACAAAACTCGGAAAAATATTTATTTAACTTCGATCAAAATATTTGAAAAGTAGCTAAAACTTGCAAACAATGATACATTATGATATACTTGTATGTATATTATAAATGAACACAGATTTTAAAAAACCCAACAAAATAAGGATAAACGGCACAGAGCGTTTAGCAAAACTAGCTCTAATGAACGAGAAGGTTTTTCATATAGACGACCTGGCTACAATCTGGAGCATGGAAAATCGTCAAGCTTTACGAATACTTTTAGCCAGATATACACAAAAAGGTATCTTACACAGAATATGGCGGGGGCTCTATTCTATTATAGACCCTAAAAATATAGATCCCTTCTTGCTTGGCATTAAAGCTCTACATCAGTATGGCTATGTTTCTTGTGAGACCGTGCTTTTCAATGAGGGTATTATAAATCAAAGACCCATAAATATAACTTTAGTAAGTAATGTCTCAAAGATCTTTTCAATTTTAGGACACGATTACCGTGTTCGTAAAATGAAAGATGATTTTTTGTATGACAATTTTGGTGTTAGTATTAAAGATGGCATAATGACTGCAAACGCAAGTCGCGCTAAAAAAGATATGGGTTATTTTAATAATAAAAAATATTATGATGCAGACAAACAATCGGGAAGATAATGTACATAAAGCGTGGTTGTATAGATTACTTGAAGCAATAGCTTCTGATTCATATCTGTCTAGCGTGTTGTACTTTAAGGGTGGCACTTGCGCATCGATGCTTGGGTGGCTTGATAGATTTTCTGTAGATCTTGATTTTGATTATGCCGGCGATACAGAAAACATAAAAAAAACTAAAGATGCTCTTGAAAAGGTTTTTGCCAGTGTTGGACTTTCGATAAAAGACAAAAGCCAAAATGGCATACAGTATTTTTTGAGATATGAAACTGGTAAAAACACAGGTAGAAATATTCTAAAAATAGATGCCTCATTTCCTTTGTTTAAAGGAAGCAAATATGCTCCGGAGCGTTTTTTAGAAATTGATAAAGTTTTTGTATGTCAAACAAAAGAAACAATGTTTGCTCATAAACTATGCGCTTTGATGGATAGGTTTCAAAAAACGGGACATATAGCGGGCAGAGATCTGTATGATATACATTATTTTTTTATGAATGGATATCACTATGATAGTGATGTTATTTTAGAACGTATCAAAATGGAACCAACAAAGTTTTTTGAAATACTTATTGATTTTATCGAAAAAAATGTGACCGAAAAAATTATAGTGGAGGACCTGGGTTCCCTTGTAGCAAAAGAAAAATTCAAAATTTTAAGGAAAGTTTTAAAAAGAGAAATTGTGAGTATGTTAAAAAATGAGTTAAAAATTTAAATGCACCCAGTAATCAAAAATATTTTGGACAGAAAAATTAAAACAATCAGCGCAAAAAATGGGGGACTTGGTAAAAAATATATTTGGCTCAGATGAGCCGATAGATTTGGGTAATTTTGATTCTTAATCCTTCCTCAAACTATTTTTCTTACAAAAAAGCATGATAACACTATAGAGCGGTAGCATCTATAGTGTTATCATCAAAATTCGAAAAATTTATGATTACTATGATTATATTGCTATATTAAACACTCAATAATATACTTATGTGATAGTTTATGCTAAACAATATTTTCATTTTCATCGTGGCGTTGGTGATGGTGGTAAAAGGGGCGACGATGGCCACAAAATACGCCACCCCACTGGCAAAAAGACTTAGACTTTCTGAATACACCGTCGGATTCATCATCATTGCCATTATTTCTATACTGCCTGAAACTTTCATATCGATAAGCTCATCTCTCGAGGGTGTGCCTTCATTTGGGCTTGCGATGTTGCTAGGCTCAAATGTGGCAGATCTGACTTTAATTTTTGCGGCAATAATATTTTTGACAGGTAGAGATCTGAAAGTGGAAAGCAAAATATTAAAAAATCATATTACATATCCGTTGTTACTCATACTTCCTTTGGTACTTGGTTTGAACGGGCATTTCTCCAGAGCGGAAGGAATCGTTTTGATGCTTGCCGGCGGAGCGTTTTATTACATGTCTTTCAAAAATGGAACAAAAAGGGCTACGCCTCTAAATACTGAAAAAGATATACTAAAAAATTTATTCATGCTTTTGTTCAGTATGACAGTGCTTCTTATAGGATCATATTTTACTGTGAGCTCTGCCACAGCGTTGGCATATTCTCTAGGAGTCACTCCCATATTAGTGGGAATGCTCGTAGTAGGACTAGGCACCACAATGCCTGAATTATTTTTTGCTTTGAAATCAATAAAAAAAGCAGATGATTCGCTCGCAATAGGAGACATATTGGGTACAGTCCTAGCTGATGCGACTATAGTGGTCGGAATTTTAGCGCTGGTAAATCCATTTTCATTTCCACCGCGGATTATCTATACGACAGGAGTATTTATGGTACTCGCTTCATTTATTTTATTTCACTTTATGCGCACAAAGCGCGATATTTCGAAAAGGGAAGGGTATATGCTTTTTGTTTTTTGGCTGTGTTTTGTTTTCATAGAATTTCTCTTAAATAAATAATTTGTTGAAAAATAGTCCTAAAGATAGTATATTCAAGTAGTGTTACTGTAATTACAGTGAAGGCGGGATTAGTTTAATGGTAAAATAACAGTTTTCCAAACTGTGGTTGGGAGTTCGATTCTCCCATCCCGCACATGATAATGACATATTTTTATGCATTTTTAAGCGTCATCGTAGTGAGTCTTGTTTCCTTGATTGGAGTATTCTCTATTTCTCTAAAAGAAGAAGTGATCAGAAAATATATCGGATTATTCATTGGTCTAGCAGTTGGCGCGTTACTCGGAGATGCGTTTATTCACTTGATACCGGAAGCTCTGGAAAGTTCTATTCACCCAACCATAGTGAGTCTTTTGATCATATCTGGCATTTTAATATTTTTAATAATGGAAAAGCTCCTGCATTGGCATCATCATGGTGAAGATAAAGAAGAATCTGATATACACAAAGTCGGGGAACTTTTGATTTTCGCAGATAGTTTTCATAATCTGATCGATGGCATAATCATAGGGGCGAGTTTTTTGGTCAGTGTACCTATAGGTATAGCAACGACAATGGCTGTGGTTTTACACGAAATACCCCAAGAAATAGGGGATTTTGCCGTCTTGATTCATTCTGGTTATACAAAAAAAAGAGCCTTGTGGCTCAACTTTATTTCAGGACTTACAGCTATCATTGGTGTTTTGATTGCATTAATTTTCGGTAGCATCGCAGATATTTTCGTTATGTGGATATTACCAATCGCTGCTGGAGGGTTTATATATATAGCGGTTGCAGACTTGATACCAGAACTTCAAAAGACAAAAAAATTAAAATATTCTTTACTACAAATAGTATCTGTAATGGTTGGAATAATGGCTATGGTTGCTTTAGTTTTTATTGAATAGAATTTAATCTTTCCAAGATCTATCTATTCCGGGATTTTTTGCACCGTGTACTTCAAAATGCAAGTGTGAACCGTTGCCACCCGGAGAAGCTCTGACTCTTCCAGAATTTCCGACGAAACCTATCAGATCACCTTGGGAAACACTCGAGCCTGTCTTTGTGGCAATCTTGTATAGATGACTATAAAGAGTTTCCGTGCCATTTGAATGTTGAATAATTATTAGGTTACCATAAGCTCCATTCCAACCCATACGAGCGAGTTTTACTACTCCATCTGCAACTGAATATATAGGTGTACCAATAGGAGCTGCGAGATCCACAGCGTTATCGCCGTGGATACCTTGAGTCTTAATATATCCGGGAACAGGATTTATATAATATCCGGCAAGATTTCTGGTCGAAGTCTTTGGGGTAGTAGGCTTTGTGTTTGGTTTTGTCTTTACTGGACCATCTACATCTATTTCACCATCTGGAATGATTAGTTTATCACCCGTGGCGAGCTTGGCATCAGTCTTTAAGCCATTAAAATCAGCAATGTCTTCAACTTCTGCTTTGTATTTTTGAGCAATACTCTTTAGTGTTTCACCTTTTGCCACAGTATGCTCCACTCCATCTATAGGCAAAATAAGAAGAATATCGCCCTCTTTTATCTTGCTATTTTTATTCAAATCGTTCGCCCAGAGAATAGTATTTACCGAAACATCAAACATTTCCGCTATGACAGATAACGAATCACCTTTTCGGACTACATAAACACTGATCTGATCTAAAGATGGAGCATTATCTTCTTCCCCTAAGATACTAGAAGGGTCGGCAGTGGCAAGAAGCGAGTTTTCGGATACAATATTTAATGGAGCATTATAAGATATTTCTTCTAAATTTGTCTCTTTTCTTTCTTCTTTTTTATCCTTTTCTTTCAAAACAGGAAAAGAAGAAGGGTTAGCCTGTAATAAAGATATGGTTTGGGAATTTTCAGTAGGGAAAGGAGAGGTTAAAGCTTCGACATCACCAGCCGTGGCATCATTACCAAAAATAGAACTCAAGAAACTAGCCTCTACAGAGTAAGGCGCAAAAGCCCCCCCTAATAATAGGGCAAGCATCAGAATGTAACTGAATATGTGAGATTTTTGCTTTATAAAACTAACGAATTACCGTAAGATTTCCTTTTAATCCCAAATTTACACAAGCAAAATAAGGGTAGAATTACAGGACGACCAAATATGTACTGTAAAATAAGGTTCTCACGATGGTTACGATCTTTCCGGTATTTTCTGCAAATTTAGCTTCCGTACTCCTGTTACTGTACCCCTAAAGAATACCCTAAAAGGGGTCAAAAGTCAATCGCGCGTACAGTTAACCATATGGGGTGACACTTAAGGTAGAATTGGGGTGACAAAGGT
>ERZ1292623.1402-Hain-H51-01um-R1-1402-length-23332-cov-21_pt1 | contig 23332 bp, 22 predicted proteins | sample MGYA00564398_ERZ1292623 | MGnify/ENA primary metagenome ERZ1292623 (study PRJEB36523, sample SAMEA6512633) | groundwater metagenome | collected 2019-01-07 | study: AquaDiva: Metagenomics assemblies of 32 groundwater samples | reverse complement strand
AGTATTCCGCCCAATCTTGTGGCAAAGAAACTTTTTGAAGAAGTGATGAAATTTGAGCGTCTAAAGATTCTTGGCGAATACAGGGTTCAGGACATTTTTGAGTTTTTGATTTCTTGGTGCAATGGTAGTAAGTATAGAAATGTTGCGTGCCGTTTAGCTGGGTCTTCACCCTGTATTCGCCAGTGATTTGCATTCCGCAGGACGCGCACGAAAGGAGTCCGCAATATGCTTGCGGTTCGTTCTTTTGTTTGTGGCGCGGACGACTTTTCCGCTTCATCACTTCTTGCACAGTATCCCAAAGTTTCTTTGCCACTATTGGCTCGTACTTGCCCTCGTAAATTTCGCTGTTGTACCGAAAATGTCCGTAGTAGAACGGATTGGAGAGGATAAAGGTTGCGCGGGAAATGTGGATTCTCTTTCCATTTTTTGCAACGAGGTGGTTGCGCTCAAAATATTCGCCGATACTTTGGAGCGTATAGTTTCCGGTGGCGGGGCTTTCGTTCATCACGAATTTTTGATAAAGTAAGTTCGAGTGAAGTCGTAAAGACGCTCACTTTACTTATTTTTTCTCTTATTATAAACTGCCAAAATCGTTCCTTTCTTTCAACCCACATTCTTGGAGGGCTAAAATGGCTGGTTTTCAGAACAGGGCAGAGTTAGCTGATATGTTTTTTGTAGATTCGTCCAGTACGAATCCCGCTCTCGATAAGGCTTTGGGCTTAGGCCCATGGTACAAAGGCAAAGAGCGGTTTCAGGGTTTTTTGGCCAGAGTCGAAAGCCTGACGCCAAAGCTGGTAAAACAGCCCCAGCTTGTCAGGCAAAAAAGGCGCCGAAATCCCAACTCCCTCTAGGGAATCCTTCCAAAATTTCATGTCTGGACCCAGCCAGACGCTTCCCAGAAACTTCATGGGGCCTCGTCATCCTAGCGCGTGGCCTCTTTTCTTTTGAATAGGAAATCTGTATAATTTTCTTTATGGAAAGTTATCGGGAAAAACTGGAAGCATTAAAATCCAAGCTCCGGGAAATCGGGGCTTGGCTTTGACGTTGCCGGAAGCGGGGAAAAAATCGCAGGCCTTGAAAAAGAAATAGAAAACCCGGAATTCTGGAAAGACAAGGATTCGGCGGCCAAAAAAATCAAAGAACTTTCAGAATTGAAAGAGAGAACTAAAGAGTTCAATGATTTAAAAAAGAAGCTTGATATAATAGAGGGATTAGAGCAAAGCGATGATCCTTCGACAAGCTTAGGACAGGAGGCGGCAAGAGAATTTGATAAAATTGAAAAGAAGATAAAGTCGTTTGAAAAACAAAGACGGTTCAACGGGCTGCATGATCGAAGCGGCGCCGTATTGAACATATATTCCGGCGCCGGCGGGGTTGACGCCCAGGATTGGGCAATGATGCTTTTTAAAATGTACCAGAAGTTCAGCGACGGCCGGGGCTGGAAATCAAAAATTTTGGACCAGTCTTTCGGAGTCGAGCGCGGAATAAAAAGCGCGTCTTTGGAAATCTCCGGCCCTTACGTTTACGGCTACTTAAAAAATGAAAGCGGGGTTCATCGTTTGGTCAGGGTTTCGCCGTTTTCGGCCAAAGGCCTTCGCCATACTTCGTTTGCTTTGGTTGAGGTTCTGCCGGAAATAGAAGATTTGAGCGAAGTGAAGATTGATGAAAAAGATTTGAAAATTGAAACTTTCAAGTCTTCCGGGCCGGGCGGGCAGCATATGCAAAAAACCGAGAGCGCCGTCAGAATCACTCATAAGCCGACCGGTCTTGCGGTTTCGGTCCAGGCCGAGCGTTCCCAGAATCAAAACCGCCAAAAAGCGATGCAGATTCTGGAATCCAGGCTGGTTCAAAAAATGGAAGAAGCCAAAGTGAAAAAAATTTCAGAGTTAAAACCGGAATTGGCCAGTGGCATCGAATGGGGAAATCAGATTCGCTCTTATGTCCTGAATCCGTATAAAATGGTGAAAGACCATCGCACTGGAATCGAGACAACCCAGATCGACAATGTTCTGGAAGGGGACCTGGATATTTTTATAGAACGATGACCCATTCGACAGGCTCAGGGTCATACTGAGTAAATCGAAGTATGATAATTTTCGACAAAGTCACAAAAGAATACAATGGGACGCTAAGCGTCCCAAATGGCCACGCTAAGCGTGGCGGCAATCAGGGCAATAACTTTATTTTTCGGGCCCTGGACGGCGTAGATCTTGAAATCAAAGACAACGAGTTTGTTTCAATTATCGGGCCGTCCGGCGCCGGCAAGTCCACTTTGCTTAAAATGCTGATTCGGGAAGAGGCGCCGAGTGAAGGCAAGGTTTTGGTTGATAAAATTAATGTGACTGATTTGGCGGACAGCCAGATTCCATTTCTCCGCCGGAAAATCGGAACTATTTTTCAGGACTTCAAACTTCTTTCCAGTAAAACCGCCTGGGAGAACGTAGCTTTTGCTTTGGAAGTGGTTGGAGCCGGGCCGGACCAGATCGAAGATGACGTATCCAAGGTTTTGCGGATTGTCGGCATGGAGGGAAAGAGCCAAAATTTTCCTCACCAGCTTTCCGGCGGTGAAAAGCAGAGAATTGCCGTTGCCCGGGCCTTAGTCCACCGGCCTAAAATTCTTTTAGCTGACGAGCCGACCGGGAATCTCGATTTACTAAATACCTACGACGTTATAAAATTACTAATGAAGATAAACGAGTTCGGGACGACCGTGGTTTTGGCTTCCCATAATCGGGAGGTGGTTAATTCGGCCGGCCGGCGGGTTATTACTATGGATAAAGGCAGGGTTGTAAAGGATCAAGAACAGGGCAAGTACGCGATTTAAATGTTTGAGTAGCTCTCCTTCGCTAAAGCTTCGGAGGAGCACTTCTTCGCTTAATGAAGAAATGCTTGCACTTCGAAGCTTCGAAGGAGCGAAGAAGTGGAATTCAATAAACAAAATTTGATCAGAGTGATTGAATCGGGTTGGGTGAATTTTAAACGTAATTCGTGGCTGGCTTTCGGCACAGTCGGAATAATGGTTCTGGCTCTTCTGATTTTTGCCGGTCTGGTTGCTTTCAATGTTGTTTCAAAAACCGCCATTAACTCGCTTGAGGAGAAAGTCGACGTTACTGCCTATTTGAAGACCGATGTTTCAGACGGCGAAGCCCAAGACGTCGCTAAAATAATCGGCGAGATTTCGGGCATTTCTTACGTCAATTATATTTCCCGCGATCAGGCTTTGGAAGATTTTAAAAAACGTCATCAGGCCGAAGAGCTGATCCAACAGGCTATTTTGGAGCTTGGTGAAAATCCGCTTCAGGCCTCTTTGGAAATAAAAGCGGTGGATTCAAGGGAGTATGCCAGTTTGGTCAGTTTTCTTGAAAAAAGCTCTTTCAGCGGTTTGATCGACAAAATCGATTTTTACGAAAACCAGACCGTGATCAGCCGGATCCAGAAAATTTCTTCGGGCTTAAAGGCCGGCGGGATTTTGGTGACTTTGATTCTTTCGGTCATCGCCGTCTTGATTACTTTTAACACCGTCCGGCTGACCATTTACAGCCAGAAGCAGGAGATTGAGATTATGCGTCTAGTCGGCGCCTCAAACTGGCATATCCGGGGGCCTTTCGTGGTTGAAGGGGCGATTTACGGCATCATCGCCGGCCTGGCGGTTTTGATTATTTTTTATCCGATCGTTTATCTGACTTCGCCCAGAATCCAGGCTTTCATCCCTTCGGTTAATCTGACAGCTTATTTCACCGGTTTTTTCGGCCAAATGCTGATTTTGGTTTTTAGCTTGGGCATTACCTTGGGGGTTGTCTCAAGCGTGATCGCCGTAAGGAGATATTTGAAGATTTAAAAGGTTTAAAAAGCAGGACACCCCGCTCTCTAAGAGAGGGGGGTGTTTTTGGTTTAGTTTAATCCATATGTTTTTTTTCAGAAGAAAGAATTGATCACCAGACCAAAAAAAGAAAGAACGACGATTGCCCAGATTAGGCCTAATCCAATAAGGACTTTGACCCAAATGGGTAGCTTTTGTGAGGGGGCAGATCTCGGTTCGAAGTCGACGCCGACCTGACTTCTTTGCTCATCGAACTCGTTCTCGTCGCCAGTCGTCAAAATCATAAATCTTGTTTTCGCCATAACCACCTCCTAAGTAGAGGATAATAGAATACTTTAAATTTTTAATCAAATTTTTAATCAAATGTTTGAAAGTTAGCTTAGATTTTTGTAAGATGTATTGAATTGCCGGGTCATCTAATGGTAGGATACGTGGCTCTGAACCACGGCATGAACGTTCGAGTCGTTCCCCGGCAGCCAATTTGTAAAGTATTATTTTTTTAACAACTCAACGGGGATTCCTATTGAGCCGTTGATTTTTAAATTGATTTATGTGGCGCTTAGCGCCACTTGAATAACGCTTAGCGTTATGTTATTTTTAATGGATGAAATCTAAGAGTCCTGAACTGGAACAAAACCAAGCCATTACCTCCCTGGCTGTTTTTATTGGAAAATATAATGGGAGCATTCCCAGAGGTTTTCCGAGCGCAACGATTAAGGCATTGAAACAATTTCAAATTACCCATCCCAGGCTTTTCAAAAAAGATAATGAATGGTCTATTGATAAACATCGCAAGCGATTAATGGATTGGCTTTCTTCGCATGAAGAATTTCGCATAATTTAAGTTGAGTATAAATATAAGAAAAAAGGGCTAGACCCTTTTTTTGTCGGGAACGGGAAGTTGAAAAAGAACTTTATGCACAATTCCTTTTTTGATTTGGTGTTAGAATAGAGGCAGCACCAATTCCTAAGGAGGGTTTATGCTCTTTAAACCAGAACAGATTATGATTCCTTCGAAAAAATGCCAGGAAATTCCAATTGGAATGATTGGTTCAATTCCAGTAGGACTGACAAGAAACAAAGATGGCCTTCTTCTGATTGATACCACTCTTTTAAGTGGGGCTCTTCCAGAAGAAACGCCGGAGGCCATCAGTCAGGAGATTGATAAGTTGTTTATTTACCTTGTGCATTTCCATCCGGAGCTTCTCAATCTGGCCAGGAAATAGCGGCAGGAATTTTACCTGCCGCTTGTTTTCAGAGTTGATTAAATTTTCAGATGGTTTATCATTAAATCAATGGAAGAATTTTCGGAACAAAGTTCAAAAGACTGGAAGCTAAATTCTTATCTAATCCCCGGGGCGATTTTGGTTGCCGGGGCCTTGGTGGCTGGCGCGGTTTTTTATTCTAATAATCCAGGCATAAAAACAGCTAATCCGTTTGGCGGTCCGGATGAAAGGACTGGCAAAGTTGAAGTCTCGGCTGACGACGACGCATTTTTGGGCTCGGCCAAAGCAATGGTTGTAATAATTGAATTTTCGGATTTCCAGTGTCCGTTCTGCCGGAGTTTTTGGCGCGAGACCCTTGGCTTGATTAAAAGCGAATACATAGATTCGGGTAAAAGCGTGAAATTTGTTTATCGCGATTTTCCTTTATCATCAATTCATCCTTTAGCCCAAAAATACGCTGAAGCGGCCGAGTGTGCGAAAGACCAGAATAAATACTGGGAAATGCACGACAAAATTTTCGAGGAGCAGGATAAATTGGGGCAGGGGACTATCAGCGCTTATGGGATTGATGATATTAAAAGATGGGGCGGGGAGCTGGGTTTAAATGTTTTAGAGTTTAATCAGTGTCTGGATTTAAATAAATACGCCGCTGAAGTCAAAAAGGATTTTGAAGACGGTTCTCGGGCCGGAGCAAACGGAACGCCGACAATTTTTATAAACGGAAAGATTATAGTTGGCTCCCAGCCGTTTGAGAATTTTAAAGCAATTATTGATGAAGAACTTAAAAAGTAAGAAGTGAATTTAATGATTCGCGTAAAAATCGCAATCAATGGTTTTGGGAGAATCGGCAGAGCTTTTTTTAAGGTCGCCTTTGATCGGAAGATAGAGCCTCAACTTGAATTTTTCGCGATAAACGATTTAGGTAATTTAGAACAGCTCGTTTATCTTTTAAAATATGATAGTGTTTACGGGAAATGGGATAAAAGAATTGAACTTGACGGTAGTAATATTATTGTTGACGGTAAAAAAATAAAATTTTTTCAAGAAGAAGAGCCGGCTAAGTTGCCGTGGCGCGATTTGAAAATTGATATTGTTTTAGAATCAACCGGCGCCTTTGAAAGTTTTGAAAAGGCCAAGGTTCATCTGGATGCCGGCGCCAAAAGAGCAGTTATTTCCGCTCCGGCTAAAGACGAAGACAATGAATGGGGGAAAACGGTTTTGCCCGGAGTTAATAACGAGGATTTTACCAAATGCACTGTTTCGTCAAACGGCTCCTGCACTACCCAGTCGGCTTCATCAGTGATACAGATAATGAAAGAAACAGTCGGTGTCAAAAAAGCTTTTTTGGTTTCTTCTCACGGCTATACCGCTACTCAGAATCTGGTTGACGGGCCCACTAAAAGCAGGGATTTTAGAAGGGCAAGAGCGGCCGGGGTAAATATTGTTCCGACTTTTACCGGCGCGGCTCAAGCCGTGGCTCGGGCGGTGAAAGATTTGAATTTTGACGGTGTGGCTTTTCGGGTGCCGGTTTTGACCGGTTCAATATCGGCCATTACTTTTTTGACTGAAAGGTCGACTTCGGTCAAAGAGTTAAACGAGATTTTTAAAAAAGCGGCTGCTAGTCAGCGCTGGCAGGGGATTTTGAAAACAGTTGACGAGCCGATTGTTTCTACTGATATTATCGGCGATAAGCACGGCGCTATTGTTGATTTAAATCTGACTTCGGTGGTGGATGGCGATTTAGCCACGGTTTTTTCCTGGTATGACAACGAGGCCGGTTATACTGAAACTCTTTTAAAGCACGTTCTTGAGGTTGCGAAAATTCTTGCCTAATTCAGAAAAGGCGCAGGGTGTGGATAAAGGATTTGCCAGATTTTTTCAATTGGTTATAGTATATTTAACGATGAAAACTCTCGTATTTATTGTATTTATTTTTTTTGGGTTAATATTTTCTTTTTCTTTAGTTTTTGCCGTTTTTGCCCAGGAAACGGAAAGTCCCATGCCTACCCAAAGGCCGGGTTATAAAATTGCGCCTGAAATACGCCAGATTGAGAAAAAAGCCAAAGATCGGTTTGATGATTTAAAACAGAATGTCCGGCGCGTAGATCAGGAGAAGAAAGAAGAAAAACTTCAAAAAGTCAAAAACGAGCAAAAGAGAAAAATAGTTGAAAGGATTAGCCGGCAGCTGAATGAACTAAACGTCAGAATGATGAATCATTTTTCTCAGGCTTTGAACCGGCTGGAAAAAGTTTTGGCAAATATAAAAAGCAGAATTGACAAGGCCGAAGCCAATAAATGGGATGTTTCCGGAGTGAGGGCGATGATTGTATCAGCCGAAGAAGCGATTGCTTCAGCTAAAGCCGCTATTCAAACCCAAAAGGCTAAAACCTATACTCCTGAAATTACCGGCGACGAAGAAAGGCTAAAAATTGAAGTGGGCGAGGCCAGAAAGACCCTGCACAGCGATTTAGCCATCGTTAAAGAAAAAGTCCGGGCTGCTTATGAATTCGTTAAGGCCGTGGTTAAAGCTTTGGCCCAATCGCCGAGAATTGATCAATTAAATTCGCCTCAAAAAGATGAGTAAGAAGATACTTTTAGCAATCATTGTAATTATTGCGGCCATAGCCGGTTTTTGGTTGTGGAATTCAAATAAATCAGAGGAAGGTTTATTGGAGTTAACTCCCAGCGTTGAAGGCTTTCCCCAGCTTCCTGAAGTTTCCGAAGGCGACACCACTGGCCAGATTCAGGAAGATTTGAATAAAATCGATTTAGGAGATATTGATAAGCAAATTGATAAGCAGTTTGAAAATATAGACACGGATTTAAACGGCCTCTAAAATTAGGAAAAATTACAAAACGGCTCAAAAGGCCGTTTTGTAATTGATAATTATTTATGATAATTTAGAGCTATGAAGTCAAGGTTTATCATTGATCGACTTATTTCTTCAATTGAAAACTCGGATATTAATCAAATAGACAAACTTAAAATCATAAAAGTCCTTTTGGCCATTAAGATAAAACTCATTGAATTTTCAGATAAAGATATGGTTCGACAGGCTCACCATAATATTAAAGCGGTCAATAAAGTTCCGATTAAACGGGGCAATGGCCGTCCTGTTGAGCGGGATGATAGCTCATTTGAGCGGGGCCGCGATCATACTAGACCTTCGGAAAAGCATAATTTGATTATTCAATTCATAAAGAATAAAGGTGGCCGGGTTAATGCGGCCGAGCTTTCAAGTCTTGGTTTGGCGGGCCGTTCCTTGCGCCGGTATATTAAAGATCTTTGCCAAGAGAACAAAATGAAAATTGAGAAGTCAGGACGAAATTATTTTTATTTAGTGGCATGAGTGGTATGATATGAATATCAGAAAATGGATTTTTCTAATATTCATTTATGAAAGCTGATTTTAAACTCGGCTTGAAGCACTGGACTGGTACGGCTATAGTTGCCGTTCTGGCCGGTTTTGTTATTTTCGGTTTTTTAAAAGGCCAGGAAATTTTAAATGATTTTTTGAAGTCAGAACCGACAGATGCGAATTTGGAAAGGGGAGAGCTTTTGGTTTTAATTCCTTCTTTGGTTTTAACTCCGTCAGTCAAACCGCCGCCAGCGCCAAAGCAGTTAACGCCGCCACCGACATTAACGCCAAAACCGATTCTGACGCTATTATCGTCTCCGTTGCCCACACCTAAACCGACGCCTACGCCAATACCTATTTTAACGCCGACTCAGCCCTTAGCCCCAACTTTTTCGCCGACTCCGACTTCTTCCCCGACTCCTTTATACGAATCAACGCCTTCGCCAATGCCTTCGCAGACACCCTCACCTACACCTACACCAAGTCCAATCAGCCAATCCGGACAAGTAGTGATAAATGAAATCGCCTGGATGGGGACACTGGCCAATTCAGCCGACGAATGGATAGAATTATACAATTCTAATTCATCAAATATTGATATTTCTGGTTGGGTATTAAAATCAGCCAGCGATTCTAAGCCGGATATAATTTTTCCAAAAGGTTCTAATATTCCGGCTTTCGGCTATTTCCTTATTGAAAGAACCAATGATAATACGATTAAAGATATTCCGGCTGATTTGAAAATAGGTTTTGGTTCTGGGGCTGGCTCCGGCCTTAGTAATTCAGGCGAAATTCTGCATCTTTATGATGGCCAAGGTAATTTAAAAGACATTGTTGGCCATAAAGATGAAGCTGGCCAAGTTATTCCATGGTATTTTGGCCACAATACCTCGAAATCAACAATGGAAAGAATCAATTCGGCAAATCCTGGGAATGAATCTTCTAACTGGCAGACCAACAACGGAATAACTAAAAATGGGTTTGATGCGGAAGGCAACCCCATAAATGGCACTCCAAAGGCTAAAAACAGTATATAGGTTTTAATAGTGGGTTATCCACAGTTCGGCTCTTTACAAGGTTTACTTTGCTTTATAAAATGGGCTAAGTTGTGGATAAATACGGCATTTTATTAATTTTCACAACTTTAAATCAAATAGGTTGAAATTAGGAAATTAGATAGATCCGGTCAGGTCCTGGTCGAAAAATAAAGGGCCGCTTAGTCCGCTTAGTTAAAAACCGGATTAAAAAATAAAAGTTTATCAATTATCGATAATTGATAATCCGGTAAATTTAGTCGAAATATTTATCGGGTTATTGCAAAAAATTTAATTAGGGCATTTTTTATCCCGCTTAGCTTGGTTAGAAAATGTCTTTAGGTCGCAGAAAACAAAATGAGTATATCTAAACAAACAAAATCACGCTTTAGAAAAAGCGTGTCCATAATTACTTCGGCGGCAACGATTATTGTGCTTTCCGGAGTAGCTTTAGTCCCGTTTGGAGCTTCTGCTAATCACTCAACCGCTCACACCATTGAACAATTACTGGCGCAAATCGCCGGCTTACAAACCCAGTTGCAAGCTTTACAAGCCGGAACATCGGCCCCAAGTACTGCTTGCAGTTTTACTAGGAGTTTGTTCTTAGGTGTTTCTTCTGGTGATGACGTGAAGTGTTTGCAGATGTATCTAAATGGTGCCGGGCATCAGGTTTCAGCTTCAGGCGCCGGCTCTCCGGGCAATGAAACCATGAATTTTGGTTCCAGAACCAAGGCAGCCGTAGCTTTATGGCAAGCTGCCAACGGAGTAAGCCCAGCAGCTGGATACTTTGGTCCTCTTTCAAGAGCTAAATATTCGAGCATGGTTGCCGGAGGTCAGGTACCAACCACTCCGACAACGCCAACCACACCTGGTAATGTGGTTGCCAGTTTGGCTCTGTCCAACCCGTCAGCTCAAACCGTTATGCTAAACTCGTACGGAGTTCCTGTCATGACTGTGAGATTTACCGGTTCCGGAAAAGTCCAGGAAATGACTTTCAAAAGAACTGGTCCTGGCGATGTGAATGATTATGATAATCTTTACATCTATGAGGGCGCTCGGCGATTGGTTAGCGGAAGGACTCCTTCTTCAGCAACTGGAGAAATAACCTTTATCAGTCTTAATGCTGATGTAAGCGGAACAAAAGACTTGTCTTTGGTGGCTGATCATTCCGGTGTAGCCGGCAATGTTAACCGTTGGGAATTAACCATGGTGAAACTTGCTTCTGGCACGGTTAGCGGAACCCCGCTAAGCAGTAACAACTTCACTATTGGCGGTTCCAATGGCGGAACCATCAATGTTGACAAGACCGGTTCAGTCGGCAGTCCGAAAGTGGGCCAGAAAAAGGCCCAGGTTTCAGAATTCAAGATTACCGCCAACACCGAAGCGGCTTGGGTCCGACGGGTCCAGTTGCTTCAGGGTGGTACGGTTAAAAATGCTGATCTCGCTAACTTGATATTGGAAGTTAACGGTGTTCAAGTGGCCACCGGTACAATGACTTCAGACAGTTATGCCGTATTTGATTTCGGTTCTCCCGGCTACAAGATTGACAAAGGCGATAATAAAATCTTCAAGATGTACGCCGACTTGGCCGGGAAGAAAGATGAAACTGTTAAGTACTATGTTGAAGTCGCGTCTGACGTGACCGCAATTGGCGATCAATTTGGTTTTGGGATGAAGCCGACCATTGACACCAACTTTGACGATGCGTCCAATACCCACTCTCTGACTTTGCAGGGTGGTGTATTGACCATTGCCTTTAACGGTCCGAATGCCACTAACATTGGAACTAAAGTTTCCGACCAGGTCTTATACCGATTCTCAATGTCAGCAGCCAATGACATTGAGGTGAAAAAGCTTAGGCTCGGATTCTGTCACGATCCGGCTGGTGACGGTACTTTCGCGGACATCGCCGATGACCTTGACGATGTTACCGACGTCAAAGTCGTTGATGAGGATACCGGCCAGGTTGTGGCTGGTCCAAAAGACGCCACTGCGTTTACGGATGTAGAAGATAAATTGGATGGTTGTGAAGATGCTAAACAAGGCGCTTACAACACATTCACCGATACCTTTGATTTGAAAGCTGGTACAACCAGAAACTTTAAGGTTACCGCAGATATTGACACTGGAGCCAACACCACTAACACCGAGTTGGTCGCCACTGACGTAATCAATGTAATGCTTGATGGTTATGGCGAGTCTGATTTATCAGGAACTTCCGGTGATGTGGCGGTATTGAAGTACGCTGGTACCAACACCGCGGTTGACGACTCTGACATTGTTCCGAACACCGATTTAATCGGCAAGAACATGACTTTGCAGGCGTCAACTCTGACTTTGGGCTTGTCGGCTTCTCCAGCTGACGTAACTTATGTCAAAGGAACCCAGAATGTTAATACAGTAGGTATCACCCTTGCCGCATCCCTAGCTTCAGCCCTTAAAGTTACTGATATAACCCTGACTGGTTATGTGGATGACGACGGCACTGCGCCGTTTGCCAAAATCGGTTCAAACTCTGATTCCAGCTTAACCGTCAGCGGTTTGGTTTCGAAAGTTTCGCTGTATGACGGCGACAATGGATTATTGATTTCCGACACGGTTCAAACCAATAACCTTAACAACTCAACCGCCACGATTAAATTCGCCAATTTAAGTTGGATGATTGATGCTGGTAAGACTAAGAAGTTATTGGTTAAGACAAATCTATCGTCCAACCCGACCTCGGGTTCAAACGATTATTTCTCGTTTGACATTGACGCCACGACCGACGTGACGGCCCTTGATAATTCTAATCAGACTGTCAATGCCGGCAATGCCGATCCTAACGGCGCCACTAACCCGACCAACGTGGTTACGGTTTCTTCAGCCGGCACCTTGGCTTTGTCTCTGGCCTCGTCAAACCCGATTAAGAAAGCGGTTTACTGGGGTCAGAATGACGCTTTGTTCACGGTGTACCGAGTCCGGTCAACTGATGAGGCCTTCTTGATTGAAAGGTTGAACATTGTTACCGCAACCGGCTCAAGTGAGGCTGTGGCCAGCGCCACGAATAATATTGATCAGGTCAAGATGAAGTACAAAAACCAAGCTGGCCTTGCGCTTACCGCTGTTGGCGCGCTTGACTCAACCACTGGTTCTGTCTCGTTCGCTTTCGTCCTCGACGACCGGCCGTATGTACCCAAAGATTCAAGCACTGATATCGAGCTTTATGCCAATATCAGGCCAAAGGCCGGAAGAACCGGGACAGCTTTATCCACCCTTGGTTCAGAGGTTGAATTCTCGCTTGACTGGTCTAATGGTCAGGACGATGAGTTCAGGGCTGTCGGAGAAGGTTCAGGCACAGTCTTGACCAACGCCGATATTACTGATTCGCAAAAGAGTAAAGGCACTGATCAGAGGGTTTACCGTGCGTTTCCGGAATTCATCCAGGAAGCATTGACTGCTGGATCACCAGTAGGTACCAAAGACGTCTTGAAGTTTACTATCAAGGCCCACGGTTTGGCTGACTCAAGGATTCTATTTGACGATCGTCCGTCAGCAGCCATCCGGTTTGAAGTTCTTGCTTCTGGCGCGCAGTCGGCTACTGATATGACTGCCAGACTATATGACGCGCTTACTGGTGAACAGTATGCCAGCGCCACATTGTCAAATGGCCAGACATCCCTTGTTGGCGCGAGAGCTTCGATAACCTTTAGTGAATGGGATAAGGATGTTGAGATCGCTGGCGGCAGCCAAAAGACATTCAGAGTTCAGCTTGCCTTTACCGGCTTCACTGACAAGAACGATACTTTCCAGATTGTCTTGAGAGACACTGATGTGAATACAGTCTTCAGATATGTTGACGGTGCTAAGTCAAACGAAGGCAATATGGTTGAATTGTCCCAAGGCGTATCTGCAGGTTATTTCAGATTACTGCCAATGGAAGGTCCGATCTTTGTCCAGCCGTAATCTAGTTTTGAATCCAGCAACGCTAATCCTTGCGTAGCGCTTGATTGGAAAAACACAAAACGGGGTAATTACCCCGTTTTGTGTTTGAACTAAAAGACATTTTTTGTTATATTCTTTTTATGACAAAATCATTGATATTTTGGGTAATAATTTTAATAGCCGGCCTCGGTCTTATAATTTCGGCCAATTTTTTTCGCGACACTAATCCTTTAGGAAACTTACCTGTTTTAATCCAGACGCCTTCTCCGACTTTAGAGCCGGTAAATCAACCGACTCCAAAGCCGACTGCTAGTCCGAAATCGGTTGTAGCCGCCTGCCAGCTTAACGGAGAGATAAAATTTATAAAACAGAATCTTTATGAAACAAAAGACGCTAAAATAAGTTATCAAAATGTGGATGATCCGACCCGTCAGATTTTTTGGAAATTCGAGCCGAACGACGAAACATTAGCGGTCGGTCCGAATCTTTTTGAAGAGCTGCCCTTGCCAAGCGGCCAGCGGGAAATCGGTGTTGCCTTAAAAAATAACCCAACTTCAAAGTTTTATACTTTAACTGCGGCAATTACTTATGGAGCCAGAGATTCAAACGGCGATATAGAGGTACGAAACGCCGATTGTACTGGCAAGATAACCGTGGATATGTCGAAAATCTAGGATGTTTAAAAGTTAAAAGTTTAAAATGGATTCCTTATTCGCAAAAACCATATTTCTTTTTTCATTCCTTTTGGCTTCAATAACCGGCCCGGGCTATATTAAGATTGATCAGCATGATCTAAGTTTTAATTTCAAAACCGGCGAGATATTCCCGATTTACTATTATCTAAATACTCAAAATATCGGGCCTAAAAAAGCGCGGCTTGAAATTTCTTCCGATGTCTCATGGCTTCGGGTTTATCGGGAGAGCACTGATTATTCCTTTGTTGAGGAATTATCGCCTCAAGCAGCAATAAATTTTATTCTTGAAATTCATCCCGAGCGGCTTCCTGACGGAGTCAATAAAGCCGAGGCTTTAATCAAAGCTATAGATATTCCTTCGCTTGCTTACGGAGAGGTTACGCTTGATGAAAAAAAGATTTCTGTCGCGCTTAACAAAAATTTTGCCCTGACACTAAGTCCGACTTCGATTTCAGAGCCGGTACAAACTCCAAGTCTGTCTCCAATCACCAGCCCAACCGCAACCCTAGCATCATCAGTTTCTCCTGAGAAAACCCAAGCGGTTTTACCAATAACAAAATTAACTCCTTTCCCGGCAAGCGGCGGGCCAACTTTAACTCCGATGCCGACAGCTTATCCAAAAGAAACGCCGGCGCCTCAAAAACCAAATATATTTATTCAGTTTTTCCGTTCGCTGATCAAAAAGATTTTTTAGATTGACACTCTTTTATTATGAACAAAAAATTCCGGCCGATTATTTTTTTGGTTTTAATCGGTTTTTTCATTTACGCCTTCAACTTCGCGAATCCTTTGTTCTGGGACGACGACGAGTGGATAAAAGGCAATGTTTTCGTCCATGATTTTTCTTATCTAAAAGAGATTTTTACTCAAAATGTTGAAGCGGGTTTCGGATTGACGAGCAATTATTACCGGCCTTTGCTTCTTTTGAGTTTTGCCTTTAACTATGTTTTCGGCGCCGAAAATCCTTTCAGTTATCATCTTTTAAGTAACGGCCTCCATATTACTAATGGAATTTTAGTTTTTATTTTATTGAGCCGTTTTTTAAGTCAGCGCGCTTCTTTTATCGCTTCTGTTTTATTTTTGATTCATCCGGCCCAGACCGAAGCCGTGACTTACATTTCAGGTCGGGGTGACCCGATGTCAGTTTTTTTTATGCTTTTGGCCATCTGGCTTTTTATTAAATCTTTAAATATTGAAATATTTAAATCGCGATACATTTTTAAATTTTTGTCGTTGATTTCAGTAATACTCGCTATCCTATCCCGTGAAACTGCCATACTATTCCCCTTACTTTTGATGATTTTTTACATATCTTTTCTGTCGAAAGAAAAACTTATCCCAGTTCTTAAAAAATCTTTTATTGTTTCTCTCCCATTTTGGGCCGTTTCAATTTTTTATTTCATTTTACGGCTTACCGTTTTCAATTTTGAGAATACTCTTAACTTTTTCAGCCAGCCCACTCCTTACAGCGAAAATTTAAGCTTCCGGCTTTTTACTTTCGGGTCGGCTTTAGTTGAATATTTCAAAATTCTATTCGTTCCGGTCGGGCTTCATATGGAGCGTTCTTTGTTGGTTAATACTTCGTTTTTCCAGTGGCCAGTATACTTAGCCGCCATAATAGTTCTTGGTATTTTGTATTTAGTATTTCATTTTTATAAAAGAGAAAAAATCTGGTTTTTTTCCTGGTCTTGGTTTTTCGCGGCCCTAGCTCCGGTTTCGGGAATTATTCCGATAAACGCCATAATCTATGAACACTGGCTCTATCTGCCCATGATTGGTTTTGCCGCTTTAGCCGGATTTTATATTGATCGACTTTTTTCTTTTTTAAAATCTAAAAATTTAGTTGTTAGTTATAAGTTATTAGTTGTAAGTTTAATTATCTATTTTTCTTTTTTCGCCGTTCAGTCGATTCGTCGCAACATTATTTGGGGTAATCCAGTTAAATTTTACGAGGATATTTTAAAATATAGCCCTTCGAGTGTAAGAATTATGACTAATCTTGGTAATTTATATTCCGCAAGAGGGGATTTGGCCAGAGCCGAAGATTTGTTCAAAAGAGCGATTGAAAATCCTGAAAGCGGCATTTTTGCCCAGCCTCATTATAACTTGGGTAATCTTTTCCGCGATACCGGAAGGATTGACGAAGCCATTGAACAATATAAAAAAGCGATAGAAACTGATCCGAATTTTCCGTTTGCTTATCAGAATTTAGCCGTTTTGTTGATAAACAAAAAACAAGATCTTGTTTCGGGAATAGAAATACTTGAGAAGCTCAAAGAAGTTCAGCCCGGTAACCCAAGGGTTTATTATAATTTGGGGCTTTTGTATTTGGCGACCAATAATCCGGAGCTGGCGGTTCAAAATCTTGAATTAGGGTTTAACTTTGCCAAGGGACGTGATTCTGAAACCGAAAAAGCAATAGCCGAAGTTCTATCAAAAATTAAGTGATTTTTGTAAAATTTAGCCGTTTTTTAGACAGTTGATATCTATTTTACAATATAAATCCTGGGGCTTAAAATTAATTATAAAGAATGTCTAAATTCATTTTATCAATTCTAATTTTTAGCAGTTTTCTTTTTGTCTCTTCCTCCACCGCCCAAACCACCCCTCCTGGCTTTCAAGCCGTCATCAGACAACTCCAAGAACAGATTAAACTTCTTAATCAGCAGATCGCTGATCTTCAATCCCGTCTGAAGAAAACAGAAGAAGAGGTAGAAGTTGTAAAGACCGAACTAAAGTTTTCAAGATTTCTTAGAAAAGGTGAATCAAGCGATGAAGTTAAACAACTCCAGGAGTTTCTCAAACAATTCCCAGATATTTATCCGGAAGGTATAGTTACTGGTTTTTTCGGTTCTTTAACTGAAACCGCAGTCAAGCGCTTTCAGGAGAAACACGGCATTGAATCCATCGGCATAGTCGGCCCCAAGACAATTCAGAAGTTAAATGAATTTTCTGTAAACGCCATTCCGGCAATACCAGCTATTCCCGGAGTATCTCCGGCCATACCCGCCATACCTGCAAGTCTTTCTTTACCGCTTCAACCAGCTTCGGCATCACAACCCATAGTTATTCAAGCAATACCAGCAATTCCGGCCATACCAGCTATTCCCGGAGTATCTTCGGCTATCCCGGCTGTGCCTGCCACTCCGGCCCAACCCTCTAGTTCGACATCTACACTAACACCCACACCAAGTGTTTCAGTATCGCCGAGTCCAACCCCCACACCAACTCTTACGCCTGTTTCGTCAACATCTGCCTGTGTTGGTGGAGATGGGCGAGTGCCCGGGCTTCCAATTTGTCTGATGCCGGAAAATCTTGCAGGAACTGCATGGAATGAAGTTGATAATGCGACAGGAAAAGTTTTAAACGGGGCAGTTTGCAGCGTGGCTGTCTGCGGCCGGAACGGTGAATGGCGCACTTGGCCACCGAACAAACTTCTTGATGGCCGTTACTATTCAAACGGATATCCAGAAAATTCAACTTATATTCAAACACCTTTTAATTCGGCTTATCGGGGACAGTATTTCACGAATGGAGTCTGGCAGGTTTATGATGGCGGGATAGTCCAGCCAGGATCAAGCCAGATCATTTATCCTACTCCTACTCCAACACCGACTCCGACTCCGACTCCAGTTCCAGCACCAACGGCCACTCCCGCATCCCCCAACCAATTATTTGTCAGCGGTTCCTCTTCTACGTATATCGGAATATATTGGTCTGACAATTCCACAAACGAATCAGAATTTATAATTGAGCGTCGGTTTAATGCTGGTTCCTGGTCGCAAATCGGTTCAGTGGTCGGCAATACCACTAACAAAGCTACTACTCAAGTCAATACTACTTATACCGATAATAATCTTCTTGGCGCCGGAACATATGATTATCGGGTTAAGGCCTGTAACAGCCTTGGCTGTTCTACAGAATCAAACACTACTTCGCGGACAATCAATGCTGCAGCGCCGGCTGCACCATCAGGCCTTACCGTTTCAGTTGGTTCTACCTCTAATATGGTCAGCTGGACTGATAACTCAAATGATGAATGGGGCTTCCGGCTTAAACGGCGGGTTCAGGGCAGTATGAGTTGGTTTGGTCTTGCTTCTGTTTTTAATAACTCAACTGGCAATTCTGTTTCTTTCGCCGACTCCTACCAGCTTGTTCCTAATACAACCTACGAATACGTGGTTGTTTCATATAATACTTATGAATCAGCTGATTCAAATTTAGTCACTGTCAATTTCGTCGGCGCTTCCAGCATCGATGCCTCGCCTCCTTCTGCGCCAACCGGTCTTACAGCCACAGTGATTTCTTCCTCGCAAATCAATCTTTCTTGGAATGCTTCCACGGACAATGTCGGAGTGACCTTTTACCAAGTTTTTAGGAATAGTCTTTTTTGGTATCAGACATCAGGCCTTAATGCTCAAGATACGGGATTAAATCCCAATACTTCTTACAATTATTCTGTGAGAGCTTTGGATGCCGCTTTATACACCTCGTCTTTTAGTACTACAGTTTCGGCTACTACTTTTGCATCTACCCCCATTCTAACTCCAACTCCTAGCCCGGCACCGACTAGTTCGGTATCTTTCTCGCCTCCGGATTCTTATCAGATTTCTGCCATGGCTAATATTTTAAACGCTTTGAAATCGATCTTGCAGACATTGAATAATCTACTAAAATAATTCTTCTATTTGATTCACCATTTTTTCAACGGGGAATTTGAAGAGCACGGTTTGATGAGCCTGGATCCCAAATTCATCGCGCGTTCTTTCATTTTCAATTAGGTATTTTATCGCTTCAGCCAGTTTTTGAGGATTTTTTGGTTCAACCAGAATTCCGTTTTTTCCGTTTTCTATAATTTCCGGCATCGCACCGACCGAGGTGGCAATAATCGGCACTTTGGCGGCCATTGCTTCTAGAATTACCCAAGGAAAACCCTCTTTGACCGAAGGTAGGACGAAAATATCGAAAGCTTTCATGAATTTATGCGCTTTCGGAATTTGACAAAGCAGAATTACTTCTTTTTCTAATCCATAATTTTTAATTCTTGATTCTAAACTTTTTCTTAATTCTCCATCGCCGATGATTAAAAATTTTATTTTTTCAAGATTTAAGCCAAAATTGAATTTCAAGAACTTAACCATCTCTATCAGATATTCTAGCCCTTTAGTCGGATAAAAATTGGCGATGGTTCCGATAATAAAATCAGCCTTTGGCAGTTTTCGCCGGGCTTCGTCTCGGGACAAAAAATCTATTTTCAGGGCATCGATTCCGTTATATATCAGCTTCAGTTCTTTTTTCGGTTTTATTTTAAATTTAATTGCCTGTTCGTAGTCGCTTTTATTGTTAACTACGATTATATCTTTTAGCTTGGCCGTCATTTTTTCAGCCAGAATAAATATCTTTTTTTTCCACCATAGCCCTGGATCATTAAAAGACCAGCCACCGATGCGGTAGATTATTTTGAGATTTTTGAATCTCCTCGGCCGCAATAATTTTATTTTAAACCCGGCAATACTTCCCAAAAATCCGGCTTTGGAACTGTTAAGGTGCAAATAGTCAGGCCTGAATTTATTTATAAGATTCATTAATTCGATTATTCCGAGAACGTCGAAAAAAGGATTTATTTTTCTTCTCAAGAATTTTAAAATTCTAGTGTTTATTTTTTTTTCTTTCAGTGATTTAAAAAAAATACCTTTTTCTTCTTCGCCGGCAGCAACTAAAATTTCGTATTTTTCTTTATCCAGTCTAATGGTCAATTCATATAAAAATCTTTGGGCGCCACCAAATTCGGACTGTGTAATTACGAATAAAATCCTCTTTTTTGGGTTTTCACTTTGGCCTTTAATCTGATTGATTTCATCTGGCATTTATGCCAAGATAGTATAATAAAAAGTCTGGTAGTTCAAGAGAACTAAGATGAAAATATTACTATTTTCTACTGCTTATCTTCCTTTTATCGGTGGGGCAGAGCTGGCAATAAAAGAGATTACCGAACGGTTGCCGGGAATTGAATTTGATTTGATTACCGCTAAATTAAAAAGGGGATTGCCTGATTTTGAAAAAATCGGCAACGTGAATGTTTATAGAATCGGCGCCGGAAATAAAATTCTTGATAAGCCCCTTCTTGCGAACCTAGGATTTCTTAAAGCTTTAAATCTTTACAAAAAGAATAAATACGATTTAATTCATGGCATTATGGCGTCGCAGGGTTCGGCCGCTGCTTATCTTTTTAAATTTATTCATCCGAAAGTTCCTTTTGTCTTAACTTTGCAGGAAGGAGATTTAGGCGGAAATTCTCTCTTTGACAGGTTTTGGCAGAGAAGAGTAGTCAAAAAGGCTGACGCCATTACGGTAATCAGTAGTTATTTAGCTGATTTTGCGAAGAAACTTAACAAAAAAGCGCCAATTTTTGTCGTCCCGAATGGAGTAGACCTACAGAAATTTAAAATTAAAAATGAAAAGTTAAAAATTAATGAAAAGAAAATTATCATTACGGTTTCGCGGCTGGTTAAGAAAAATGGGATTGATATTTTAATAAAAGCAGTGAGAGAATTAAAAAATTTGGATTACGAATTATGGATAGCTGGCGACGGCAAAGAGAAAAAAAAATTAGAAAGTCTGGTTAATAAATTAGGATTAGAAAATAAGGTTAAATTTTTAGGCGGGATTCCCAACGAACAAATTCCCGAATATTTGGCGCGAGCCGATCTTTTTGTTCGGCCGTCACGCTCAGAAGGCCTTGGCAGCGCTTTTTTGGAGGCTATGGCTGTCGGTATTCCAATAATTGCCACTCCGGTCGGCGGCATTCCAGATTTTTTGAGACACGGGGAAACCGGACTTTTTTGCGAAACGGAAAACCCGGAAGATTTGTCGGAAAAAATTACTAAAATTTTAACCGATGAAAATTTAAAAACAAAAATAATAAAAAATTCTCTTGGGCTGGTAAGAAGGGGATACAGTTGGGATTTTATAGCCGCGGAGATGAAAGAAATATATGAAAAAACTGTCAGTCATAATTCCAGTCTATAACGAGAAAAACACAATAGAAGAAATTATAAGAAGAGTAGAATCGGTAAACATCGCAGACGTTGAAAAAGAGATAATTTTAATTGACGATTGTTCAGACGATGGAACGAGAGAAATCTTAAGAAGATACGAAAACAGGTATAAATTAATTTTATTGGATAGAAATCGCGGCAAGGGCAATGCCTTGAAGATTGGTCTTATGGAAGCAACTGGAGACCTGGTCATCATTCAGGACGCAGACCTTGAATACAGCCCCGATGATTATCCGAGACTGATTAAGCCGGTTTTAGGAGGAGATGCCGATTTTGTTTACGGTTCAAGATTTTTACGTAGCCATTTGACCATCAATAATAGGATTGTTTATAAAAGAGGATATTTGTTCAGCCAATTTCTAAATTTGTTTTCAAATGTTTTAAGCGGGCTTCGGCTTTCCGACGTTTACACCTGCTATAAAGTTTTTTCAAAAGAAGCCGCAGAAAAAATAGGTCCTCATTTGGTGTCAGAAAGATTCGGCGTAGAGATTGAAATAGCCGCTTATTCGGCTAAATCAGGGTTAAAAATAATTGAAGTTCCGATTTCTTATAAAGGAAGAACGTATGAAGAAGGGAAAAAGATAAACTGGAAAGACGGTTTGGCCGCGATTTGGCACATTGTGAGATTTAATATATTTACAAAAATATGACCAAAATTACCATTGCCGCTGGTTCTTTCTGGCCGGAGATCGGCGGGCCATCAAGCTACTTAAAGGCAATATTGCCTAAATTAAAAGACGGCGGTTTTGAGGTTGATTTAGTGGTTCGTTCAAAAAAAAGCAGATACTTGGAAGACGCCGCTTTGGATTATCGGATTCACCGGCTTAAAGACTGGCCCGGAAAACCGGTAAATTATCTTCGTTATTTTTTAAAATTGCTGAAAGTCGCAAAGTCGAGCGATATTATTTATTCTCAAGGCCCGGTAAGCTCTGGTTATCCGAGTTATTTAGCTAATAAATTTCTAAAAAAGAAGTTTATCGTTAAAATAACCGGCGACTATGCCTGGGAAAATTACTCTTTGAAAAACGAGATTATTGATGTTTTGGAGTTTCAAAATAAAAAGATTTTCGGTAAATTCAACGCTTTAAGAAAAATTCAGAAGAAAGTTTGCCAGGCAGCCGATAAAATTGTCGTTCCTTCAAAATTTTTGGCTAAAGTGGCCGGGTACTGGGGCGTAAAAGATGAAAATATAGAAGTCATTTATAATGGAATTGATTTTAAGCCTTTGGCTCTAGGAAAGGAAAAAGCAAGGAAAGAAATCGGTATTTCCGGCAACATAATTTTGTCAGTTGGCCGGCTGGTTCCATGGAAAGGATTTAAGATGCTGATAAAAATAATGCCCGAATTGATCAAAGAATATAATTTTGTGAGATTAGTGATAGTCGGCGACGGCCCTGAAATGGAGGTTCTGGAAACGATAAAAAACAATCTCGGCCTTCATAATAAGGTCTATTTGGTTGGCGCTAAGTCCCAGGAAGAGCTGAAAACCTATCTGGCCGCGGCTGATATGTTCGTTTTGAATACGGCCTACGAAGGTTTTTCTCATCAGATTCTTGAAGCTATGGCTGCGGGAGTGCCGTTAATCACTACCAACTCTGGCGGAAATCCCGAACTCATAAAGCAGGGTGAAAATGGCTTTATGGTTAAGTATAACGACGAACTGAATTTAACCGAAGCGATTAGGGGAGTTTTTAATTACCAAGACATCAGAGAAAAGTTTATTGAAGAAGGCAAAAAGACGGCCCGAAAATTTACAGTTGGAAAAATGGCCGAGGAAACTTTAAATCTTTTCAATTCTTTACTATGAAATTACTGATGATTTCCGGAGATAGAAGTTTGGTCCAAGGAAAGAAAGGGGCTTTTTATAATACCTTGGAAGAATTTCATAAATACTGGACCAGAATTGATATCATTATGCCAAGGGCTCGGGGTCCTGTCTCTCCTTACCCCCATAGTGCTCAATTGCTATTTGCGCGCTATGGGGGACCCCCAGTCGAGTCACCCCTCGCCCTTTTTGGTAATGTTTTTATACATTGTTCGCCTTGGCCCTTGATTTTTCAATCGTGGTGGATTTTGAAGAAAGGCCAAGAAATTTACAAGGAGCAGAAATTTGATTTGATTACTGTTCACGAGTACCCGCCGTTTTATAACGGCATCGGCGCTAAAATGCTTTGGAATAGAATCAGAGTTCCTTATGTTTTAGAAATTTTTCATAT
>ERZ1292623.1400-Hain-H51-01um-R1-1400-length-23340-cov-5_pt1 | contig 23340 bp, 23 predicted proteins | sample MGYA00564398_ERZ1292623 | MGnify/ENA primary metagenome ERZ1292623 (study PRJEB36523, sample SAMEA6512633) | groundwater metagenome | collected 2019-01-07 | study: AquaDiva: Metagenomics assemblies of 32 groundwater samples | reverse complement strand
CTCTATGAGTGACTATAAGAAATCTGGTGGGTTTGGCGGTGGTAGAAGTTTTAACCGGAGGGACTCGGGTCGTCCCAGTTTCGGCAGCAGACCGAATTTCAATCGGCCAGCGGGCAGAGATGGCGGAGCACAGATGTTTAGCGCTGTTTGTAGTACCTGTCATAAGTCTTGCGAAGTCCCTTTTCGCCCCAGCGGCGACAAGCCGGTGTATTGTAGCGATTGTTTTCACCGCAAAAATGAAGGATCATCAAATGACTTTTCTAAGAGAAACGCCCCAGCGCCCAATTTTACCAGGAGAGATTTCACTTCGGCAGGAGATTCCAAGCCTGGGTTTGATGGCAAACAATATGATGACCTTAAGAAACAATTAGATACGGTCACGGCGAAGCTCGACAAATTGATAGAACTGGTGGGAAGAAGCGCTACTCCCCTTGAGCAAAATCAGGCGGCCAAGAAGTTAGTAGATTCTTCAACTAATGTCACCGGCAAGCAGGCCGGTACAAAACCTAAAACAGAAGAGTTAAAAGCCGCTTTGATTTCGGCCAACATAGCGGTTCCCGAGGAAGCAGAAAATAAAGTTGCCATCAAGAAGAAAGCTCCGATAAAAAAGCCGTAGTTTCATAAGTTTATGAAACAGCAAATTATTGTCATCCACGGCGGCGATACCTTTGACTCAGCCAAAAAATACTTGGCCTATTTGAAGGAGAAAAAGGTTGATTGGGAGCAAATGAAAGCCAAAAAATGGAAAGAGGATTTGTCTCAAAAACTCGGACGAAATTTTGAAGTCATCGCGCCGAAAATGCCTAACAGTAATAATTCCAAATATTTGGAGTGGAAGATTTGGTTTGAAAAGCTCATCCCCTTCTTCCATAAAGAAGTCATATTGCTCGGCCATTCGCTGGGCGGGATATTTTTAGCCAAATATTTATCAGCCAATAAGTTTTCCAAAAAGATCCGAGGGGTCTTTTTGGTCGCTCCGCCATTTGACGCCAAAAATTCCGACTATTCGCTGGCTGATTTTACCCTGCCAAAAAAATTAACCAAATTAGCCAAACAAGGCGGACAAATTTTTCTTTATCACAGTCAAGATGATCCGGTGGTTTCTTTTGTTGATCTGGCCAAATACCAGAAACAGCTTCCATCTGCTAAAGTCAGAATTTTCACCAACCGCCAGCATTTCAATCAAGACAAATTTCCGGAAATTGTACGCGATATTAAAAACCTATTTTAGTTTAGTTGAAGTTTATTTATTCTCCTTAGTTAGTTATGCACAGTTAAAAAAAATTCTTTTGTGCTATAATTGGCAGTAAGTGAAGAATGGAAAATAGCAATTTTCAATTCTGAACGAACGAACCAATTATATTGTACCCGTTATATAATTAATAGTAAGTAAATCTGAAGTAAAAATTATCAACTAATAATTTCTAATTTATGGAGGAAAATGAGAAACCAAAAAATAGCCGGAAAAAGATGATGGATTGCTCATGTTTTGGCTCGAGTTGTGGTTGCGGCTCTTGTATGGCTCACCGCCACTGGGACTATCACCTGCTCCACTTCGTGCTGGGGCTTATTATCATCCTGCTTGTCTTTTGGCTCGGTATGCAAATCGGTCTGTTCAAAGCCGGAGCCGGTTATGGCGGTGATGATTTCGGCTGGGGACGCCACGGGATGATGTATTATCGTCAAACACCGATGATGTATCAATACCAGCTCGGTCAGCCGAACTATTACGACAATGGCTCGAATCCAATCAAAGGATCAACGGTCACGCCAACCGGAAAAGCTGTCCCATCGCCAAAATAAGATAGATATTGTTTAAAACTCCGCCCCGGCGGAGTTTTAGGTTGAAACAAAAGACATAGTGCTGGTCACCTTTGAATGATTTATATAGGAGCAAATATTAAAAGTTGGGCCCAAAAAATTTAACCACAGCTTGATAAATAGAGTATAATTAACAGTAGTTATCAATTAAGTCGCTGTCCATGAATCTAAATTTGACTTTGCTTTTGGCGCGGTTGTGGGGGCTTATTTTTTTAATCGCCGGTCTATATATGTTATTTAAACGTCAGATGCTGATGACGATCTTGCGGGAGACTATTAAGAATCGCACTCTGCTTTATATTATCGGCTGGATAGAGTTAATCATTGGCCTCGTTTTTGTGGAAATTCACAATGTCTGGTTCGGTAGTGCTTTGCCGATTATCATTTCCATTCTCGGCTGGATGCTACTTTTGGAAGGGTTGCTTTATGTCTTTATTTCTCGCCACTTTCTAGATAAGATTTACGTTTGGTTGCACGAGAAAAAAGTTTTTTATGTCATTGCCACTTGTTACGTGGTGTTGGGATCTTATCTTGCTTACCTTGGTTTTTTCGGCTACTAGAATCAGAGAATGAGAGTTAAGAAAGAAGATTTTAGCTCAAACTTTTCACTTGGGAGCTTCGCTCCCAAGTGATTTAGCGATTTTCACTACGGCCAATTCCAGCGGCAGCTGGGTGAGATAAGTTTTACCCAGTTCTTCATAAACACAAATTAACTCTTTAAGAACGGCCGGCAGATGGTCGGCTTCCACTAGTTGGTTTAATGCCATAATTTTCTCTAGCTCATCCGTTCCCACTTCTTCCTCAATATCTTTTTTCAGTTCCGGCGCAAAATGCAGGAGCATCGCTAGGCGCAGTTCCGTTAAAACCATCTTTAAGAAAAATTTGATGTCTTTTCCCTCTTCGGCTGTTTGGTTAATTATGGCCAACGCCCGATTAAGATTTTTAGACAGCAGGGTTTCAATAAATTCAAAAACTAATTTTTTGCTGGGCGCGCCGGTGATAGCTTCTATTTCTTCCTCGCTCACTTTCTTATCGGCTGAGATACTCATCACTTTTTGCAAAATTCCCAGCACGTCGCGGAACGATCCATCGCCCAAAAGCGCGATCAAATTAGCCGAGCCCTCATTAATGGTAAAACCCTCCTTTTTAGCAACCTTAACTACCAACTTTTGCAGCATCTCCACTGTGGGCTTTTTGAAAGTAAAGGTTTGACAGCGCGACACAATTGTATCCGGTAATTTGTGCAGTTCAGTGGTCGCTAAAACGAAAATCACATGGGCCGGCGGTTCTTCCAATGTTTTAAGAAGAGCATTAAAGGCCTCCTTTGTCAGCATATGCACCTCGTCAATAATATAAACTTTATACCTTGATTCAAAGGGGAGAGAGCGCACTCCTTCACGCAATTCGCGAATCTCATCAATACCACGACTGGAGGCCGCGTCTATTTCATACAAATCATTCAATGTTGTGCCAATGGCTCCAGCAAAAATCCGCGCTACACTGGTCTTGCCGGTGCCACGCGTGCCGGAAAAAAGATAGGCGTGGGCAACATTACCCATTTTAATCGCCCCTTCTAAAACACTCACCACATGGTCTTGGCCAATGACCTCCGCCCAGCCGCTCGGACGGTATTTACGATACAAAGCGATTTCGGACATAAATCTATTGTAACAAAGAAATGGCCCCCACCAAAGTGGAGGCCAAAAAAGATCATGTCGTTAAGCCCATTACCAGCGGCCAATGATCCAATTGATTAAGGCCATACGCAGGTAGAGACCGTTACGCGCTTGGCGGAAATAAGCAGCTCGAGGGTCAGAGTCAATTGCCGGATCAATCTCGCCGACACGGGGTAGAGGGTGCATTACAATCGCCAGCGATGGCAACAGACGCATCACTTCTCCGTCTACAATCTGCCGGCGAGCGACACGCAAGTAATCAGCTTCATTCTCGAAGTACTCCTTCTGCACACGCGTCTGGTAAAGAACATCGAGATCGGCAGCAATTTGCTTAATGTCGCCACACTGCCGATACGGGATATGATGCCGGTCAAGATAAGCGATCAGCTCCTCCGGTAAAGACAGTTCTGGCGGAGAAACCAGATTAATGATGCGCGGCTCGTACTTAGCCAGCAGGTAAATGAGGGAGTGGATCGTCCGACCGTACTTCAGATCACCCATCAGGGCAACTCGCAAGCCATCAAGACGACCTAATTCCTTCTTGATTGTCCAGGCATCAAGGAAAGCTTGGGACGGATGTTGACCCGGCCCATCGCCGGCATTAATTACCGGAACAACATCCATGGCGGCCATTCGCCCCACCACACCTTCTTCTGGATGGCGTACCACAACAAGATCAGCGTAGTCCAGAACCCGGATGGTATCTTCCGGTGTTTCGCCTTTGGCTGCCGAGGAAAATTCACGGGCATTCTCGGTCCACAGGACTTGTCCCCCCATCCGCGTCATCGCCGCCCCGAACGAGGTGCGGGTACGAGTGGATGGCTGGTAAAAAAGTTCGATCATCAAATACTCATCCAGTTTGTACAAAGTACGAGCAATTTTTTTCTTAACCGCCGATTCCGCCTCGGCTGATTCAATGTAGAGCCGATCAAGCCACTCCAGGGGGAAATCCTGGGTCAAAACAATGTGCCTGAAATTAGGCATGTTTATCGCCCTCCTTTTTAGAGATCGGGTATCTAAGCCCTCATTCTAGGTTTATTGAGCCATTTGTCAATTAAACCCATATTTACTCGAAAATATTGTAATAAAGTTTTTTCTAAGTATAATGTGTTCATGAAAAATGAAGTTGAAGCAACATTTCTTTCGGTTGATAAAGATTCTATCCGAGCCAAGTTAAAAGATGCTGGCTTTAAGTTAGAAACACCAGAATATATGATGCGGAGAAAAACTTTTGATTTTTCTCAGATTGCACCTGGACGAAATAAGTGGGGTCGTGTGCGACAAGAATCCAATAAGGTAACGATGACGATAAAAGAAGTCCGCGGATCAGGCATTAACGATACTTACGAAGTTGAGCTTATAGTTAACGATTTTAATATCGCTGCAGATTTTTTTGAGGCATGTAATATTCCAGCGAAGGCATTCCAGGAAAATATGCGTGAGGTATGGATGCGTGACGGAATAGAAATGACGATTGATACCTGGCCAGGGCTAAATCCATTCATAGAAATTGAAGGGGCAAATGAGAAAATAGTGCGAGAAATATCCAATGAATTAAATTTTGATTTTGAAAAAGCTGTTTTTGGCAGTATCGATCTCGTATATGAAAAAGAACTAAATATTCCGGCCGAAACAATAATTCATTTACCGGAAATTACTTTTGCAAATCCGCCAAAGAAAAACGCCGCGTGAGCTTATGAGCTTGATACGCGGCGTTGGGCTATTCCTTTTTAAGTAGGGAGGCCCGAATTTTTGGATACATGAATTCACCCGGTTCCTCCATGCACCATCCTTGTTCTGATCCCGGTGCTCTGCAATTGAAGTTGCAGAATGGCGTCACAGTCAGGCGCAGTGGGGTTTTTGCAAGGAGACTGTCAATATCTACACTTCCGAGCATTTCTAGTATTTTCTGTTTCAACGCATCAGACCTCCCAAAGTATTCCGGCATTTGGAAACCAAGATTGCGGCGCATATAACAGAAATAGAGATACAGGCGGGGATCAATTCGGACATAATCGCCAAATTCTTCCTCGCACTCGTTTTTAAACGAACATGATACACAGGGATGTATACCACGGTTAAGTCTATCGCCCAGTTTTACTTCGACTGATCCGCCTCCAATAAGATGAAAACGGAGACGGCTTCGGCCAAGCTGTTTTCTTAACTTTGTCATCTCAAATGTACGTGGTAAAACTGATGCTCGCACGATAGGCCGCTAGTCTTGATAGAATGATTCATACGTAGATGCGCTTCGTGGTGTCCAGAGGAGAGTGTAAAGCTTGAGTCGACTTTTGTACCGTTCGATGAATGCCAACTGTTCGGGGATATCATCGGTATACCCTTTGAGAAGTACGCGATTGAAGGCGATTTTAATACCTGATTCAAGTGCGAGTGTTATCCCGCGCATGAAGCGATTGTAATCGCCATAACCCCCAGATATCTCTCTGAACATCAGTGGATTGGTCGAGTGCCAGCTCGTTCGTATAAGCGAGAGACCAGCACGACTCAAGTTTCCGACGAAGATGTCTAATAGTTGCCCGTTGGTTGTCATTGAGACCTTAAATCCTCTTTCGGTCAGAGCACTTACAACATCGTGGATGCGATATTGCTCGTCTCGCCATAAAAGCGGTTCAAGCGCGCCAATCTCCACTTCGGAAGTTCCTCCCATGTCACGCCATGCATCCGCAATAGCCATGATATGAGCGTAAGAAAGCGGTTTTAGCTTCATGGTATTTCTCCTTTTGTGATGATACGCTTAATGGTCATCACGATTCCCTCGGCCGTCACATCACTGGTGTCAATGAAGATGAGTCCGAACGACATGAAGATTTCGGCGATGCGATCAAGAAGAATACTGTCTCCTTCAAGTTTTGCATCGCTTAATACTCTTGCGCGTTCAAGTATTCGCTTATCACGAATTTCCGAACGGGCGCCGAGAAGAAATGCGAAGTGTGGTTTGAGAAGCCCCACATCGTTATGGATAACTCGGATGCGAGCATCCATTGCGATATGATATGCTGTCGTAGACGCGATATATCGGTCGCAGACAACGGAATTTTTCTCTAACAACTGACTTATTTGCACCGAATCAAACTGTGTTGCCAGTCGGTAGAAACAATACCGCTCAAGCGAAGTCGCATGAGCATCAATCTCCCTTCGTAATTGTGCAAAAGGACCGGAAGGAGATTTGTAGTATTGAAAAGATCCGTCATCGGCAAGAAGTTTTGCCACAGTGGTCTTACCAACACCATCAACGCCTTCGAGAGTGACGAACAAGTTCATCAGAGCACCTCCATGATTTGATGAGTTATCACCTTATTTTGGATACACAGATGAACTTCTTCTCCGGTTTTTTTCCCCATGAGAATACGCCCGAGCGGAGAAGAGAGGGTGATCACAAGGATCTCATCTGAGCCGACAATCAATTCCATTCCTCCCCCGGCAGGAGCAAGAATGTATCTTTTTTCTTCGTCGCCAGACATGAGGAGAATTATGCTTCCAACCCTGATTATCCCGCCAGGTTGGGGAATGAAGGAGCTGGAAACAAAGTTACGGATAACAGACAATAGGTCACTTAGCTCCGCTTTACGCTGTGCGTAGGCGGCCGCTTTGTCTTGCGCCTCTTCCTTGAAGGTGTCGTATCTTGACTGCATAGCCCCCTTATGGCTATTGGCTTCATCTTGAGCATCCTTTCTTGCTCTTTCAGCAGCCACGATTTCGTCCTCAAGTTTGGATTCAATCTGCTTTAAAAGCCCGATCTTGTCCATTTTTGGTCTCCTTGTTCTAAATTTTCAAAAAAACGACCCTGATATTTAAGAGCCGTATCCACCCAATAATATACCACTAATTTATCCTTAATGTCAATTATTTAGAAAATTGACCACAATTGTTTCCACTTCTTGAGCATTGGAAGATTCCATTAGTTTAGCTCGCAAATCGGTAGCCCCGGCAAAACCGCTAACGTAGACCTTGAAATGTTTTTTCATGACGGCGAAATTTTTGGTATGTCCGCCGAAAAGTTTTTTGTTAGTCAGTGTCTGGCCGTAAAGTTTCTCAAATAATTTGGCATGCTCAACTAAAATTTGGAGTTTTTCTTTTAAAGAAATATTCTTCCGGCCGGACCACCCTAGTCCCAAAAGGTCAGACGGGCAAGCGCTTCGCGAAATAAGGGATGGACTATTCGTCCCCGCGTCTTGCCCTGGGTTTGGGACAGGGTGCTCAATTTGGCAACCAAGCTTAGCTTGGGCCAAATTGGCAAACAGCCACGGATTGCCGAGTATTTCTCGCCCAATCATAATACCGTCCACGCTGTATTCTTTAGCTTTGGCTAAGCCGTCTTTTATACTATCAACATCACCATTACCGATAATTAAAGTCCCCATCCCCTTCGCCAGAGCCACTGGAATTTTGATCAATTCCCAATGCGCTGGCACAAGAGACATCTCTTTCACTGTCCGCAGGTGAAAAGTAATGGTTGCCGGTTTGGCGGAAAGCAGGGTTTTTGTCCAATTTTCCAGCCCATCAATTCCGGAATAACCAATTCTAGTTTTAACGGAAATCGGCAAATTTGGCGCTCCCTCTTTGGCGGCCTGAATAATAGCCACGGCCAATTTTGGATCTTTAATTAAAGCCGCTCCCGCTCCCTGTTTTATTACCGCCCGATCGGGACAACCCATATTAATATCTAATCCATCAAAATCCATTTCGGCAACAATTTCGGCCGCGATTTTTATCGTCTCCGGCTTAGCGCCAAAAATCTGCGCCACAATCGGCCGCTCGGCTTTGGTAAAATAAAGTTCTCGTTTCAGCTTTTCCCTGCCTTTGTCGCTCGCCAGCCCGTCGGCCGACACAAACTCGGTAAAAAATACATCTGGCTTTCCATACTTGGCAATAACCTGCCGAAAAGCCGAATCAGTCACGTTATACATAGGAGCCAGAGCGAAAAAAGGTTTTTTTAGGTTTTTCCAAAAATTCTTCACTGGTATAGATTACCTTAAATCAGACAAATAAAAAAGAGCTGGTCAGGCTCTCTTTGTTTAACGACCGTTGGAAACGCAAATTATCACAGCCCATAAATAGCATTCATGAACCGCAAAGGAAGTGAGAAACATTCATCCCAAGAGTGAATGTTGGGGTACTTCTCGTGACAACGTTGTTCGTCTTCCTCTGTCATGTCTCCGAATTCAACACTTTGCCCCATAGTGATACTTTCCGGAATTTCTAGTTCAAGCGTTCGGAGATCTAGCTGGCGGGGACTGTTTGATGGATTAAATTTCTCGCTCAAAATTCTAATGACCGCTAAATTCTCATCTGCTTCATCTTTTTCTTCTTCGGCAGATGATGGACGACGTGAGATTTCAAGAGTATGAGTCACTCTCAAATCTGGAAAGTCCTGCTTCCAATGGGCAACTTCTTCCCCCAGCTCAGGAATTAGATCGCTTACCTGAAGAATATTGTCCCGATCTAGATAGATAAAGGATACCAACTTCAAATACCGATCGGGCTCCAAGTCAAACAACTTGATAATCATAACCCTACCTCCTTGTGGCACCGCCACATAAGAATTTAAAGAACCAGAAAACCTTTCTGTGTTCTGGCTATGAGTATACAACAATAATAGATAAATTGCAATAGTTTAGTATTTTCAGCTAAACGAGGACTTATTTTTCGCCGGACCTCGCGCAGGCCGCGTTAGCATGGTTTTTCCGTACTCGGAAAATAGCGCGGCCGAGCGGAGCACAAGTTTGGCGCTGGCCGAACTTAATGCGTGTCCGCCGAAAAATTAAGTCCGAGCGTTATTCTACTCTGACCCGAAACTGTTTATCCTGCACCGAATGCATTTTCCAAACATCCAAAATATTTTTGCCTTGAAAATTAATCTTGACTACTAAACCAGACATCGTATCAGGCGAAAAATTTTGATCAAAAATAAAATTACCCAAGCTATAAAAAATTAAACCGCCATTGTAATTCTCCATTTCTTCCGGCACATGCGGATGAGTACCGACCACGATTTTAGCTCCATTATCAATGGCTAAATGCGCCAATTGCTTTTGTCGCACGTTTGGGACTTTTTGGTATTCAGTGCCAAAGTGATACGAAACAATCAAAACATCCACTTGGCCGGCAGAATCTTTGATAATCTGCGGCATTCGTTTGTCACCCGCCATCACGAGGCCAGACGACTTATCGTTCGCCGCCAACCAAGCCGGACCAACATCAGTAAAAGCGAGAAAACCAAAGCGCGTGCCATTTTTGTCAATGATTTGTGGGGTGGATGCTTCAACAAAATTACTACCTCCGCCCACCGCAATCATTCCTAAGTCTTTAATACGCGCTAGCGTATCTAGAAATGCCGGCCGTCCCCAATCCCCGATATGATTATTGGCTACCGTTAAAACGTTAAAACTGCTATCTTTTAATAAAACTAGGGCTTCAGGCGACATGCGAAAAGAATAATTGCTGTTCTTATTTTCCCCCTGATCCGAAGCCGGGCCTTCCAGATTACCAACCAAAATATCAGCCGTTTGGATTTTGCTGATGTCGTCAATAATATAGCGATAATCGCCAGCGCCGTTTTTGGCGATGGAATTTTTCACTCCGCGATCCAGCATAATATCACCGACAAATACCAAACTAGTTTCATTCGTCGTTCTAGAGGTAGTGGTCGGAACGGAAGAAAAATCCGTACTCGTCGCCACAAAATAACTCTTAGAGACTAAAGCAACATCGGCCAAGAAAGATAAGCGACTACCAGCTACATTAGTCACCTTCTCCAACCAAAATGCCGACATTAAGCCGACTCCCACCGCTAAGCTGATAGTTAAAATATAACTGGCAATTTGGAATTTCGTTTTCATTTTAATCGCTTTGACTCTAAACCACGGAACTTGTTTTAGAAACTCGTTCGCGGCAGGTGCTTGGCGGAGACTTGCACAGCGCGACGGCGCGAGCAGAGAAAATTTTTAGCAGAAAATTATTCGTGCTCCGCCAAATACCTGTCAAGAAAAGAGTTTCTTGATTTAAAATTTTAACCGGAAATTTTTATCACGAAATTACTGCCTGCCGATATCGGAGTACCGGTTGGAGCGGGAGATACTCCATTCGCCAAGACAAATTCCACCTTGCTGCCTGGCCTGATTTCTCCGGTCACGATTTTATTGGCAACAGCTTGTTCAATGTTTCCTTGAATGTAGCGATTCATCGGGCGGGCGCCAAAAATTTTATTGACCCCTTCAGTGCTAACTAAATTAATTAAATAATCGTTGATAACAAGCTCAATACCTTTATCTTGCAGGCGACCGGCTAATTTTTTGAGCATCAGAGCCGCTATTTGTTTTAGCACATCCGGCGAGAGCGGGTGGAAAATTACCATCTCATCAAAGCGATTCAAGAGTTCCGGTTTATAGGTTCCCGCGCTGACGATACTATTGATCAGCTCATCACGATGGAGGGCGGGATCTTCCCCTCGTCCCACTAAATCCCAAATTTGATCGGCTCCGGCGTTGGAAGTGGCGATGAAGATAATATTACGCGCGTTGACAGACTTGCCTTCCATATCGGTAAATTTTCCTTCATCTAAAATTTGCAAAAAAAGATTGAGCACTTCCCGATTCGTCTTTTCAAATTCATCTAACAGCAAAACCCCGAATTGGTTCTGCCTAATCATACTAGTAAGTACGCCCGGTCTATTATCAGCAAAAGAGCCGATTAGCCGGTTCATAGAATCCTCTGCTTGATACTCGGTCATATCCAGTCGCATCAATTTGCTTTCGTCATTAAAATAAGTAGCCGCCAGCGCTTTGGCTGTTTCGGTCTTGCCCACCCCGGTCGGACCCAAAAAGAGAAAGGAGCCGATCGGTCGGCTAACATTGCGTGTGCCGGCTCGCGCCCGCAACATCGCGCTCGCTACCGCCTTGAGCGCCTGATCTTGGCCAATGACCCGAGTACCAAGAGCGGCTTCCAGGTGGAGTAGCTTCTCTTTTTCTTCTGGTGTAATCTCTCCAATTGGAATATTAGTTTTGGCCCGCACATAGTCCTCCACTTCTTTATCGGACAAAAGGTATCGCTTCTCTTTAAGTGCCCAAGGAATCAATTCCGCCACTAAATCTTTAGATTTTTCCGACAGGGCCCCTTCGGAAAGATAACTCTCCGCGCTCCTTATGATGGCTACTAGAGCTTGATAGGTAAATCTAACCGGGTATCTTTTTTCTAGGTGGTCAATGGCTTCCACCAGTGTCATTACGACTTGATCCTCACTTAAGTCCTCAACCTGGACCTTTTCAAACCGTGTCATAATATCTGGTCGAGTTTCAATAAAGCGATGGAATTTGTCTGTATCCACCATCGCAATAATCTGCAAAGCCGAGGAGGCAAAATATTGGTCTAGAATGGAAAAAACATTAGATTGCAAACTTAACGCTCCGGTAATAAAACCGGCAAAGTCGTCAAACACTAAAATGATATCTCCGGCTTTGACCGCTTCATTAAAAACTCTAATGACTTCGTTTTCAAAAGCCGAGCGCTCTTTAAAAGCCGAGATAAATAAACCGGTATTGAAGAGCAGAATCCGTTTATGTTCTAAAACCGGTAAAACCGAGCCCCTTTTAACTTCCTTAACAAAAGTCCAGAGCACATCCATGCGCACCGGTTCTGTCATACCAATCAACAAGACATTGGTTTCATCCGCTCGAGATAAAACACTTTCTATCTGCCTTACCTCTTTAGCGCGAAAAAAGATTTCGTAGGGAGAAAAATTAGCTTCCGGGCTGGCCAAAAGGTTGCGCGCATAAAGATCCAGCGTGTAAGTCCCGCCAAATGACCAGCCCCGGCCAATACTGCCTAAACGGTCTAAATTTTCCCGCCACCACCAGCGGGAAGATAGTTCTTCCGCCCCAATTCCATCGGCTACCCACTCTACGACATGCAACCAATCTTCTTTTTTCAGCCCTTTGGTAGACAGAAGTTTAGCCAGATCCGGATTGTCGTCGTATAAGGTGATAGCCAAGTCTTTGAGCATAATCACTTTCCCCTCCGCAATGGTTAAGGTTGTACCAAGATCTTGTCGCCCACTCAAAAAATGAGATAATTCTTCGGTAGTAAAACTCGCTCGAGTCATAATAGCCTGTCCGACGGGCGACTCTATAAAACCGCCAAGTAGATAGCTTTTTCTGGCCTGATACAAAATACGCCCGACGGAAAAAGAAAAGCAGTCGTGCCGACCATAATCATTGCTGACAACATTTTTGAAGTAGTAAGCCGAGCGCAAATAAACAAATAAGAGGAAAAAGCAGAGCCAAAGATCAAAATCCAACACCGCCAGACCCAGCGCTTTAGATTTAAAAGCGGCAAAGTATGCCGTCCAAGAAGCGAGAGTTGGCCAGTTGGCGGTAATGCCATCGGCAAAAATTAAAAACAGAAAAATAATTAGGATGTAGCCTAGCAGATGAAGTAATAAAGAGAGTCGCCGGCGAGAAATAATGGTTTCCAAAACCAAAACGGGGTAAATGCGACTGGTCTTTAAATTAGCGAGAGAATAACTCATACTAAGAAATAATTAAACCAATACCAAAAATAAAGAGAAAAATGATAATAATTGGCGCAGCGAGCCATAGAATCAGCGTGGCCAGAAAAATAAAAACCGACAAAAATATGACCAGTAAACCAAAAACGATGATCGCGGATTTGATGACAGAACCCACCAGGCGCATCAGAGTATTGACAATCAAGGCGCCGAAGAATTGCTCGGCATCAAAAATACTGCCATATTTTTCCCCCATTCGCCGCCAGGGAGCAAAAATTGTCCTGACCAATAATCCTAATGAGAAGAAATTTTTCAGCCAGCCGACGAAATTAAAATAATTTCGAACCAAATCGAAGAGGGCTAGAGTATAGTGCCACCACCAATAGCTCAAAAACAAGGTTATGTAACTCACAGCACTAATTATAGAACATTATTAACTTAAAAGACAAAGCTCAAAACTGACGAGAGAAGCGAGTTATCCCGGCCCCCGAGCCGAGATCCAGAAATTAGATTGTTAAACTCTTGATCCCCGCCTCCGCGGGGATGATAGGAGTACCTGTCAGTTTCAGTTTTGAGACTTGAGATTTGAACTATTATTTGAATTTATAAAAGACTTTTTGATCAAAGCGCAGATCTACATAATCCAAGCGTCCATTATTGGCATTGAAATCTTTTTGAAATTGTCCACTGGAGAGAATAGTAATTAGATTGTTAAGCTGTTTAGTTGGGAGCAGAGTAGTATTTAAAATTAGTTTCCACTCCGCAATGGTTGTGGAAGCCGCTTCCGCCTGAAGCTTCGGCGAGCCAAGGGCAGCTTGGTTTCTGTTTAAAATCACCTCATACGAATTGGGGCCTTCCAGATTAGCCAAACTGACGACCGAACCAACCAGGGGGGTATAATTTAAGGCCTCCTTAAGTCCACCCATAAATTGCGTGATGGCTTGATACTTTACTTCCGGCAAGGGTTGCGTGCCGATCGGAACGGCGGAAAGTAGGCCGTTTAACTCCAAAAATACATCGGGAGAAAAAATCGGGGCCGGTGCAAAAATATAACCGGTTGGATCGGTAAACCAGCAGGTTTTTTTATCTCCGTCGTTTCGACACCAGACAGTATCATCGGGTCTTTCTTCAATGGAGATAACGATGGAATCAAAGCCACTCGTATTAATAGCAATTTGCGAAATGATTGGCCAGTCGGATTGAATCTGTTTAGCCAGCAAAGCTTTTGGGTAAAGCAAAATACTTTTTTGGGGATAAAGATAAAAATAACGTCCAGCGAGGACTTTATTAGCACTGGCTAAAATATCTTGGCTCTCGATCCAATGATTACCGGTAACGGTGATGGTATTAATAGACAATTTGGGGCTGAAAAATAAATAATTTACGCCAGCTAAAAGCAGTGAAAAGCCAAGGCCAAGAAAAATCATCTTAGCTATCTTTTTCTTTTTTTTGATCGTCTGGGATTTTTTTAGGATATCTTGAGTAGCCATAGAAAAATGCCGATCGAATTATCCATTCGTAGCCATTTGTAGCATTCGCATTATTCGCATATTCGTATGTCTATCTTATAATGTCTTTGTCGCCCATATACGGTTGCAGAACTTCCGGCACAGTAATGGAACCGTCGGCATTTTGGTAGTTTTCAATTAGCGGCACCAGTGTGCGAGGCGTGGTTAAAGCCGTACCATTCAAAGAGTGGGCGAAGCGAGTTTTATTGTCGGCCCCTTTATACTTAATGTTCATTCGGCGAGTCTGGAAATCGTGGAAATAAGAAATGGAGTGAGTTTCGCGATATTTATTTTCTGATGGCACCCAAGCTTCAATGTCATATTTTTTCACCTGACCTTGTCCTAAATCGCTCGTGCAATTAATCACCACCCGATATGGAATTTTCAATCCCTGCATCACTTTCTCCGCGTTAGCGAGTAACTGTTCATGCCATCTGACGCTTTCTTCATGACTGGCTTCACAGAGAATGACCTGCTCTATTTTATAAAATTCATGCACACGGATTAAACCGCGGGTATCTTTACCGTGGCTGCCAGCTTCACGCCGGAAACAGGGCGAGAAGGCCACCCATTTTTTGGGCAGATCCTTGGCCGCTAAAGTTTCCCCCATAAAATAGCCCATCGTCGCCACTTCGGCCGTGCCTGACATAAAATCCCCGTCTTGTGTTTTATACAAATCTTCCTCGCCTTGCGGTAAATAACCGGTGCCCATAAATGGTTCTGGTCTGGCTAAAGACGGAACGAGCATTGGTTCAAAATCATCTTTCATCAACACCTCTAGCGTATATTGCCAAAGAGCGAAAGTCAGTCGCAAAGCGTTATTTTTCAAAAAATAGCCGCGAAAACCGGCCACTTTGGCCCCGCGATCCAGGTCCACCATATTGTGAGCAAGCATCAAATCAATATGACTTTTCGGTTCAAAATCAAACTGGGGTTTGTCCCCCCAGACGGAATACTCCTTGTTTTCACTATCGTCTTTCCCCTCCGGCACTGATATATCCGGAATATTCGGTACTTTGAGCATCAAAGCTTGCCATCTTTTCATTATCTCCTTCAATTTATCTTCTTCTTGGCCGAGTTCGTCTTTAATCTTTTTCATTTCACCAATTTTCTTTTCCCGTTCAGCCGGATCGGCTATTTTGACAACCTGTTCATTAAATTCATTTTGTTTGGCCCGCCATTCTTCCACCTTGGCTAAAACTTTCAGCCGATCGTCATCAAAAGTCAGAAGCTCATCCACGCTAAACTCTATGAGCTTCTTGCGTGCCGCCTCACTGATTAAATCTTTATTTTCTCTGATGAATTTTATATCTAGCATAAAGACCATTATAGTTCAATTGTCATAAAAAATAAACCCCGGCGTTTCAGTCGGGGTCCCGATCGCTCGGCGCGTCGGGAGAAAATGCCGGCAACCGTTGAAACGGCTGCCGGCAAAAACATAATGATCGTTAAAGAGCGATCCGGCCATCAAGAGTCAGCGCGCGCGGATCAATGATTTCGCCTTTATCTGCGGCCCGAAGAATGCGTACGGCCTCCTCATCGTCCACCAAGTTGAGCTCAATCAGAGTTGGAAGCATGGCCACAAAGACAGAGAGCCACCTTTCAACAGTTTCTCGGCTAAGCGGGTTTTCTCCACCGTTCGGCAGATTGTCCATGAATTCGGATAGCGCGCTAAGTACATCGTTCTCGCCAGCGCCGCAGTTTATTAATAGGGTACTTAACATTCCCAAGACATCCCCTTGGTCATTATACCGATCTGCCAATTTGATGATGTTCTGGAAAAGACTCACCATCTCGCCTTCCGGATCGGGAAAATCCTCTGGCACTTTAGGTAGAGACTGCTTCAGTTTCTGGAGACCGACCAATGCCAACGGGAAAAAGGACCGGCTGTTCGTATTACTACTATCGTCAGCACTTACCAGCTCCTTTTCTCCCACCGATATTTTTTTCTTAAACTCGGCCTGAAAGAAAGCGCGCAGCCGCTCGTTTTCCACCGTGTCATCTTCGAAGTAACGGCCGAGGTTGGCAGGATGGACAGCCGATGCCATGGCCATCCGTTCAAGAGCGTGAACAAAGCCAGTATAGCGAAGAGCGTCAATGGACTTGAAAAACATCGGGTTAACCATGAGAGACCACTCCTTTTCAAATGAATAGACGAAGTTTAAACTTCTGCTCCCATTCTTAATCAATAGGCTAGAAAAGTCAAGCACTCGATTACTTGCTACAATATGGTCACATGAATTATCCCATTCGCAAGCTAGCTAAAAAGGAATTTCCTCCCGCCTTGCTCCAAATTCCCCAGCCACCGAAAGTTTTGTACGCGCAGGGCGAATTGCCGGATTGGAAAACCAATATTTTTCTCTCTGTCGTCGGCTCGCGCAAATATTCTGCCTACGGCCGGGAAACTTGCGAAACCTTAATTGACGGCTTGCGCGGTTTCTCGATTGTCATTGTCTCCGGCCTCGCCATTGGCGTTGACACACTCGCTCACCAGAGCGCTCTTCGTGCCGGTTTAACCACGCTTGCCATTCCCGGCTCCGGCTTAGACCGGAAAGTTTTGTATCCGCGTTGTAATCATCACTTGGCCGATAAAATTTTGGAGGCGGGTGGTTGTTTATTGTCAGAATACGATCCGCTTACCACCGCCAACACTTACACCTTTCCAACTCGTAATCGCTTGATGGCGGGAATGGCCAAGGCGGTGCTGGTAATTGAAGCCGGCGCCAAATCCGGCACCTTAATCACCTCTCGCCTCGCTACCGAATACAATCGTGATGTATTAGCGGTACCCGGTTCTATTTTTTCTCCCAATTCTTATGGTCCCAACTGGCTGATCCGCCTAGGCGCCACACCCGTCACCACCAGCGAAGATATTTTAGACGCCCTCGGCTTTGACTTGGGAGCTTCGCTCCCAAGTGACAAGCAAGAGCAGCTGTGGGCCGATCTGTCGCCAGAAGAGAAGAAGGTGGTTGATTTGCTTCAGATAGAACTGCTGTCGAAAGACGAATTAATTTTAAGACTCGGCTTAAAAGTGAGTGAAGTCAATTCTCTACTGATGATTATGGAAATTAAAGGGTTGATTAAGGAATCGGGCGGAGAGATAATCTTAAAACGCTGATCTACACAGATAAACGCAGAAAAGACCCAAAAATAAGGGTGAATTAGATAGGTGATTGACATATTTTATAGGATATGATACCGTAAAAAATGGCTGCCGTCTCTAAATTTTTTAAATCCGAACTAACCGACAGGAGAGTTGCCATGAAAATACCCAAGTGGATATTTAGAGGAACATTGGTGGTAATCATTGGCGGTCCAATTGTCACGGTCGTGGATCGTCTCATTGGAATCAGTCTGATAGGAAATTTCTCGAGTGCCCCAATGATTCATGCTGTCCTTTTTCTTACCTGGGGAGCAACAATGGTCATGGTATCCAGAAATTAAGATGGCCAAATGATGAGCTCCATGTCCAACACGAACACCGGGCGGAACAAGGCAATTGCCAAGTTCCGCCCTTTTTCTTTTGCATTTTGTATTTTCAGCCTTCAACGCCAAGTCTGTCAAAACAGCGAATTTTTCTCCGTTTGAGGAAACTGGTGCAGGGCGACGACGCGAGCGTGAGGAATCCGCCGCGGCGGATATTCGTGTTCCGCAAACGGAGAAAGATGAGTAAATTTTGACAGAAAAATATTTTCCCTATATAGTAAGAACTTAGTCATGTCTCCCAATAATAATAAAATTAAATTATTGATCGTCGAATCTCCGGCCAAAGCCAAAACGATTAGTAAATATTTAGATGATGAATATACCGTGCGCGCTTCGATCGGGCATATTCGCGATCTGCCGAAATCCAGTAAAAATGCCATTGATATTGAAAAAGGATTTGTTCCGCATTATGAAGTGGTCAAGGGCAAAGAAAAAGTTATTGCGGACATAAAAAGTTTAGCGAAAAAAGCCGATGAAGTTTTGCTCGCCACCGACCCCGACCGCGAAGGTGAGGCGATTGCCTGGCACATCAAAGAAGCCGTCGGATTAGAGAATCCCCAGCGGGTGGTTTTTAACGAAATTACCAAAGAAGCGGTCAATGAGGCTATCAAGCACCCGCGTCAGATTGACCAAAATTTGCGGCAGGCGCAGGAAGCCCGCCGCGTTTTGGACCGCCTGTTTGGCTATGACCTATCCGGCCTGATCTGGAAAAAATTACGCTACGGGCTATCAGCCGGCCGCGTGCAATCCCCCGCCCTGCGCATATTAGTAGAACGCGAAAAAGACATTCGCGCTTTTGTGCCGGAAGCTTATTGGGTGATTGACGCCACATTTAGTCCCGTTAGAAGCAGGTCGTCCTTAGACAACCGTAGTGAAGCGGCTTCGGGCGGGATTCCCTTCGTCTGCCAAGAAGTGCCAAAAACTGCGGCCGAGGCGGATAAAATTGTGGAGCAAGCTAAAACTGCTCATTGGAAAGTTAAGGAGGTGGAAGAAAAGGAGGTTCTACGCCGGGCTCGCGCCCCCTTCACCACCTCTAATCTGCAACAAGCCGCGTCCGGTCGTTTGGGGATGTCCCCCGCCAATACCATGCGTTTGGCTCAGAAACTTTACGAGGCTGGCCACATTACCTATATGCGTACTGATAGTACCAACTTGAGTAGTTTGGCTGTTAACGACATCAAAAACTTAGTGGTTAATAAATACGGCGAGAAATATTCCCAGCCCCAGCAATACGCGACTAAAAGCAAAAACGCCCAAGAAGCGCATGAGGCCATTCGCCCGACTCATATTGAGCAAGTAAAAGTAAGTGTCAATCCGCTAGAACAAAAACTCTATGAACTGATTTGGTCACGCGCCGTCTCCAGTCAAATGGCCGAAGCTGTCACTCTGCGCACTAAAATTGCCGCCTCCGCTCAAAGCTCCGGCGCGCCAAAGGAAACGATTGGTGATATTCCGGATTTTGTCTCTACTGGTTCACGCATCCTTTTTGACGGCTGGCTCAAGGCCGATCCGCATTCGGCCGGGGAAGAAGTGATCTTACCGGAACTAAAATTTGGCGACCCTCTGACTCTCCAAGACATTACCTCTACCGGCAAAGCCACCGAACCGCCTAATCGCTACACTGAAGCCGGTCTGGTTAAAGAACTGGAAAAACGCGGCATCGGCCGGCCCAGTACTTACGCGGCGATCGTTAAAACCATTCAAGATCGCGGTTATGTCGTCAAAGAAAATCGCAGTTTACAGCCAACGGCCACCGGCGAGGTGGTCAGTGACTTCTTGGATAAATATTTCCATAAATACATTAGTGATGAATTCACCGCCATTATGGAAGATGAATTGGATGAGATTGCCAATGGTAATCGTAAATATGTGGCCACTCTGAAAGAATTTTATGGCCCATTTAAAAAAGAGGTGGACGCCAAGCAAGATATACCGAAAATTTCTGACTTAGGTGCAGCGCCGGCTGATATTAAATGTCCCGTCTGCGACGGTCCGATGATTATCAAACTCGGTCGCTCCGGCAAATTCTATAGTTGTGCCAAGTTTCCGGACTGTCATGGGGCCCGAACAATTGACGGCCAGGCACTCGAAGCGCCGAAAGCCACCGGAGAGAAATGTCCCGAATGCCACGAGGGTAAATTAGTGGAGCGCGACGGGCGTTATGGCAAATTCATCGCTTGCAGTCGCTACCCCAAATGCAAATATATTAAGAAGGACGAGAACGGCGGGCAAGGTGGCGCCGGCGATACGGGCGTTAAATGTCCGGAGTGCGGAGTTGGCACGATGGTAGAGAAGCGCGGACGCTACGGTGTGTTCTACGGCTGTTCTAATTACCCGAAATGCAAGAACATCATCAAGTCTAAACCGACCGGGGAACTCTGCAAACTCTGCGGCCACCTAATGATGCAAGGCACTAAGACTATCCCCGAGCGTTGTAGTAATAAGGCATGCCCAAACAACCGACCAGACAAGAAAGTTACGTAACATAGGGTTTTCTAAGCTGGCCAAAAATTGGAAAATCTGGCAAAATGTATAAATGGATCCCGTTAGAGACCGCGGTCGCCAACGGGGAAAGATATAGCTGCAGTCTTTATAATCTCGATGTTTATTAGGTTAATTTTAAACAGGTTGTAGTCCCCTGACCGCGACCTGCCTCTAACGGGATGGGCACTTCTCCAAAAACAGTTAAGACCAAACTGTCGGTAACCCCCTTATCCTCCAAGCCGGATTTGGCAGAAATCATCTCGGTCATGAAAAACCCCAGGGCTTCAGACGAGGAGCTGATCGCTCGCGCTTTGGAATTTTCTACCCGTGCTCATGATGGCCAATTCAGAAAATCGGGTGAGCCATTTATTATCCACCCCTTTAATGTGGCTAAAATTTTAGCCGATTTTAACGCGGACGCGGAAACGATTGCGGCCGGACTGCTGCATGATACAGTCGAAGACGGGGTGGCCAAACAGGAGGAGATTGAGAGAGATTTCGGCCAGACGATTGCTTTTCTGGTTGACGCCGTAACTAAACTGGGTAAGTTGAAATACCAAGGCGTCGTCCGGCACGTGGAAAGTTTGCGCAAGCTGTTTGTGGCGATGGCCCAAGACATTCGTGTCATTATAATTCGCTTGGCCGACCGCTTGCACAATATCCGAACGCTGGAGTACATTGATCCGGATAAGCAAAAAAGAATCGCGTTGGAAACTTTAGAAATTTACGCCCCGCTCGCTAATCGTCTCGGCATGTGGAGAATGAAAGGGATGTTGGAGGATGCCAGTTTCCCCTACGCTTATCCAGCCGAATATAAGGAAGTGGTGGCTTTGCGTAAAACTAAGGGCAAGGAGACCGTTAAACGATTGGAGAAGATTTATCGGGGGCTTCAGAAGACGCTCACGGAAAAAGGTTTCCAGAACTTCACTATTGATTATCGTATTAAATATCTCTACAGTTTGTGGATGAAGCTAAAGCGTAAGAATATGAATATGGAGGAAATTTATGATATCTCTGCTCTGCGCGTTATAGTAGATTCGGTAGAGCAATGTTATCAGATCCTCGGCATTGTCCATAATCTCTGGCGACCAGTGCCAGGCAAACTTAAAGATTATATCGCCGTCTCCAAGCCAAACGGTTATCAAAGCATCCATACGGCCATCTTTACCGGCGAAGGCAGTATCGTGGAGATTCAGATTCGCACCACAGCCATGCAACACGAAGCGGAATACGGTATCGCTTCCCACCTGCTTTATGATGAGGCCGGCAAGCCCAAGAGTGGCGTCGTTAAACTCACCAAGAGCTTGCGTTGGATTAAAGAAATGATTGAGTGGCAGAAAGAAGTCAAAGAATCAGACGAATTTTTGCACGCCTTAAAAAACGATTTTATTTACGATCGGATTTTCGCTTTCACCCCCAAGGGTGATGTCATAGAACTCCCGAAGGGTGCCACCGCGCTCGATTTTGCCTATGCTATCCACACCGATATCGGCGATCACGCTTCGGCCGCGCGAATCAATGGCAAATACACGTCTATTAATACCGAACTGGTGAATAAATGCACAGTAGAGATCGTCACGCAGAAAGGAAGCGCCCCCACCCCCAAGTGGCTGGATCACGTTAAAACGTCCTTTGCTAAAAGGCACATTAGAAATATTATCGGCAAGTCCGGCAAAAAAGGACTCCTGACTGGTTATATTGAAAAATTCTTCACAAAGTAGAGATCTTCGTCTTCTTTGTCTTTAGCCGCGGATTGATCGGCTAAAGTAGAGTCGTCAATCGTCTCGGTATTTGGCTCGTCTGCCGGCGCAGGCCGGTCGAAGTCCGGCATCGTCTGGTGCGGGACGAAGGCGGCCAGAGCAGGATCACCAATCTCGCGCGCCGCCAGTGTTTCCTGTTCCAACATTCCGAGCACCCGCATCAAATCGTCTTGAGAAAAGAAATCAATCGTTACTCGCCCACCGTTATCCCTCTTTTCCACCTTGACTCGTCCGCCATATTTTTCCGTCAATTTTCCCTCAATTTCTATTATCTCCGGTTCCACCAGATATTTTTCCTTGCGCACCTTTTCAAAGGCAATGCGGCGAGCGATGCTTTCCGCTTCCCGTACGGTCAGCTTTTTGAGCATAATTTCTTTAAATAGCGTGGCCTGCTCGGCCGGCCGATCAATCAACATCAAAATCGGACGCGTATGTCCTTCGGTAATTTGGCGCGCTATTAAGGCGTCCAAAATCTCCTGCGGCAAAGCCAGCAAGCGAAGGCTATTAGACACAAACTCGCGACTTTTGCCGATCCGTCTGGCAATATCCAAATGCTTCATATTAAACTCGTGAACTAGTTTAGAGAAAGCTTGCGCCCGATCAACGGGATTCAAATCCTCGCGCTGCAGGTTTTCAATAATCGCCATTTCCAGCTTGAGCTTATCGGTATCGTCGCCGGTACGGATTAAGGCCGGAACAGCCGACAGACCGGCTATTTTGGCCGCTCGCCAGCGCCGTTCACCGGCAATCAATTCGTATTCCGCCACCAATCCTCCTTCTTCCGTCACCTTCTCTTTGCGCGTGACCACCAGGGGCTGCAAGACGCCATATTGGCGAATGGAGTCTGCCAAATTCCGCAGACGATCGTCGTTAAATTCCGTTCGGGGCTGGAACGGATTGGGCTTGATTTTATCAACTTCTATCCAGTAGATAGAGTCTACCGGGCGAATTTGCTTTTCTCCTGACATATAGTTTATTTTAGCACAAGCATTTAAAAATAAAACACCCCTTAGGGGTGTTTTATTCTATTCTGGTGCCCGGGAGAGGACTCGAACCTCCACGAGATTGCTCTCACACGATTT
>ERZ1292623.1397-Hain-H51-01um-R1-1397-length-23362-cov-4_pt1 | contig 23362 bp, 20 predicted proteins | sample MGYA00564398_ERZ1292623 | MGnify/ENA primary metagenome ERZ1292623 (study PRJEB36523, sample SAMEA6512633) | groundwater metagenome | collected 2019-01-07 | study: AquaDiva: Metagenomics assemblies of 32 groundwater samples | reverse complement strand
ATCGCATCGTAATTCTGGATGTCGACACCTATGTCGGTGCGCTGGTTGATACCGTCAAGTTTGTACGCTCCGAAATGGTTTGTTGCGATGAGGGTCGGGGTGCCCTTTGGAAGCTCTTGGAGATATTCGGCGCCTTCGACTATTTCAGCCCGCAGCGTCCGTGATATTTCGCGCAGCGCGTTTTGCGCTTTCCCATGGACATATTCGCCCTCCGTCGCGTGTGCGACGGTGTCTTTCATAAAATCGATTTGAAGTGTTTTGACACGGGCAAATGCATCGCGTGCCCACTCCTCACGCAAAGCACCTCTCTCAATCTTTGAGCGTATGGCAACTTCTTTCGGGTCGTCCTGCGACTTCTTCTTTACGACGGCTTCGACATAAGAGGCACTCGAACGGTCGATGGGATGTGCGGAATTGGTTGGCATATCTTCTATCATAGGGGCCGGATGGAGCCATGCTACCACGCCGACGTTCCATATGGCGCGTGGTAAAATGAATCTTCCTATGGAGCCCTCCGACCACGAGAAGGAGAAAATAGAGCGTTTGCGGCGCGCGATGTACAGCCGGTCGCTCTCGGGTATGCTCGGCGAGCGTCCGCGGCATACGCTGGGGAAACCTCAACAGGTCGTCGGTGAAGACTGGGCGGAGAAAGAGACGGGCGCAGAAGCCTCGATGGTCGCGCCGCCCACGATGGGGCTCGTCCGCAAAATATTGTTGTGGTTTCTCGGCGCGTCGATTGTCTTTTTCATAGCGGCACTCGCGTTTTTCGGATACTACTTTACGCTCGGTGGCGGATCGTTCGCCGCGTCACCGTCGAATATCGATATTGCCATATCGGGTCCGCCGCAGATAGCCGGCGGCGAGCCCGCCAAGCTCCAGATAGTTGTCACCAACCGCAACAAGGTGCCGCTCCAGCTCGCAGACCTCGTCATCACCTATCCACGGGGGACGCGCTCGCCCACCGATTTCTCGACCGACTTTCCGACTCAGCGCATCTCACTCGGCACCATCGAAGCGGGCGGAAGCAGGCAGGGGACGGTCTCTGCAGTATTTGCAGGCAATGAAGGTGAACATGTGAACGTCAGGGTAGAGCTCGAGTATCGCGTGGCCGACTCGAGCGCGATATTCGTCGCGAAATCCGGATACGACGTCACATTCAGCTCGTCACCCATCACGCTCTCTGTTGCCGGCAATACCGAGACCATTTCCGGCCAGCCGGTGCAGCTTGCGGTCACGCTCGCATCGAACGCCGGAGCGCCGATAAAGGACGCGCTCCTGCACGCGGATTTTCCGTTCGGATTCACATTTACCGGTGCCGACCCGGCGGCGGTCTCCGGCGGCTTGTGGGAGGTCGGCGATATTCAGCCGGGGCAAAACAAAACGGTCACCATTCGCGGGTCGCTTTCAGGACAATCGGGCGACAGTCGCGTCTTCCGCTTCACGGCGGGCACGCGCTCCGGTGCCACATCGACCGCTATCACCACCTCGCTCGCCGATACCACGTATGCGATGCAAATATCACAGCCGTTCCTCGGACTCTCGATAGGTGTGAATAACGGGAGCGGCAAAGGCGTCATCGCCGCACCGGGCGACACGGTCACAATCTCCGTCACGTATCAAAATAATATTCCGACCGAGATTACCGATGCCATCATCGTCGCGCGTCTCAGTGGCGTCGAGATTGACGGCACAAGCGTGAAAACCGCCGACGGGTTCTTCCGTTCTACCGACAACACCGTGCTGTGGGACAAGAGCACTACCGACGGTGCGCTTGCCAGCCTGTCGCCGGGCGAGAAGGGTACCGTCAGCTTCTCTTTCCAGATGCCGGGCTCCGCTGCGCTAAAAAATATAAAAAGTCCGCATCTCGATATCAGCGTCAACGCCGCCGGACAGCGGCTTTCGGAGGCCGGAGTGCCGCAAAACCTCCAATCGGCCTCGCGGCAGACGATTAAGCTCGCGACCGACCTGCAACTCAACGCGCAGGCGCTTTACTATGCCAATCCGTTCGGCTCTTCCGGACCGATGCCGCCGAAAGCCGGTACCGAGACGACCTACGGGCTCGTGTTTACGATTACCAACTCGACCAACAAAATCAGCGGTGCCCGGCTGACGGCGACGTTGCCCAGCTATGTGCGTTGGATAGGCTCGCACGCGCCCGCATCTGAAAAATTGTCTTTTAATCAGACAGACGGCACCTTCACATGGGATATCGGCGACATTCTCCCCGGTACCGGTATCGGCAGTACGACGCCGCGGCAACTCGCCATCGCCATCGGCTTCACGCCCTCGACGAGTCAGATAGGCGACCAGCCGATTCTCGTGCAGAACGTGACGTTGCGAGGCATTGACGTTGCGACCGGCGCAAGCATTTCGCGGACGACCGCACCGAACGTGACCACGAATCTTGCGACTCTTTCCAAGTCGTCCGCGGAGGCAATTGTGGGCACGGACCCGGGCTTTGCCCCCGCCAACGCCACTGTAGTCAAGTGAGACACCAACAGCATGACCCATCTGCGTCGTTGTGGAGCCTCTGCGTCTCCCTCACCGTACGTGCAGTACGGCTCGGGAGCCGCATTCTCCACGCCTCGCATCTGGGCCATTCTGTCGGGTCTCGATTTAAGGTACACTCTCCGATATGAGTGCTAACGTTTCAATGGAAAAAATAGTATCGCTCTGCAAGCGCCGCGGCTTCATCTATCCGGGCTCTGAAATATACGGCGGGCTCTCCGGTACGTGGGATTATGGCCCGCTCGGAGTCGAGCTCAAGAACAGCATCAAGCAGTTGTGGTGGAGAATGTTCGTGCAAGAGCGCGACGACATGTGCGGCGTGGACGCTGCAATCTTGATGAATCCGGAGGTGTGGAAAGCGAGCGGTCACGTGGACGGATTTCAGGATCCGCTCGTCGAGTGTGCGAAATGCAAACGCCGTTTCCGTGCGGACCAAGTGGAAGGAAAGTGCCCCGAGTGCGACGGCAAGTTCGGCGAGGTCCGTCAGTTCAATATGATGTTCAAGACGCAGGTAGGAGCGGCGGAAGGTGAGGGCTCCATATCGTATCTGCGTCCCGAGACCGCCGGCGGCATATTTGTGAATTTCAAAAATATTATCGACTCGTTCCACCCCAAGCTACCGTTCGGCATCGCGCAGATAGGGAAGGCGTTTCGCAATGAGATTGCCCCGCGCGATTTCGTGTTCCGTTCGCGAGAGTTCGAGCAGATGGAGATAGAATATTTTGTACGAGCGACTGAATGGGAGCGCGCATTTGAAGAGTGGAGGAGCAGTGTGCATGCGTTCAACGAAGCCGTCGGCATTTCACGCAGTTCCGTTCATGAGCTCGAGGTCGCGCCTGAGGACAGGGCTCACTATTCAAAGCGGACGATAGATTTCGAATTCGATTTTCCATTTGGTCGCAAAGAATTGTGCGGCCTCGCATACCGCACGGATTTCGACCTCTCTGCTCATGCAAAAGCCTCCGGCGCGGATCTCACGTATCTCGACGAGGGATCGGGCGAGCCCCGCCCTGGGCGGGGCGAGCGCTTCACGCCGCATGTCATCGAACCCAGCTTCGGAGTGGACCGCACGGTGCTTGCGATACTTGCGAGCGCGTACACCGAGGATGAACTCGGCGGTGAGCCGCGTACGTACCTCAAATTTAACTCCGCGGTCGCACCGGTCAAAGCGGCGGTGTTTCCGCTTCTCAAAAATAAGCCCGAGTTGGTAGCGAAAGCGCGAGAGGTGTATCTCATGCTCAAGAAACAAATTCCGCAGGTCATGTGGGACGACAACGGCAATATCGGCAAGCGCTACCGCCGTCAGGACGAAATCGGCACGCCGTATTGCGTAACGATAGATTTTGAAACATTGGGTGAGCTCCCCGCCAAAGGCGGGTCCGCCTCTGGCGGAAAAGACACGGTAACCGTACGCAATCGCGATACAGGGGAGCAGGAGCGCGTGGCGATTGACAGTTTGGCCGCACGCATAGCATAGTGCGACAAGGATTATCGCTGAACAACGGGGGTTCGCATGCCGTACTCCGAAGCTGTCAGTCCGCGCGGTACCATACCGGTCTGCGGATGCACGCAATTCTCGCCGCTCGAGTTCATCACGCGGTGTCAAACTACGCGCCAACCCGGCAGTGTCGTCCATATCGGCACCGAGCTTAGGTGGATTCTCGACATTCCGGCGCTGAGCAGTGTACGTGATGTGCACCCGACGACCGTACGTACCGGCTCACTCAATAGGCGCCTGTCGGAGGACACCCGCTTGTCGCTCTATCGGCCGGGGGTCCGTATCAGCGACCTATTGTTGGCGTTCTGCACGTTCATCAATGGCAAGCCGCACAGCGCGTTTCCCGCCACGAATCGTTGGGGCGTCGGTGCGGTATTGGCCGAGCTACCCGAATACGCACTCATCGCGCGCTGGTGGGACCCGACGCAGGCGCGCGCGGATCCCGGGCTTGTGACCCGCGACTACGGGCACTCGTGCGGGTTGACGCTTGGCGCAGTGCAGAGCATGAGCCTCGACTGGCGACTGCTTGGAATGTCGGTCGCGTTCTACTAGTTGACGGGCTCCGGCTGTACATGGTTCCCGCGCGGTTTCGCACCGCGCGGGGGCGTCTTTTTAAAACCCGCCTCTATGCTACGATGCCATTCATGGAGGGGCGCAACTTCAATATTTCCATTACGTCGGGAACGGTGGTCAAAACTGTCTTCATTCTCGGTCTCGCGTGGCTTGTCCTCAAGCTCTACAGCGTCGTTCTCATTGTCCTCACCGCCATTGTCATCGCTTCGGCAATAGAGCCGGGTGTGCATTCACTCGTGCGTCGCAGGATACCGCGGGTTTTCGCGGTCCTCTTGATTTACCTGCTCATGATGGGGAGCTTTTTCGTACTCTTCTATTTCTTCCTCCCGTCGGTCTTGGCTGACTTCGCAACCTTCCTCTCATCACTCCCTTCGTACCTTGAAGCGTTCAACCGGACGGGTGCGTTCGACCAGTACGCAAATATTCTTGGTATCCCTGCGCCTTCGAGTATTTCGGCTGGAGACATTATGACGAATATACGAGAAGTGTTTAACCTCGGCGGCGTCTTCGGCAATGCGGTGACGGCGGCGAGCCAAATATTCGGCGGCGTCTTTTCTTTTGTACTCATCGTGGTTTTTTCTTTCTACTTTGCCGTTATCGAGACCGGCGTCGACGACTTCCTCCGTATAGTGACTCCGCGTTCGCATCAGGAGTATGTTCAGGGCCTGTGGCGTCGCTCTCAGCACAAAATAGGTCTCTGGATGCAGGGCCAGCTGATGCTCGCGCTCATTGTGGGCGTGCTCGTATACCTCGGCCTCACTATTCTCGGCGTGCCGCACGCGCTCGTGCTTGCGGTCATCGCAGGGGCCTTCGAAATAATTCCGGTTTTCGGACCAATGCTCGCCGCCGTGCCGGCCGTTACCGTCGCATTCGTCGCGGGAGGTGCGCCGCTCGGCCTGCTTACCGTCGCGCTTTATATCATTGTGCAGCAATTCGAGAATCACCTCATCTATCCGCTCGTCGTGACGCGGGTCGTCGGGGTGCCACCGCTTCTCGTTATTCTTGCGCTCATTGTCGGAGCGGAGCTCGCGGGCTTCCTCGGTATTATTCTCTCGGTGCCGGTCGCGGCCGCACTGCAGGAATTTGTACGTGATATCGAACGGGGGCATCTGCCGAAAAATACCTGACCATGGGCAAGAAGGCACAGTACATCACCACAACGTTGCCGTACGTGAACGAGAAGCCGCATATGGGCCATGCACTTGAATTTGTGCAGGCGGACATTCTCGCGCGATATCAGAGACTCGTGGGCGATGATGTTTTTTTCAATACAGGCACCGACGAGCACGGCCAGAAAATATTTCAGAAGGCAAAAGAGGAAGGGCGTGACGTGCAGGAATATGTCGACCACTTCGCGGGGGAGTTCAAGAAATTAAAGGACGCCCTGAACCTTTCGTACGACGCGTTCATCCGTACGACGGATGCGCACCATGTGGCCGCGGCGCAAGAACTTTGGCGGCGCTGTGAAAAAGCCGGAGACATCTACAAAAAGAAATACAAAGGCCTCTACTGTGTCGGCGATGAAGCCTTTATCAAAGAGGGCGATTTGGTGGACGGGAAATGCCCGAATCATCCGACCATGGACGCTGTGGAGATAGAAGAAGAAAACTACTTTTTCAAACTCAGCAAATATCAGGACAGTCTGTTGCAGTACCTCGGCAAGGAAGGTGCTGTCGTGCCCGAGTGGCGCCGGCAGGAAGCCATTAATTTCGTGAAGCAGGGACTGGAAGATTTCAGTATTTCGCGCGTCAAAGAGAAAATGTCGTGGGGCATTCCGGTCCCCGGCGACGACTCGCAGGTCATGTACGTGTGGTTCGATGCGCTTACCAATTACATCTCGACACTCGGGTGGCCCTTCGACTCCGCTCAGGGTAAACCCGATTTGTTTGAGAAGTTTTGGGTGAAGGGGGAGACGCTTCAACTCGCTGGCAAAGACCAGGTGCGCTTTCAGAGCATCGTGTGGCAGGCGATGCTACTCTCCGCTGGACTTCCGACCACCAAGCAGGTGATTTATCACGGTTTCATCACGAGCGGCGGGCAAAAAATGTCCAAGAGCATCGGCAATGTCATCGACCCGCTGGAGATTGTGGCTGAATACGGCACCGATGCGCTGCGCTACTTCCTCGCGCGTCACGTGCATCCATTCGAAGATTCCGACGTGACCATGGAGCGCTTCAAGGAGGCGTATAATGCCGACCTCGCCAACGGCGTTGGTAATCTCGCCGCCCGTATTATGACGCTCGCGGCGGCGCACCTTTCCGCGCCCGTGGAGCGTCCCGCTCCGGCGGGCTTCCATGGAGAATATACGGATGCGCTTGAGCACTTCGAATACAACCGTGCACTGGAATTTGTCCGGTCTCAAGTGCAAATTCTCGACCACAAAATCGTAAAAGAAGAGCCGTTCAAACTGGTGAAAACCAACCCCGAAATTGGGAAGCAAATGATACGCGAACTTGCTCTCGACCTCTACGGCATCGCCCGTATGCTGAGCCCTTTCATGCCGCACACGAGTGCCGCGATAAAAGAAGCCGTGCTCGCCAACAAAAAACCGACGAATCTGTTCCCACGCAAGGAATAAGCTCCAAAACTCAAGCTCCAAAATCCAAACAAACCCACAATGGATAAGCCTCAAGAAAATAAACAATACAAAAACGACTTGGAAGAACGAACGCGGTTGTTTGCACTGAACGTGCGTCGTTTCATCCGGAAGTTACCAAAGGATATCGCAAACAACGAGGACGCGAAACAAGTCGTTCGCTCTTCAGGCTCCGTCGGGGCGAACTACATTGAGGCGAATGAGTCGTTGAGCAAGAAAGATTTTGGAATGCGCGTGAAGATTTGTAGAAAAGAGGCAAAAGAATCAAGGTATTGGTTGCAAATGTTCGAACGTCTGGCTAACGATTTAACTACTGAACGTGACGGTTTGATTAGAGAATCCATAGAACTATTAAAAATATTCAGCTCCATTCTTTCTAAACTATGAGTTTTGCATCTCGTTTGTTTGGAACTTGGATTTTGGAGCTTGGAGCTTCAATCAAAATATGAAATATTTTGATTGCCATACGCATGTGAATTTTGTCGCGTACAACGACGACCGCGAGGAGACGATTATGCGGGCGCGCGACACGGACGTGGGGATGAATGTCGTCGGAACGCAGTTCGACACTTCAAAGAGCGCCGTCGAGCTTGCCGAAAAATACGACAATGTGTGGGCGACCATCGGCCTGCACCCCATTCACACCAGCAAGTCATATCACGACGAAAAAGAACTTGGCCCCTCCTTCGCCCCCGACTCCGCTAAAGCTACGACGGGCAAGGAGGCTTCGAAGGGCAAGGAAGGGCAGGTAGGATTCACGTCGCGCGGCGAGAAGTTCGACATGTCGGCATACGTCGAGCTTGGCCGCTCGCCGCGCGTTATCGCGGTCGGGGAGTGCGGACTCGATTACTACCGCGCCGACAAAGAATCAAAAGCCGTGCAGGTCGCGGCCTTCGTCGAACAAATCGAGCTTGCCAATACATTGGAAAAGCCGCTGATGCTCCACATTCGTCCTGTCCTGAGCGGAGTCGAAGGGAATGCCTATGAAGATGCACTGGAAGTCATCAAATCACACGCGAAAGTGCGGGGCGATGTGCACTTTTTTGCGGGAGACTGGAATATCGCCAAGAAATTCCTCGACCTCGGTTTTACGCTCTCGTTCACGGGCGTCATCACCTTCACCCATGATTACGACGAAGTCGTGAAAAACACGCCGCTCGACATGCTTTTGTCCGAAACAGATGCTCCGTATGTCACCCCCGCACCGCATCGCGGCAAGCGCAACGAGCCCGCCTACGTCGAATACGTCGTCCGCAAGATTGCCGAAATACGGGGAGAGGACGCGGAGAAGGTAAGTACCCAAATTATGGCCAACGCCAAGCGTGTTTTCGGCATCAGCTGATTCTTGCGAGGGCTAGGCCCCTGTGATAGAGTGCCTCCACGTATGGTAGATGAGACAGTTGCGATCACCTCCGACACCTCCGAGAACGAGGTCATTTCGCGTATCTACGAAGTCGGTTACCACATCATTCCGACCGTTGCCGAGGAAAATCTCGAGAAAGTCGTCGGCGGCATCCGCGCTGTCATCGAGAAGGCTGGCGGCTCGTTCATCGCCGAAGGCGCGCCGACTCTCACAAAGCTCGCATATCCGATGGAAGCCCGCGAGGGGGACCGCCGCGTGAGCCACGACCGTGGCTACTTCGGATGGGTAAAGTTCGAGGCGCCTGTCGCCGTCGCGGACATGCTCGAGGAAATGCTCAAGGCCGATGCCAACATACTGCGCTCTATCGTATTTCGCACCGTCCGCGAGGAGACGCGCGCCCGCATGAAAGCTCCGACCCTGCGCGAAGTGAAGCGTACCGACACTATCCGCAGTTCGCCGCGCCGCGAAGAGGAAGTCTCGGCTCCGATTTCTGAGGTGGATCTCGACAAGGCTCTTTCCGACATCACCACCGACTAATTTTGTGGTATCGTATTTCTAATCCCTAAAACCTAGTCCCTAATCCCTATCTCTTATGTACATCAACAAGGCGATTCTCTTTGGCAACCTTACGCGCGATCCGGAGCTCCGTGCACTCCCGAGCGGTATGAATGTCTGCAATTTTTCTCTCGCGACCAATCGCGTCTACAAAGACCGCGACGGCAAAAAACCGGAGCACACCGACTTTCACATTGTCGTCGTCTTCGCCCGTCAGGCCGACACGGTGAATCAATACCTCAAGAAGGGAAGCTCGGCATATGTAGAAGGTCGCATCCAAACGCGCAGTTGGGACGACAAGACAAGCGGTGAGAAGAAGTACCGCACGGAAGTCGTCGCCGAGACGGTACAATTCGGTCCCCGTAGCTCCGGCTCCGGCGGAGGCGGCCGCAAACAAGAGGACGAGGGTTCCGCCCCGGACATGCCGTCTTCGGGTGGCGCGGGCATCGAGTACCCGAAAGACGACATTAATCCTGACGATATACCATTCTAGGTGATAGGTTCTAGGTTCTAGGTTCTAGGGACTAGAAAATTCAAATACAAAACATAAAACTATGAGCGCAAATATACTTACACAAAATGATATCCGGCACGTCGACTACAAAGACGTGGACCTCTTGAAGCAATTCGTGAATCCGCACGGCCGTGTGATGGGCAAGAAGCGCACGGGCCTCACGGCCAAGCAACAGCGCGCCGTCGAAGCCGCAGTGAAGCGCGCTCGCTTCATGGGCCTCCTCCCATTCATCCAAAAGTAACTCCTTTAAAGAAAAACCTCGCGAGAAGCGGGGTTTTTCTTTTGTACGCCGGATGGCCCACTATTATCTGACAGATGTGTACCCACCGACAACTCCTTTTTTTGAGTACACAATTTGCCAGAGGTGAATATACCGCGCACGAAACATACCTGCCGATACTAGGAGGTAGTATTTCCACATTCGGTGAAAACGTTCGCCATATTTTCCCTTTAGTTCCGGCCACGCGTTTTCAAAGTTCGTGTACCAAGCCGTGAGAGTCTTGTCATAATCTGCGCCGAAACTATGCCAATCTTCCATTGTTAGTATAGGTTTATCGAAGAGATTTCTTCGATCGGTTGCTCTACTAATATGAGTTATTGACGGCAAATGCCCGTTGGGAAAAATATATGTATTGAACCAGCGCTCAAGGCTTCTGGACACTTTGCTGTGCCCAATTGTGTGCAACAAGAAAAGCCCATCATCAGATAATATTGTGCTTACTTTTCTCATAAATTCTCGGTAGTTTTTTGGGCCGACGTGCTCGAACATACCGACTGACACTATGTGCGAAAAGGACTCGTTACCTAGATCCCGCCAGTCCTGCAATCTAATTTCGACCGGCAGCCCCGCTGTGCGCTTACGTGCAACTTCAGCTTGTTCCTTCGAAATCGTGATTCCGACGACTTTTGCTCCATATTTTTCCGCTGCAAATTGTGCAAAACCGCCCCACCCGCAGCCGATGTCCAAGACGGTGTCTCCGTTTTTCAGGCCGATTTTTCTACAAATAAGATCGAGCTTTGCTTCCTGTGCCTCGGCGAGCGTATGCGCATCTTTCCAATATCCGCAGGAGTAGATCAAATGTGGGCCAAGCATTTTTTCGTACAGATCGTTTCCAATGTCGTAGTGTTTCTTGCCGACCTCAAATGCTCGCGAACTACTTTGCAGATTCAATATTTTTGATCGCGCAATCTGGAAAACAACGCCTACACCACTGAGCAGGCTAATCAAACTGCGGGCACGAAATAGTCGGAAAATAAACTCAGACAAATCCTCCACGTCCCACCAACCGTCCATATAACTTTCCCCAAGCGCAAGCGTACCGCCTGCAAACACGCGGTCAAAAAGACCCTCATTAAGTATCTGCGGATCCCACGAGTTATTGCCGTCAATCGTAATACCAGCTCCCGCCAGTAATGTCTCCGCCCGTTCTCTGGACTTCATGGAGGCAAGGGTAACACGCCTTTTAAGGGTATCTGTCGACTCGATTCTAACTGCTTAGACACGCTCTACGTACTCACCGGTTTCAGTATTGACGCGGATGACGTCGCCTTGCTTCACGAACATCGGGACATCAAGCGTCGCCCCTGTTTCAAGTTCCACTATTTTTGAGCCGCCCTGTGCGGTGTTGCCGCGGACATCCGGCGGCGCTTCTGTTACTTTCAGCTCGACTTTTACCGGCAGCTTTACGCGGAAGAGCCGTTCGTCGAACCACAGTGTCTCCACCTCGGTGTTGCCCTTGAGGAATTTGCCGTTGCCGCCCATCTGCTCCTCCGTGACGGAGAAACGCGTGGATTTGTCCTTTGCATCATGAAAGACCCACTCGCCGTTGCGTTCATAGATGAAAACCGCCGGACGGCTTTCAATCTCCGCCTCCACGAGCTTGTCGGATTGCTGGAATGAGTACTCGGTGACGGTGCCCTTGATGATGTGGCGTAGTTTGGTCTGATTGACCGGACGGCGCTGCTGCTTCTGCATGATGTTGTTCCACGTGCAGACATACGGCTCGCCATCGACGAGTACCGCAACTCCCGGCTTGATATCGTTGTATGCCAACATAGTGGCCGTATTGTATTCAAAAAAATCCTTTTGTCCACCTCCTCAATCAAGGATTTTCAGGAGCGCGTACCGTTCGTTCTTGAACGATGCGAATCCGTGCTTCTCGAAGAGGCCAGAGCTACCCGTAATGGTAAGTACCTCGTAAATATTCTTTTCCTTCGCCGCCGAGAGACATGCCTCGACAAGTGTGCCGCCGATACCACGGTTTTGAAACTCCGGTAATACGGCGAGACTGCGGATTTCTGCCATACGCTGGGAATATATTTCGAGTGCGCAGCAACCGACTATCTTTTCATTTTCTTCAGCGACAAAAAACTCTTCCGGCTCGGGCAGATGCTCCTGCATGAGGTGCTCGGGAAATTTTGCGATGATAGCCTGCACGGCAGGGAAGTCTTCTGCGCGTGCCGCACGTATTTGCATATGTCCTAGCGCTACTCCTCAGAAGAGGCCGAGCCCTTTGCCGTCATACCGCCCTCGGCGAGGCTCTTTTTGATATCTTTGAACAGCTGATTCAAGACGGGCTTGTTCTCTTTGAGGAATGTGCGGGCGGCGTCGTAGCCGCGGCCGAGTTTGAGTTCACCGATGGCGTAGGAGCCGGCGGATGATTTCTGTACAAAGCCGAGTTTTTCGCCGAGCGCGAGCGCCTCGCCCTCTTTGGAAATACCTTCACCGTAGAGCATGTCGAACTCGGTCTGGCGGAACGGCGCGGCGATTTTGTTTTTCACGATTTTCACGCGGTGCCGGCCGCCCATGACTTCGTCGCCTTTCTTTATCTGCGCGATGCGGCGGATATCGATGCGCACTGATGTATAGAATTTGAGTGCCTTGCCGCCCGGCGTCGTCTCGGGGTTACCAAACATGACACCGATTTGCATGCGGATCTGGTTGATGAAGATGACGATGGTTTTCGTTTTACTTACGATTGCGGTGAGTTTGCGGAGTGCCTGCGACATGAGGCGCGCCTGTTTGCCGACGTGCTGTGCACCCATATCACCCTCGATTTCGTCTTTTGGTGTGAGTGCGGCGACCGAGTCGATGACGATAACGTCTATTTTGCCGCTGCGCACGAGCGACTCGACTATCTCGAGTGCCTGTTCCCCGGTATCCGGCTGGGAGACGAGGAGGTGTTCGATTTGCACGCCAAGCTTCTTGGCATATTCCGGATCGAGTGCGTGCTCTGCGTCTATGTATGCGCAAATACCGCCTTTTTTCTGTGCCTCGGCTACTACTTGGAGTGAGATTGTCGTTTTGCCGGATGATTCGGGGCCGAAGATTTCGATGATACGTCCGCGGGGCAATCCGCCGATGCCGAGCGCCCAATCCACCCCGATGGAGCCGGTAGAAATGGCATTCACGTCCACTTTCGGCTGGGCGCCGAGCATCATGATGCTGTCGTCACCGAATTTCGTCTTGATGTCGGAAAGCGCGCGCTCAATGTCCTTGTCGGGCTTGCCGGCCGATTTGTCCGCCGCATCGGAGGCGGAACGGGTACCGATAGTTTTCGGCGGCGCTTTTTCCTTTTTTCCAAATTTGGCCATGGGAATAGTTTTTAGTTAGTAGTTGTTAGTTGATAGCGAATATACAACGTGCAGTATATCGGAGCATATTTATTGCGCTACCGGACCTGTGGACGAAGCGGTTGCGGGAGCCGTTGTCGTCGCGGGCACTTGCCCTGAGCCTGCTTGCGGTGAGCTTGTCGAATCCGTCGAAGGGGGAGTATAGACGATTTGTATCACCTGACTGCGGCGTCGGCCGTATTTGTCGGTTGCGTCAAGAACGATGCGGTTCAATCCGGGGGAGAGGAGATATGGCTCGTCGAATACGCCGCCCTCGGTTACGTTGATTTGTTTGCCGTTCATCGAGAGCGAGGAAATACGGTCGGCGGTGCCTTTGATTTGGATGAACGGGTCGTGTACCTCGGTCGTCCCGGAGGAGACGGTGATGCGCGGACCGTAGAGCAATCCGCGCGCTTCGAAATACGCGTAGCCCAATACGAGCACGAAAAATACGACGATGGCTATTGTGGTGATGCGGCTGTCTCGATAGGGAAGCATAAAGTATATTAAAATCCAAGCTCCAAACCCCAAGCTCCAAACAAGTTCCAGTTTTTAGTTTTTAATATTTTAAACATTTGGATTTTGTTTGGATCTTGGAACTTGAGATTTGAAGCTTATATGCGTTCGGTGTTTTCCTCTTCCGGTTCTTGCGCCAGTTCGTCGGCGTTACCTTCACCGATGATGTCGCGCGGCTTCGCTCCGTCGGCCGGTCCGACAACGCCTCGCTCTTCGAGCATGTCGATGAGTTTTGCGGCGCGCGCATACCCGACACCGAGCTTGCGCTGGAGGTAGCTTGTCGATGCTTTGCCCGCCTCGATGACGGTCCTTTTTGCTTCCGGATACAGCTCGTCATCGTCGTCGCGTTCACTCTCCATGGAAGCGAATATCGCGTCGGTGCCGCCGTTCTGTTTGTCAGCCTGCCCGGCCAGGGTGAAATCTATCTCCATCGGAAGCGTGCCCTCGTTTTGCTTCGCTATCCAGGAAACCACGCGCTTCACTTCGGTCTCGGTGATGAACGGCGCCTGGATACGGCGCGGTTTGCTCATCTCACCCGAAAGGAAGAGCATGTCGCCTGAGCCGAGCAATTTCTCCGCGCCGCCCATGTCGAGAATAGTACGTGAATCGATCTGAGATGATACCTGCATGGCGACGCGCGCTGGAATGTTGGCCTTGATTAGTCCGGTGATGACCTTCACCGACGGCCGTTGCGTAGAGAGAATGAGGTGAATACCGACCGCGCGGCTCATCTGTGCGAGGCGCACGATGCCGCTCTCGAGCTCGCGCGGGTACGCGGTCATGATGTCGGCGAGTTCGTCTATGATGAGGACGATATAGGGCATTGCTTCGGGGAGAGGCTCTTCCGAGCCCGCGGCGGCCTTTTCGAGCGCGGGCGCGAGCACGTTGGTGTGGTACGACGCGATGTCGCGCACACGCTCGGCTTCGAGAATGTTGTAGCGGCGCTCCATTTCTTTGGCGAGCCATTTGAGTGCGAGGATGGCTTTCTTTGCGTCGGTGATAACGGGAGTGAGAAGATGGGGGATTGAATTGTACATTGTAAGCTCGACGCGTTTCGGGTCTACCATGATGAGGCGCAAGCGCTCCGGCCCGCACCGGTAGAGGAGGCTGACGATGAAGTCGTGGATAATCACCGACTTGCCTGCACCGGTAGTACCGGCGACGAGAATATGCGGCATACGCGCCAAGTCGGCGAAGTGTGCAATTCCCGTGATGGAACGGCCGAGCGCGACGAGCAGCGCTTTGTCCGAGCTCACAAATTGCTCGTCGGAGACCAGCGGTGCCATACCGAGTGTCGTGCGGGCAATGTTCGGCACTTCGATGCCCACGAGTGATTTACCGGGAATGGGGGCTTCAATGCGGACAGGGGAGGCGGCGAGCGCTAGCTCGAGGTTGCTGAGAAGCGCGACGATTTTCGAAAGTCGCACGCCCTCTGCAGGCTTCATCGCGTAGCGCGTCACGGTGGGACCGATGGACGCTTCGTCCATTTCGACGGAGATGCCGAAATTCTGGAGCGTGCGCTTGATGATGTTCATGTTCGCCTTTACATCACCGACCTCCGGCTTGCCTTTGTTTTTTTGCAGCAGTGATGCCGGCGGTGGAGTGTACGCGCTGCCGGTTGCGGCGATGATGGGGAAACCGTCGGGCGGAGCCTCGATGCGCCTTTCAAATGTTGTTACCGCAGGTTCCCCTTTCTTCTCATCCGTCTCGGGCTCAGCGTCGCTCTCTTCGGGCTCCGTCCCGGGTTCATCGGGAAGTCCCGTTACCAGAACGTCTTCAATAGGAATCTCCTCCGGCTCGCCGCTCGGGACAAACCATTCTCGGATGCCGGCAAAAAGCGCGCCAAGGTGGATGTTGAAAGCGATGACGAGCGCGGCGACGATGAACGCTACAAGAAAAATGACGGTGGCGGTCGTGTCGACTGCCGAGACTATCGATTGCGATATACCCTGTCCGAGAACACCGCCGTGGCCCGGGAAGGCAAGGTTGACGAGACCGAGCGCGGAGAGCAGGAACACGAACATGCTTGCGAGCTGTACCCAGCCGAACTGCCGCTCGAACGAGCGGAAAATGAGAGTGGCGAGGAGGATGAGCGAAAGGGGGAGTAGGAGATAGCCGACTCCCAAAAGCCACGTGAACCATTCATAGAGAAGCCCCCCGACTTTTCCGCCCCCTCCCGCCTCGGCAAGGACGAGAAATCCCGCGAGGGCGACAAAAAATATCGCGGTTACGCCCCGCAGTGCCTCGCTACTCACCTTTGGCTCTGATGCCTCGGTCTCTTCCGCATCTTTTCGCTTGCCGTTTTTGCGCTCCCGCTTTGATTTCATCCCGTTAGAGGCAGGAAGCGACGCTTCCCGCACTCGATTTATTGCTCATAATCTCCCGCCATGATTCGCTCAAACGAAGTCGCGCATGTCGAGTTCGTCTTCCGCAGCCTCTAACGGGATTCATGCGGACATCATACCACGCATCGTTTCGGTTTTTTTCCGGCAATTTGCGATATTATTCCATATTTAGAGCGCCAAGAGAGGAATCCCGACAGGTCATCCTGAATGCGTAAGACATCTCGAAGTGTTGGCCGGGTGAGCGGCAACGCAGGCAGCTACATGTCGCACAATCACGATATCGGACACGCTTGTATTGTGAAATATTCCTCTATATAATCCACCTACCTGCGTCCTTACGGACATTTCACGGACATCTCGCAGGAGACCAAAATGGACGACACAAAGGACATCCAAAAGACCAGCGCTCTATCGGTTTTTCTTGATGGCCAGACCAGAACCAATCCGTTTGGTCTCAATCGTGCAGCTGAGCGGGCGTATCGCCGCGCAGAGCGCATTTGCGCTGCTGCCTACCTACTCACGAGTCACATACCGGATACGGAGAATATACGAGGCGAGATTCGGGTCTCCGGCACAGGCCTCCTCTCTGACGCGCTGGCACTGCGTGACGACATGCGCTCGCTCCAGTCAAAAAGGGTACTCAACCTGCAGTTACGGGTGCGCCACATGATATCGCTCATTAGAGTACTCTCAGCCGCCGGATTCATATCGGAGGCGAATGCGAACACTATGACCGAGGCGCTCGATGAGCTGGGGAATTTTACGTCGGTGGCCCAGAGGTCTGCCCTCTCAGAGAGTGTTTCTATATCACGTGAGGACCTCATGGACATTGGTTCCATACAACAGGGTCAAAGTCCAAGAAGGGTCGTAAAGGACACGCGCAGTGCGTCCGATACCATAAAGGACACCGCACATATATCGGACAATGCCAAAGTGTCCAATACGAAGTCCAATTCAAATCGGACAAGCGGCTCCCGTGTCCAAAACATCCTCGAGGTATTGAGGGTAGGTGGTTCACTCGGCATCAGAGACATTGCGGCAAATTTGCCGGAATATAGTGAGAAAATGATACAGCGCGAGCTTCTTGGCATGGTCGCGCGTGGCCAAATCCGCAAAATAGGGCTCAAAAGATGGAGTAAATACTCCCTCGCACAGTAAATCCTCGTGTTTTTGACTGCCGGACTTCATTGTCCCTACATGGAATTCTTTGGCATCCGGGGAATACCGGAAATATATGGCTTTGTGGAACGTCATAGTGCATGCCCCCTCTCGCATTGACTCGCCTTCGGGGCTGGAGTATTCTGCGGCGGTAACTCGTGAAGCGGAATATGCCCAATAAATGGGCGTTTTTCATCACAAGTTATCCACAAAACAGGGGTGGGCAAATCCAACCGCTCTTTGCCTCCTAGTATATAATTGCGCTGATGTGCCAATGTGGTGCATTGCGCAGGGAGGTGGCGGAAGTCGCCCTCTGTGCGGTTCTTTGACATTTGGATAAGGAAACAATATTCAGGGTGTCGCACACCCTATGCCGCATAACAATGCGGCCGGGCGATTATTTCTCAAAAATGATTTAGCCCGCGTTCATGATGAACATGAACACCCGCTCCCTTTTTCAGGGAAGCGGTTCTGTACGTCCGCTAATCCCGACACGTCCGCATGTCCGTACGAATTATTCCCTATTGCTGCTAATCCCTCGCTCCGCACTACAATTATTAGAAGGAGTAGGGGCTAGCATAATTATTAGTTGTCTTTCACTTCAGTGAAAGACACACAACAGTACGCGCTCCTCGTCGAAAGGGTGCGTGTGCGACTCGCCCAGCCCCAGTTTTGGTTTGTTGAAATTTCAACAAATCAAAACTGGAGCTGGACGGGAAAGGTCAAAAACAAACTATGAGTAAAGCATTAGCAACAAAAAATGTTGCGGCAGTTGCTTTGGCTCTCGCTATGGTTTTTGGTTTCACGTTTGCATTTGCCAAGCCGGTTCATGCTGACGCGCTTTCCGATCTCCAAGCGCAGGTCCAGGCATTGCTCGCACAGATTGCATCGCTCCAGGGTGGCTCGTCCACTTCCGCTGGCGCGTGCTTCACGTTCACGCAGACCCTTCAACAGGGTTCGACGGGAGCTGAAGTCATGCAAGTTCAGAAATTCCTTAACAATCACGGCTTCACGGTCGCCGCTACTGGCGCAGGTTCTCCGGGTAACGAGTCTTCGTACTTCGGCGGCCTCACCAAAGCAGCGGTCATGAAATTCCAGGCTGGTAACGGCATCTCGCCGGTCGCCGGTTACTGGGGTCCGATCACTCGCGCAAAGGCCAACAGCATGTGCTCAGGCACAGGCACTGGCACGGGTACCGGAACTGGTACTGGCACGACAGCCGGGGGCAACCTCATCATCGCTGCCGGTGCTCAGCCGGCCAACTCGCTCGCTCCGCAAGGCGCGGCACGCGTTCCGTTCACGACATTCACTCTCACCAACACGTCCAACGCGGCGGTGACGGTCAATGGCGTGTCGATACAGCGCACGGGCCTCGCACAGGACGCAGTCTTCTCTGGCGTTGTCTTGGTTGACTCCAACAACATCCAGGTCGGCACGTCCAAGACCTTCAACTCTCTCCATCAGACCACTGTCGGCGACACGTTCACCGTTCAGCCAGGTCAGACGATGACGTTGACGGTCGCGGGCAACATGGCTGCTTCCCTCGCCAGCTACGCTGGTCAGGTCGCGGGCATCACCGTCACGGGCGTCAATGTGGCCAGCGGTACGGTAGGCGGCTCGCTCCCGATTACGGGCGCGATGCAGACTATCAACGCGACACTTTCGCTCGGTTCCGTTTCGACGACCACATCGGCCTTCGATCCGGGCACGGCAACCACCAAGAACATCGGCGACACGGGAATCAAATTCTCGGGCGTCAAGTTCACGGCCGGTTCCACCGAAGACCTCAAGCTCTACAGCATCCGCTGGAGGCAGGTCGGTTCGGTCAGCTCGTCTGACCTGACCAACGTCGTGACAATCGTCAACGGTACTTCGTACCCGACGACGGTTGATTCGACAGGCAAGTACTACTCGACTGTGTTCCCGGGCGGTCTCTTGATCTCCAAGGGTAACTCCATCGATGTGTACGTTCAGGGCGACGTCGTGGGCAGCAATGCCTCGTCCCGCACCGTGGACTTCGACCTCGACAAGGTCACGGATGTGTACTTCGTCGGCCAACTCTACGGCTACGGTATCGCTCCAAGCGGCACCTACACGCCGTGGTACAACGGCAACGTCGTGACTCTCTCCGGTGCATCGGTAACGACCATCGGTAAGGACTCGAGCGCCGCCAATGCCGCGCAGAACATCGCGATTAACGTCGCGAATCAGCCGTTGGGCGGCTTCGTGATCGACCTCAAGGGCGAGGCCATCTCGGTCCAGTCTCAGGTCTTCACGATCGCCACTTCATCGGCATCCACAGGTCTTCTCACCAACGTATCACTCGTTGACGAGAACGGCGTCGTGGTCGCCGGTCCGGTTGATGCTACGTGGTCTTCCGGCAGCATGATCGCAACCTTCACTGACACGGTGACGTACCAATTGGGTCGCCACGTGTACAGCTTGAAAGGCAAGATTCCGTCCGGTGCCTCCAATGGCGCGACGATTGCTGTCTCTACGACTCCGTCCAGCAACTGGACGAACATCACCGGTCAGACGACCGGCAACTCGGTGACGATCAGCAACGGTGCGTTCACCATGAATTCCATGACGGTGAAGGCGGGCGCGCTCGCAGTCACCATCTCGGGTACTCCGGTCGCTCAGAACATCATCGCCGGTGTGCAAACCTTCACCTTCGCGAACGTCCAATTGGATGCCTCGCAGTCCGGTGAAGACGTCCGCATCAACTCCATCGCGCTGACCGAAAACGGCAGCGTGAATGCGACTGCCGGTGCGTACGACTTGCTCTCGACATGTCAGCTTTACGACGGCGCGACTGCCCTCAACGGCGGAAGCAACGTGGTAAACCCGACGGCGTCGGCTACGTCAACGGCGAAGGCCTCGACGTACACGCTCGACAACTCCCTCACTATCGCGAAGGGAACGGTCAAGAAGCTTGCTGTCAAGTGTAACGTCGCGACTACGGCCGCGGCGGGAGACACCTTCCAGTGGGGCATCGCGACTGCTCAGATTACAGCGCTCTCGGTTACGGGTGTAACCTCGGGTAGCACGATCACCGCAACAGGCACAGCGGCCAACGGCTCGCTCATGACCATCTCTTCAGCGGGTACACTCACGGCCACGGCCGCGAGCACGGCTGTCTCACAGCCTGCGCTCGCGCTTGTCCCGGCCGGCACATCGGGTGTCACCATGGGTAGCGTCAAGTTCCACGCGACGAACGAGGATATCCAGGTCCAAAAGATCGGATTCACGCTCGCCAACGGAACGTACGGCTCACTCTCGACGGGTTCGGGCGGTAGCTCAAACTCCGGCGTGGACAATGTTGCCACGGCGTACATCTTCAACGGCGCGACGCAGGTCGGTCAGGTCACCTTCACGGGTACGACCGCGACTTCGACGCTCTCGACTCCGGTCACTGTGCCGTCCAACGGCGACCTTGTCCTCACAATCAAGGTTGACCTCGCCAACATCGGGACCAGTCTCCCGGGTGGCATCGGCGACACGGTCAAGGTTGATCCGCTCAACGCTCAGGGCATCGGTAGCTCCTCTGGTACGCAGGTCAACATCACTGCGACCGCAGGCGTGAACGGTGTCAAGATGCACAGGACAGTTCCGGTCGTAGCATTGGGCACGGGCGCTTGCTCGGGCACCGCTTGCAACGGCGCGAACGCGGTCATCAAGGTCTTCACCGTCACGGCGAACAGCGCCAATGCGGTGAGTGTTGAACAGTTGAAGTTCGACCTCGCGACCTCATCGGCAAGCCTGACGTCTATCTCGGTCAGCGTGACTGACTCGGGTGGAAACGTGGCCACGTCAACCTTCGGTGCACAACAGTGTGCCTCCGGTTGTACGGCAGCGCAGAGCGCTGGCACATCGCCGGTAATCTTCACAGGCGGTCCGGTCATCATTCCGGCCTCCGAGAAGTACACCTTCAAGGTCATCGGTACGATTACTCCGGGTAGCACGGCTACCAACTGGAGCGTAATCTCGACCCTGCAGGGCGACAGTGCGGCAATCGCCGGCATCGGCTCTTCGCCAACGTACATCGGTACGACGACAGCTGTTGCCAACGCGGATGCTCAGTCCGGATTCATCTGGTCTGACAACGCGACGACTACGGCTGCCTTGGGTGACGTTGACTGGTTCAACGGCTACCAGGTCAATGGCCTTCCTGCGATCGGTCTCTAATCCGGTCAACGCTCATGGCGACAACGTGAGCACTCGCGGTTCGCCGAAGCATCGCTTCGCCGGAACGCAGCAAACCCCCGCTTCGCAAGAGGCGGGGGTTTTGCATTTGCTCATTTCTCCCTTTTCTCCCATTCAACCCCTTTCTTACTTCGCCCCTTTGCACACTGTTTAGAATTCACGTACAATCGGCGAATGCAAAATAAGCACAACATGATAATGGGCATTCTCGCCGCACTGGCTATCTTTGCAATCGGAGCGTATCTCTTGGCGCGCCCGTCGGCAACGAGTACTGCAACGACAGGTACCTCGACACCCATTACGACTACCATTGATGGTGTCACTATTAAGGGCGATGCCACTGTCACCGAAGTGCCGACCCAGACGGTGAAAGCACCGGATTTCCGTATCCCGCTTACATTCAGCGATTCCACTTCCGCCGACGTGCGCGCCGCGCTCATCGGGCAATTCGATGCAACGGTAAAAGTGCTGGAGGGGAACAAAAAGAGTTTCGACGCGTGGATTAATCTTGGCACACTGCGCAAAATGACGGGCGACTACACCGGCGCCGAAACGGATTGGAAGTATGTCGCAAGCTTGTACCCCAAGAGCACGGTTCCTTCCGACAATCTCGGCGGTCTGTATCTGGACTTTCTGAAGAATTATCCCAAGGCGGAAACATACTTCAAGCTGTCTATTGCAAACGATTCGCACGACATCAACGCGTACCAACAGCTCATTTCGCTCTACACCGTGTACGGCTACCCGTCCGCGCAGGCGGGCAAGGATAAAGCGCTCGCGCTCGTGGAGAGGGGAATTGCGGCGAATCCAAATAACCAGACGCTCCTCGACCTGCGCACGCAATTGCAGGCCAAATAACAATATGCCGATAGCTCATCGAGTTAGCGTCGCGGCGATATCGCTGGCGTTCCTACTGCCGATGAGCGCAGCGGCGGCGAACTCGGAGCTCCACTTCACTCCCGATGGCACATTCACCGCAAAAAACGTCGTGATATACCAGAAAGCCGGCACCAATTTCTTCTCCCGCGCCGTATGGGGAACGACGTTCTTGCGCTTCGTGATAGTTACCTCCACATCGACGGTCATTACAAAGAAATACGGCGAAAGTGCGACCGCCGCGGACATCAAGGAGCAGGACATCATCGACATTACCGGCTCCCTCGCGCAGGGAGGCGACAGCATGGTCATCAACGCAAAGACCATCCGCGACATGGCGCTCCAGACCGCGGGGAAGACATTCTCAGGCGTCGTTGTGAGCGTGGATTCCGGCGGGCAGACATTCGTTCTGAACGAAAAAACGACAGGGAAAACGAATGTGGCGGTGGGCGGCGCGACAATCACCAAAGGCGTGCGTACGATTACTTCGGGCGAGCTACGAGCGGGGGACAAGGTGCTCTCCGCATCCGGCACATACAGCTACTCCACCAACACGCTCAATGCCACCTCCGTCTCCGTGTATCAAGATGACAAACTCTTCAAGCCGCGCAATTTTGAAGGAATCCTCAAGAGCATTTCCGGCACGGCACTTCCTGTCACGGCGGTCGTCACTGTCGGCGCTACCGATTACACAGTCTACGTCCCGGTCGGGGCTCCCATCCTCAAAAATTCCAGAGCGGCGACGGTTCTTTCGCGCTTCGTCGCCGGCGACAAGGTGCGCTTCTACGGCGCCATCCGTCCGACCAATTTCACCGAAGTCGCCGCCGAAATCCTCCGCGACCTGAATTTCTAGTTATCCAAGGGCTCCCCTTGGATGGGCCTTGCAAATCCTCTGCGACCTCAACCCCTAGCGTTACTCGAATATAAGTATTGTTTCTCGGGTATTGTCTCCCGGATTTTTGACTCTTGTCGAGTACATTATAACAGGCCGGTCGGCCGCTTATAATGTCCTCTCTTTTAGACCGAAATGCCGGCGAAGACG
>ERZ1292623.210-Hain-H51-01um-R1-210-length-65808-cov-9_pt5 | contig 23376 bp, 22 predicted proteins | sample MGYA00564398_ERZ1292623 | MGnify/ENA primary metagenome ERZ1292623 (study PRJEB36523, sample SAMEA6512633) | groundwater metagenome | collected 2019-01-07 | study: AquaDiva: Metagenomics assemblies of 32 groundwater samples | reverse complement strand
GTGGAGGCCCCCGACGACGCGGATGCCGCCCATCCGCTCGCACAGACCGGCGACTTCCTCGTCACGCTGAAGATCGGCAACGAGATTCAGCGGCAAGTGCTGCGGCTCGAGCACGTGTCGCCCTCGGGCTCGGGCGTCATGCTTGCGACGCCGGAAGACAAGCGACAGTAAAGTTTCACTGGCTTGGGGCCGGAGTGTTCCCGAAAGGAATGCTCCGGCCCTTTGCCGTTTTACCTTTCGGGCGTGCGTGACGCATTCAGAAAGTCCCTCGCCAGACTCAGGCACCTCATCGTCGAGTATGGCGTGATCGCCCTGATGGTGCACTACGTGATTTTTGCCGTGGTGATCGTCGGCTTCTGGTGGGGCATTCGCGCGGGGTGGCAGCCATCCGACGCGTCGGGGAATGTCGGCTCGTGGACTGCTGCTTACGTCGCAGCGAAGATCACCCAGCCACTCCGCATTATCGCGACGGTCGCAGTGACTCCGGTGATCGCCCGCTTGTACGAACGCATGCTCAAACGCCGCCGCGCCTCCAACGGCTGAGCCAGTTCCTGGTTCCTGGTTCCTGGTTCCTGGTTCTTCAGGCGAACAGGTTCCGGGCCACCATGAACAGGTTCGCTGGCTTCTCGGCCAGGCGACGCATGAACCACGGATACCACGCGCGCCCGTAGCTGATCAACACCCGCGTCCGCATGCCCTCGGCCGCGAGCTTCCGTCGGCCGGCGTCCTGAATCCCGTACAACATCTGCACCTCGAACGCCGTGTCCGGCACGCCAAGCACGCGGGCATCCTGCCGGATGTGCGCGACCAGTTCGAGATCGTGCGTGCCAAAGACCGTACGCACGCCCTGCGACGCTGAGCCCAGCAACTCGCGCGCCAGCAGGCGATACCGCGCTTCGATGTCGGCGCGGCTCGATAGCGCCACATCGGCACCCTCGCGGTATGCACCCTTCACCAACCGGATGAAAGGCTTGAGGGCCATCAACCGCTGCAGGTCCGACTGCGTCCGGTGCAGGTAGGCCTGCACGCACAGCGCCGCGTTGTCGCATTCCCGCACCAGCTTCTCGTAGGCGGCCACGGTCGAGTCCACATAACTCGACGCTTCCATGTCGATCGCGAGCACCGTCTTGTTGGCGCTGGCCAGCTTGATCATCCGGCGCACGCGTTCAAGCGCGCGCTCCTGATCCACGTCCCAGCCGAACTGCGTCAGCTTGATGGACACATGCGCATCCACGCCATCGGCCTTGAGTGCCGCGAACAGTTTCTCGTATTCCGCCACTGTCTGATCGGCCGCGGCATCGCTGTTCACGTTCTCGCCAAGGTACGTCATGATCGTCGGCGTGCCCTCGGCCTTCAGCCTGCGCACCGCGACCATCGTTTCCTCGAGCGTCTCGCCCGGCATGAATTTCATGACGACCGGCCGCATTGCGCGGCTCGATCGAACCAATCGTTCCATCCGGGGGCTTTGCGACGCACAAAGCAGGGCCGAGCGAAGGATTTTCATGCGCGTTTGTCCACCAGCAGCACCGCGCCCATCAGGACGCGTGCGCCGCGTTCAATGTCTTCCGGCGTCGAGAACTCTTTCGGTGAATGACTGATGCCGCCGATGCTGGGAATGAAGATCATCCCCATGGGCCCAATCTGCGCCATGGCCTGCGCGTCGTGTCCCGCGCCGCTGGGCATGGTCTTCGTCGTGAGCTTCAACTCCCTGGCGGCTTCCGCAATGATGCCGCGAATCGTCGGATCACTCAAAGCCGGAACGTCTTGATGAGTGGGGCGGAAATCGAACGTCGTGCCGTTCATGTCTCCCACGCCCTTTGACTCGCGCACGATGCTGTCGAAGACGCGTTGTGTCTTTGCGGCATCGACGTCGCGCATCTCCAGCGTGCAGACGACTCTGCCGGGAATCACGTTCGGCGCGCCGGGGAACGCCTCCAAACGCCCGACCGTGCCCACCTGCCGGCCCGGTTCGGCGCGCACCACTCGGTTCACCATGTCGATGAAGCGCGCCGCGCCAAGCATCGCGTCGCGTCGCTGATCCATGGGCGTGGTGCCCGCATGGTTCTGCATCCCGGTCACCGTTACTTCCCAGCGCCGGATCCCGACGATGCCTTCCACGACGCCGATGTTGATCGCGTCGCGCTCCAGGGTGCCGCCCTGCTCGATGTGGAGCTCGATGTATGCGGCGATGTCGCCACGCTGCCGCTTCACCTCGGTGAACCGCGATGGCGCCCCACCAAGGAACGTCATGCCCTCGGCAATCGTCTTGCCGCTCCACGACGCATTGCGGAGTTCGTCAGCCTTGAGTTGGCCGCTGACGCACTTGCTGCCGTACAGCCCGCCTTCCTCGTTGGCCCAGATCACGACCTCGATCGGGTGGCGCGTGCGGATGCCCTGCTCTTTCAGCGACTGCGCGACCTCGATGGCGGACAGCGAACCCACCGTGCCGTCGTAGTTCCCGCCGTCCGGCACGCTGTCCACGTGCGAGCCGAACATGATCGGCTTGAGTGACGCGTCCGTTCCAGCGCGCCGCCCCAGAATGTTGCCCGCAAAGTCAACGCCAACGTCGAGTCCGGCGTCGCGCATCACGCCCATCACGAAGGCGCGGCCGGATTTGTCGAACTCGCTGTACGCCACGCGTGAAACGCCGCCATGGGGATTGGCGCCGAACGCCGACAGCGCCTTGAGGCGCGCGTTCAGCCGCGCGCCGTCCAGCGTGGCGGCCAGCATCGGGCCGCCGGCGCGCACGAACGGCACTCGCGGCACGAGCACATTGCCCGCGAACGCGGCGGCCAGCGTTTCGGTGAATTGGCGACGGTCCATGGACACAAACCTGCACGCTCACGAAGCCCTTCTGCAACCGACATCTGCCGGCACTACCATAATGTCGTGTCGCTCCTCCACGAAGTGCGCTCGTTCTGGCGCGCGGAACCACGTGATCACCGCGTCGCCCTTGTCGCCATCGTGCTCGTCGGGATCATCCTGCGGCTGCTCACGCTGTCCCAGCCGATGCGGTACGACGAAGCCGTCACGTACCTGGAGTTCGTGCGGCAACCGCTGTCGCAAGCGTTGAGCGGGTACGACAACCCCAAGAACCACCTGTTCCACACGCTGCTGGCCAAGGCGTCGGTCGCTGTGTTCGGCAACGCTCCGTGGGCAATCCGGCTGCCCGCGTTTGTCGCCGGTGTCACGCTGGTACCGCTCACGTACGGCGCGGCTCGGATCCTGTACGGTGCCCGTGCCGCCATCGTGGCAGCCGCGCTCGTCTCCGCGTCAGGCGTGCTGACGCTGTACTCAACCAACGCCCGCGGCTACTCGCTGGTCGTAGCCGCGTTCCTGGTCCTCGTCCTCCTCGCCGCGCAGCTGATCCGCGCACCGGGCATGCACTGGTGGGTGGCCTACGGCGTCGTATCGGCGCTCGGGGTGTGGACCATCCCGGTGATGCTGTATCCGCTCGGTGCCGTGTCGCTGTGGCTCGCGCTGTCGCTCCTCGTCGACGGCAGGAGACGCGAGCTGGGTTGGCTCGGCGGCGCCCTGGCGCTCGGCGCCGCGCTCACCCTCGGCGCGTACGGCCCGGTGTTCGCGCGCACGGGAGTCGCCTCGGTGGTGCGCAACAAATTCGTGGCGTCGTCAGTGTGGACGCAGTTCCTCGGCGACATGGCTGTTGCGGGATGGGACACGATCCGGTCGTGGGGGCTGGGCTGGCCGCCAATCGTGCACGCGGGCGCGCTCGCAATCGCCGCGGTAGCCCTCGCACGACACGAGCGGCTGTCGTCGTTCCGCGTGGGCGTTCCGCTCGCGGCCTTTGTGTGGAGCGCGTGGCTGCTCGTGGTGACGCACCGCGCGCCGTTCCCACGCATTTGGCTGTGGTGCATTCCCGTCGTCTCGGCGTTGGTGGGCGCCGGCCTCGTGGATCTCCTGGATCGATCCAGGCGCATGGCCCGCTTCGCGGCACGGGTGCCGCTGCTCGCCGGCATCGTCGCGGTTGCCGGCAGCGCTTCAGTGGCGGTCTCAGGCGCGGTGCTCCGCACCCGCGATACGGGAACGTTCGTCGACGCCGAGGCAACCGCACTTCAGCTCTCCACATTCCTGCGGCCGGGCGATCGTGTCACCGCCGCGACTCCAACGGACGGGCCGCTTGCATACTACTTCGACCGCTTGGGTGTCGATCCGGCGTACTTCCGCGGGGAGGAGGCCGAGGCCCGCCGCCTCGTCGTCATCGTGAATGAAGGTGAAGGCGAGACAATACACGAGGTGCTTCAGGGCCTCGCCGCACTCGATACCGCCCGATACGCGTCCAGCCTGATCGCGAATCGCCCCCGGTCGAAGGTCTACCTCTTTGAGCGACGCGATGCGCCGAAGTAGCGAGGTCGCTGCGTTTCTGCTCGCCGCACTGGTCCTGATCGGACCGGCGGTCCTCGCGATCGTGTCGCCGTCCGATCACAACCTCAGTGAAACGGCGTTCACGCCGCTCGTGCTCTATTGGACTGTGGGTTCGGCGCTGTTGATCGCGCCCCTGCTGGCGCTCACGACCTTGCCGGGCGATTGGTTCGAACGTTGGTGGCGGGCAACCGCGACTTACGCGATGTCGATCCCCGGCCGGACCTTCGCCACCGCGCTCGTGTCCGTCGCACTCGTGCTCACGGCGAGCTTCTCGTGGTACTGTTTTGCGACGCGGCCCACCACGGCCGACGAATTCGCGCAGCTCTTTCACGCACGCATCTTGTTGAGCGGCTGGTTGTCGCTGCCACCCGACCCGAACGTTGAGTTCTTCGCGATCGACAACGTGATCGACCGCCCCCGCTGGATGTCGCAGTTTCCCATCGGCGGACCGGCAGTTCTGGCGTTGGGCTTGTTGCTGGGTGCGCCGTGGTTGCCCAACTCCCTGTTGACGGCCTTCACCGCGCTCAACGTGTACCGTTTTGTTCAGGCGGCGTACGGCGAGGCGGAAGCGCGTGTGGCCGGGGCGCTCTTTGTCGCCAGCCCCATGGTGCTCATGATGGGCGGCTCGCAGATGAACCACACGCCGACCGTATTCTTCGTGACGCTCGCCCTCGCGTCACTCGCGCACTGGCTGCAGGAAGAGGATCGTTCGCGCCGGCGCCGACAGGGCCTGGTCATCGGCATCGCGCTGGGCGCTGCCGTCGCGATTCGCCCGCTTGACGGTGCGCTCGCCGCGGTCATGATGGGAGCGGCGATGGGATTGCACGTCGTGCGTCACCGGCGCGTTTCGTCGCTGGTCGTCGCAGCGATTGCTGGCGCGGTGCCTGTCGCACTGCTGCTCGTGGCAAACTGGCGCATGACGGGACACCCGCTCCTCTTCGGTTACGAGGTATTGTGGGGCCCCAATCACTCCTGGGGGCTGCACGACGATCCCCTTGGCTCGCCGCACGACGGCGCGCGCGCGGTGTTGCTCGGACTCAGGTACGCCACGCTGCTTGATTGGACGCTCACCGCGTGGCCGGTGCCCGTGCTGTTGCTCATCGCGTTCGGTTTCTCGCTCTCGCACAAGACCACTCGCTGGGACTTGATGCTGCTTGGCGCCTTCGTCGTATTCCTCGTCGCGTATGCCCTCTATTGGCACGACGGCCAGTTCATCGGACCCCGGTTTCTGTTCACCGCCGTGCCCGCGGTGTTGATCCTCGCCGCCCGGGCGCCCTTCATGATGGCGGACGTGGCGCGCGGCAAGGCTTGGCGTGCGGCCGTGGCCATCGTACCCGTTTGCGTTTTCGTCTCCTGGGTCCGCCCAATGCCGCCGTTCGGCGTCCGCGGCATTACCCAGGACTACCGCGAGGCGCGCAAGTCGTTGAAGCGCCTGGCGCCGGATGAGAGTGTCACCGCGAACCTGCCGCGATCGCTCGTGTTCGTGCAGGAGGGCGCTTCGGCCAGGCTCGTCCGGCGCCTGTGGGCACTCGGCGTCTCCCGTCAGGACGCGGCACGCGTGCTGCGATACAGCGATGCGTGCTCGCTGTTGGATGCGGTGCGCGTCGAGGAACGGCGCGAGCCTCCGGACGCGGCCGGGAGGCTCGGCCGTATCGAAGCGTCGACGATCGTGCTCGGCACCCCGGACCGCGTGATAGTCGCGGGTTCAGACCCCAACTTCCGCGTTAACAATGCGTCGCCCGCGTCGCGTGCCTGCATCGATGAGACGAAGTTCGACGCACGCGTCGCAAACACCGTTTCATATGGCCCGCTGTTGCTCGAGAACCGGTTCGACGCGCTGGGCCGGGTCAGCGGACAGGTCATCTACGCCATGAACCTGGGCGAGCGAAACGACGTGTTGCGCGCCCGATTCGGGGACCGACAGTGGTTCCGCTACGAAATCCCGCTCGGAACCCGGGACTCGTTGCCCGTGCTGGTGCCCTACGAGGCGCCGCCGGACCGCGCGGCGACAAAAAAAACGCCGTAGCGCTGGTCCGGGAGAGAGGCGCGGGGCGGGATCGAACCGCCGAATGGGAGTTTTGCAGACTCCTGCCTTACCACTTGGCTACCGCGCCATTGAAGTCGCAAGTTATTCTGCCACCATACCTTTCTCAAGGAAATGAACGCCGCGCCTCGCTTGCGCGAGCGCCGTGTCGGGCCAAGAATCACTCATCCTCGCCGGAGTATCGAGATGCGTTCGCGCCACCTGCTTTCAGCCGTCATCCTGCTCGCGCCCATGACCTTCGCGTCCGGGTGCAAGTTGTTCAGGCCCATCAATCCCAACGCTCCGGCCAAGTCGCCGTCGGCGCCGGCCGACGAGACCAAGGCTGCGCCGACAAAAGCGGCCCCGACGAAGGCCGCTCCGCGGACCGTGTCCGCACGCGCCGCCCGCGCTGGTCTGAGCGACGCGAACATCGCGGCCATGGTGCTCGCGGCCAACAACACCGACATCAGCTACGCGCGCCTCGTGCCCTCGCGCGCCGAGCGTCCGGACGTCAAGGAATTCGGCCAGCGCATGCTCACGGACCACACCGGTGTGAACGGCCTGGTGAACGATCTCCTCACCAAGCTCAACGTGACGCCGGAGGAGAACGCCGCCAGCCTCGACTTCCGCGACGAGTCCGCCAACAAGCGTGACGCCATGCGCGAACTCAGCGGCTACGCCTTCGATTCCACGTACATCGAGAACGAGGTCGCGTATCACATCAAGTTCCTCGCGTCCATCGACAGCGTGCTGATTCCGGCGGCCCGAAACGCCGAGCTCAAGAACCTGCTCACGGCCGTGCGGCCGGCGGTCGCGGCGCACCTGGCCCACGCGGAGCAGGTTCGCGCCAACGTGCTCGCCAAGAAGTGACGCTCCGCGCGCTGGGCGTCGTCCTGATGCTCGCGACGCTCGGCTGCGCTGGGTTGGGGGCACGCCGCGATGGGGGCCCGCACTTGGTGAAGGTTGTGCGCATCACCGGGTTCCGGTTCGTGCCCGCGGACCTCACCGTGTCGCCCGGCGACACCGTCATTTGGGAGAACGAGGATTCGTTCGCCCATACCACGACCGCGGACAGCGGTAGTTGGTCCTCGGCGGAACTTGCCCGGTCCCAGCGCCATGCGATCGTGGCGCCCGCTCCGGGCCGCTACCCTTACCACTGTGCGGCGCACCCGGGGATGAAGGCCGTGCTGGAGGTGCGCCGCGCTCAGCCTTCCATGTGATTCCTGCAGTTTCTGAACGACAAAGTTGAATATTGGGCACTGGTAGTGCAGTTTTGACGATCGATTTGTGCGGATTCTGCACGATTCCGATATCACCGCCACCACCGAGGCCCGCCCAGCCAATGCCCCCGAAAACCGCGCCGTCCCGCAAGGCACTTACACGAGAACTCGCCAGCCGCACACCGAAAACCATTCCGGCCATCATGCAGAACGGCGTACCCGCGAAGATCTCCGACTACTTCGGCATCAACACGCTTGGCGTGCGCCAGATGCGCGACAAACTGCCCCGGGATGTGTTCGAGAAACTCGTCGCCTCGGTGCGACAGGGGAAAAAGCTCGACCTCGAGATCGCCGGACGCGTTTCTCAGGTGATAAAGGAATGGGCGGTCGGGCGCGGCGCCACGCACTTCACGCACTGGTTCCAGCCGCAGACCGGCCTCACGGCTGAAAAGCACGACGCGTTTCTCTCCTTCGACGACGGCCAGCCGATGGAAGCGTTCAGCGCGTCGCAGCTCGTGCAAAGTGAACCCGACGCCTCGAGCTTCCCGAGCGGCGGCCTGCGCGCCACGTGGGAAGCTCGCGGCTACACCGCATGGAATCCGGCCAGCCCGGTGTTCATCGCCGAGTGGGCGGGCATCAAGACGCTGTGCATCCCCTCCGTGTTCGTCGGTTACAACGGCGAAGCGTTGGACGAGATCACGCCGCTGCTGCGCAGCACCGATGCGTTGAGCGCCAAGGCCATCGAGCTCCTCGAACTTATCGGCGACAAAGGCGTCCTCCGCGTGGGCACCACGCTCGGACCCGAGCAGGAATATTTCCTCATTGACCGCGCGCACTTCGCCATGCGCCCGGACCTCGTCATGTCCGGCCGCACCCTGCTCGGCGCGCCGCCGCCGCGCGGTCAACAGCTGGAAGACCACTACTTCGGCGGTATTCCGGAGCGCATCCAATCATGCATCGCTGAAGTCGAGACCGAGCTCTACAAGCTCGGCGTGCCCATCGTCACCCGGCACAACGAAGTCGCGCCCAGCCAGTTCGAAATGGCGCCACGCTATGAAGAGACTGATGTCGCGGTGGATCACAACCAGCTCGTCATGGCCACCCTGCGCCGCGTCGCCCTGCGTCATGACCTTCAGGCGCTGCTGCACGAGAAGCCATTCGCCGGCATCAATGGTTCGGGCAAACACTGCAACTGGTCCATGTCCATCGCCGCGGACGATCACGAGCTCGACGGCGTGAACCTGCTCAAGCCGGGCCGCACACCGCACCAGAACCTCCGGTTCCTCATGTTCCTCGCGGCCGTGCTCAAGGGTGTCTACAAACACTCGGGCATGTTGCGCGCCGGCATCGGCACGTCCGGCAACGAGCATCGCCTCGGCGCCAACGAAGCACCGCCGGCCATCATCTCGGTCTTCATGGGCGAGATGCTCACCCGCATGATCGAGTCGCTCATCGGCGACAAGGGCGGCGTCAGCGGCGAAGAGGCAATGATGAAACTCGGCGTCGCGCGCCTGCCCGAAATCCGCCGCGACACCACGGACCGCAACCGCACCTCGCCGTTCGCGTTCACCGGCAACAAGTTCGAGTTTCGCGCGGTGGGATCGTCGCAGTCCATCGCCTTCCCCATCGTGCTGCTCAACGCGGCTGTCGCCGAGGCCGTCGGTGAGCTGACCGAGGAACTGCGCAACGAACTCAAGAAGACGCCCAAGACCGACGACGCCGTGTACAAGGTCGTCCGCAAGGCGTTCAAGGAAACCAGCGCCGTACGCTTCGAAGGCAACAACTACTCGGACGCGTGGGTCAGGGAAGCGGCCAAGCGCGGCCTGCCCAACTACCGGCGCACACCGGAAGCGCTGGCCCAGCTGGCCACCAAGACGACCAAGAAGTGCCTCGTCGGCCTGGGCATCCTCACGGAGCCCGAGCTGGACTCGCGGTACCACGTTCGCCTCGAGCGCTACATCAAGGACATGCTCATCGAAGCGCACACGCTCCGCGAAATGGTGGACACCATGGTGCTGCCGGCGGCGTTCTCGTACTCCGCGTCGCTCCTGGACTCGGCGGCCAAGGCTCGTTCGGCCGGCATCAAGGGCGTGCCGCAGATCGCGGCCGCCAACAGCGTGGGCAAACTCATCAAGCAGCTCCAAACGCAGCGTGCCGCGTTCGAGAAGGCGTTCGTGAAGGCGGAGCACATGCACGATGATCCGGTCGCGCAGGCGCAACTCCTCACCGGCCAGGTGGCCGACGCGATGGCCACCGTGCGGGCGGCAGCCGACGCGCTTGAAGTCGTGGTGGACGACGACTGCTGGCCGCTGCCCAAGTACCGCGAAATGCTCTTCCCGGTCTGAACAGGCTGGCGGGACTGTATACAATCGGATAGCTTGGCAGAGGGTGCTGCCAGCTCGGCGAGGCGCACGACGCGCTTCGCCGAGCTTTTTCCTTTTTTGTGCCGGAGATGTTGCCAATGCGTCGCTGGGGCTCCTTGCGCATGCTCGCGCTGCTCTCTCTCGTCGCCACCGCGTCGTGTGACCTCATCACCGGAAAGAAGGACGGGTCGTTCACGCTGACGTTGTCCGACGCAACTCTCAGCGTCGGTCAGGGCAAGAAGGACACGATCGGCATCGCGCTCGCGCGGACCAACTTCGACAAGCCAATTACGCTCTCGGTGGACGGCGTACCGTCGGGAATGATCGCCGTGCTGCTGCCCAAGACTGTTCCGGGCACGGCGCAGGCCAGCAGCCTCGAACTCACCGTGGATGCCACGGCGGCGATTGCCACCTCCACACTCACGGTCCGTGCCACGGCCGAGGGCGTCGTCGAACAAACCCAGACCGTCGGTGTCAGCGTCGCCGTCACCGGCGCGTTTACTCTGTCGGCACAAGGCTTCCCCGCGACGGCCGCGCAGGGCGGCGGCGCAATCGGAACGGTGCTCGTGGTGCGGAGCGGTGGTCATGCGGACAACGTCACGCTGGCCGCGACCGGGTTGCCGACCGGCGTAACCGCGTCCTTTGCCGATTCGCCCACGTTGAACGCCTCGATATCGCTCTCGTTCTCCGTCGCCGGGAGCGTCGCAGCGGGCGCCTATCCGATCACTATCACAGGCTCGGCGGGTGGCCTCGCGAACCAGACCCTGCAAATTACTCTCAACGTCATCGCGCCACCGGCGACGGCGTCGCTTTCGATGCCCTTCTGCGCGTCATCCCTCCCCGCGTGGTTCGCATACCAGAACCAGGGCTTCCCTTGGCAAGTGATTACCCCCGTCAACGGCGTGTACACCTTCCAGGCGACGGCCACCCTCACCGTCGCGTACGCGTTTGTGGCGGGTCCCGGTGTGAACGAGACCGACTTCAGCGTTCTGTATGCGACGCGGGCCGAGCTTGCGGGTCAGACGGATCGTGATTGCGCCGGACCAAAGACCCTGACCGGATCCGTCACCGGAGCCACGACCAGCCAGTCGATTCGGGTCGCGATGGGCGCATCGACCGCGACCCCGACCGCGGCGAGTCCGAACTTCAGTCTCACGGGCGTCGCCAGCCGCGCACTGGACCTCATCGCCACCAAAGGCACGATCGCCAGCACGTCGCTCAACATCCAGGTGACGCCAGACATGCTGATCGTCCAGCGCAATCTCAATCCGGCCGACGGCGCGACCCTTGGCACGCTCGATTTCGCCGGACAGGGATTCGCGCCCGCGTCTTCGAACCTGACCGTCAACAACGTGGGGACCGGTGACAACATCAACATCGGAAGCACGTTTTGGAGCGCGACCAATACCTACGGCATTGTGCACGCACTTCAGCCAACGAACACCTCGAACACGCTGTTCTCCATGCCGGCCGGAAAACTCCAAGCCGGCGATTTCCACGAACTGGTGGTGGAGACGTACCAGACGGGCTTCGCGTTTGGTCGCGTGAACGTCGCCTACCTCGGCGCCCTCGCCGACCGCACGGAAACGCTCGCGCCGAATCTGTCGACACCGGGCGTGAACACCATTTCCGCGTCGCCGTATACACGCCTCCGCGGTCAACTGCCTGTGCAAGCCGAATATCCGACGGCGGCGCGTTTCATCTTTTTCCAGGCCGGCGGCAACGCAGCGGATCGCCTCGTCTACGTGGTGGCGACGGCGGGATTCCTGGGCGGAACCCCAGCATCCAACTGGGATGTCGCAATCCCTGAGTTCGGCCTCGTCGCGGGTCTGAACAACAGCTGGCTCCCCTCAACTTCATTCGTGCTCTACCAGGCCGAAGCGTACTCGGCGCCCGGGCCGGTCTTGTTCGGCGGCGTTCCTTCTGTTGGCGACGTGGTGCGAGCGGCCTACCGCGTGACGTCCAGCGGAACCGTGGTAAGGGCGGCCCTGCGAGCCATCGACACGCGTCAGTACTTGAGGAGGTAGCTCTCCAGTTCCCAGCTGGTCACCTGGGTGATGTAGTCGCGCCATTCTTGCCGCTTGGCTTCCAGGAAGTGGCGCGTGACGTGCTCGCCAAGCGCCGCCGTGATCAGGCCGTCGTGCTCGAGTTCGTCCAGGGCCTCGTTCAAGTCGTGCGGAAGGTCGTCGATGCGCAAGCGCCGCCGCTCACGATGGCTCATCTCCCAAATGTTCTCGTTCACCGGCTCGCGCCAGTCTGCCTTCGAAGCGACGCCGTCCAAGCCGGCCGCCAGCATTACCGCCAGCGCGAGATACGGATTCGCCGCCGGGTCCGGCATCCGCAGCTCCAAGCGCGTCCCGGCGCCGCGACGTTCCGGCACGCGCACCAGCGGCGAACGATTGCGCATGGACCACGCCACGTTCACCGGCGCCTCGAACCCCGGCACCAGCCGCTTGTAAGAGTTCACCAGTGGATTCGTGATCGCGCACATGCCGCGCGCATGGCGCAGCAGTCCGCCCAAGTAGTGGAGGGCCGTCTTCGACAACTGCCACTCGGCTTTCTTGTCGAAGAACGCGTTCTCCTTGCCGCGAAACAGCGACTGGTGCGTGTGCATACCGCTGCCGTTCTGCCCGAAGATCGGCTTGGGCATGAACGACGCAATGAGCCCGAATTCGTGCGCCACGTGCTTCACCACGAACCGGAACGTGGCCAGGTTGTCCGCGGTGGTCATGGCGTCCGCATAGCGAAAGTCGATTTCGTGTTGCGCGTGCGCCACTTCGTGGTGCGATGCCTCCACCTCGAAGCCCATCTGCTCCAGCACGTCCACCATTGCGCGCCGCGCCTCTTCGCCACGGTCCGCCGGTGCCAGGTCGAAGTAACTGCCCACGTCGTGCGTGTCCGTGCTGGCGCCGCCGTCGGCTGAAGGACGGAAGAGGAAGAACTCCGCTTCCATGCCAGCGTTCATTGTGAAACCCATCTGGCGCGCCCGCCCGATCACCCGCTTGAGCACCCCCCGCGGGTCGCCGGAAAACGGCGTACCGTCCGGCATGTTGATGTCGCAAATGAGCCGTGCCACGCGCGCGTCGGCGTCGCCCCACGGAAAGATCCGGAACGTGGAGAGGTCCGGCGCCAGCAGCATGTCCGACTCCTCGATGCGAACAAAGCCCTCGATCGACGAGCCGTCGAACATGATGTCGCCGGCCAACGCTTTGGCGAACTGCGACGCCGGAATCTCAACGTTCTTGTTGACGCCCATGATGTCCGTGAATTGCAGGCGCATCGAACGGACGTTGTGCTTGCGGGCGAAGTCGAGAATGTCCTTGGCGGTCGCGCCCCGGACGTCTGGTGTAATTGATCGGGAAGTCACGGGAGGAAATCTCCCACGCACAGTGACTGGTGACTAGTGACTAGTCACTAGTTTTGAGCATGCTCTGCTCCGCTTGCGGCGCCGATAGCGCCGGAAATTTCTGCGCCAACTGCGGCGCACCGATGCAGGGGGCCGCGTGCGCCGCTTGCCGCGCGCCGCTCACGCCGGGCGCCAAATTCTGTCACCGGTGCGGCACCGGGGCGGCCGGGTTCCGGGCCGCGCCTCCCTCCGGGGTCGCCAATGCCCTGCCCTGGTCGGTTGCCGCGATCGCCCTCCTGGCACTCATCGCCTTGGTCGCGGGCCAGCGCTTCGGCCGCAGCCGGCAAGCCGACGAAGCCCAACCGTCGTCGATGCTGGCGGGGGCGTCCGGTCGCGCACCGGACATCAGCGCCATGACACCGACCGAGCGCGCCGAACGGCTCTACGATCGCATCATGGGCGCCGCTGAACGCGGCCGCATCGACTCGGTGCGGTTCTTCCTCCCCATGGCACTCCAGTCCTACTCCGAACTTGGCCCGCTCAACACCGACCAGCGTTACGATGTTGGACGGTTGGCTGAGGTCGGCGGCGACGCCAGGCTCGCGGCGGCGCAGGCGGACACGATCCTCAAATCGCAGCCCAAGCACCTGCTCGGACTGCTGCTCGCCTCGCGGGCAGCGCAACTCCGGGGCAACGCCAAGGCAGCCGATGCCTTCCTGAAGCAGATGGCCGCCGCTGAACCCGCCGAAAGAGCACGACAACTGCCGGAGTATCTGCTGCACCAGAACGACATCGACCGGGCACTCACGGAATGGCGCGCCAAGGGCGGAAAGTGACCCGTACGATCCAGGTGGCGCACAGCCCGGACTCCGACGACGCATTCATGTTCTACGCATTGGCCGACGGCAAGATCGACACGGGCGACCTCCGCTACCAGCACATTCTCCAGGACATCGAGACGCTCAACCAGCGCGCTCTGCGCGGCGAATTGGAAGTGACTGCGGTTTCGATTCACGCGTACGCGTATCTCGCTGACCAGTACACGCTGCTGCCGCACGGCGCGTCCATGGGCGACAAGTACGGGCCGCGCCTCGTCACCAAGGGGGCCGCGAGCGCTTCGATCAAGGGCAAGAGGGTCGCAGTGCCCGGCATGCTCACGAGCGCGTATCTCGCACTCAAGCTCTACGAGCCGGACTTCGAGCCCGTCGTAACTCCGTTCGACCAGATCGAAGATGTGGTGGCCAACGGTGAACTCGAGTTCGGGCTCCTGATTCACGAGGGCCAACTCACGTTCGCCGAGCGCGGCCTGCAATTGGTGGCGGACATGGGCGAGTGGTGGTTCAGGGACACTGGCTTACCCCTTCCATTGGGAGGCAACGTCATCAAAACCGACCTCGGTGAGCCACTTATCGCAACAATATCGCGCCATTTACACGACAGTATAGCGTATGGGCTCAACAACAGGAAGGATGCGCTGGACCATTCCATGAAATACGCCCGTGGGCTCGATCGAGCCAAGGCCGACACATTCGTTGGCATGTACGTCAACGACTGGACCCTCGACTACGGGCCCAAGGGCCGCGAAGCCGTGCGGCTCTTCCTCAAGCGCGGCGTGGAGTCCGGCGTGGTCAAGAAGTCGGTCACCATCAGGTTCGCGGGCGACTGACGGGAGGCCGTCGGTCTTTCGGCGTTGCGCCGCGGCATTCATACTTGCCGCGTGATCAACCGTCGTGAGTTCCTCGCGTCCGCTGGCGCCATCGCGGCCGTAGCCGCGCGCCGCAGGAGCGCGGCTGCCGGTGACGTCGCGACGGTCCTGATGACGCGCCGCCTCGGCTCCATCGGCATCCAGCTCTATACCGTGCGCGCCCAGATGCGGGCCGACATGCCCGGCACCCTCGCGGCCATCGCCGCCATGGGTTACCGCGAGGTTGAGTTCGCCGGCTATTTCGGGCGCACGCCGGCGCAGGTACGTGAACTCCTGGCCACGAACAAGCTCGCCTCGCCGTCCACGCACATCGGCTTCGATGCGATGAAGGCCGATTGGGACAAGACCTTCGACGAAGCGCTCGCCATAGGACAGAAGTTCATCACCGTCCCGTCGCCGCCGAACGGAGCCGCAGCCACGGTCGCCTCCTGGCAACGCATCGCCGACGACTTCAGCACGGCAGGTGAGCGCGCCAAGGCGCGCGGCCTTACCCTCGGCTATCACAACCATGACACCGAGTTCGCTGTCGTTGACGGCACGTCGCCCCTCGAGATCCTGATCACGCGAACGGACCGGAGATTCGTGTCGTTCCAGCTGGACGTGTTCTGGGCCACGCGCGCCGGCGCCGACCCAGCCGCCTGGATCACGAAATACCCCGCGCGTTTCGCGATGCTGCACATCAAGGATTCCGCCGGCGCTCCCGCGCACACCCAGGTGGATGTCGGCACCGGCACGATCGACTTCGCCAGGATTCTTCGAACCGACCTGGACCTGAGCCATGCCGTCCAGCACGTCTTTGTCGAGCACGACCAACCCGTGGACCCGATGCTCTTCGCGAAAAAAGCGTACGACTACCTCAGCGCTCTGGAGTACTGAATGGCTCAGCAGCGCTCGGCCCCGAATGCCGCGCCCCGCACCCTGCCCAGAGCGCAGGATTACGATGTGTGCATCGTGGGTTCCGGAGCCGGGGGAGGAATGGCGGCGTACGCCCTCACTCAAGCCGGCGCAAGCGTCGTGATGCTCGAGGCGGGCGGCGACTGGTACGCGTCCAGAAACTCACAGATGCTCACGGCGGCGTACCAAACTCCAAGGCGCGGCGGCTCCACGCGCATCCGGCCGTTCGGCGAGTTCGATGCGTGCGACGGCGGATGGGACATCGAAGGCGAGCCGTACACGGTCGCGAGCGGTTCACAGTTCCGGTGGTGGCGCGCCCGCATGCTCGGCGGCCGCACGAATCACTGGGGCCGGATCTCGCTCCGATTCGGCCCCGATGACTTCCGGGGCAAGACCAGGGACGGACTCGGCGACGACTGGCCCATCAGCTACGTCGTCGTCGCGCCGTACTACGACAAGATCGACCGCTTGATCGGCATCTTCGGCAGCAACGAGGGCCTGCGGAATCACCCGGACGGCGTGTTCCAGCCGCCGCCCAAGCCGCGCTGCTACGAACTGCTCGTCAAGAAAGCGTCCGACAAGCTCGACATCACCTGCATCCCGTCGCGCCTCTCGATCACCACCGAGGCGCTGCCCGGGCGTCAGGCGTGCCACTACTGCGGCCAGTGCAACCGCGGCTGTCAGGCGAAAGCGAACTTCTCCAGCCCGGACGTGCTCATCGCGCCGGCAGTCGCCACCGGCCGCCTTCGGCTCATCACCAACGCCATGGCGCGCGCGGTGGGGGTCGGCGCCGACGGCTTGGCCACCGGCGTGCACTACATCGACAAGACCACGGGCGAAGATCGCTTCGTGCGCGCGCGCATCGTCGTACTCGCAGCCAGCGCGCTGGAGTCTACACGCATCCTGCTCAACTCCACGTCGTCACGGTTCCCGCAGGGCCTCGCCAACTCCAGCGGCACGCTGGGCAAGTACATCACCGACACCACGGGCACCGACGTCAGCGGGTTCATCCCCGCGATGACAGATCACATCCCGCACAACCACGACGGCGTCGGCGGGCTGCACGTGTACATGCCGTGGTGGCTGGACAATGCCAAGCTCGACTTCCCGCGCGGCTACCACATCGAGGTCTGGGGCGGCACGAGCGCCCCCGGCGCAGGCTTCATGGGCGGCATCCAGCGCTACAACGGCGGTGGGTACGGCGCGCAGCTCAAGGCCGATTACCGCAAGTACTACGGCGCCACCATCGGATTCTCTGGACGCGGTGAGATGATCCCGAACGCGGACTCGTACTGCGAGGTCGATCCGACCGTCGTCGACCGCTACGGCATTCCGGTCCTTCGCTTCCACTGGAAGTGGGCGGACCACGAGTACAACCAGGTGAAGCACATGCAGGAGACGTTTCGCGCTCTCGTCGCCGAAATGGGCGGGACGGTGTTCTCGCAAATGCCGACCAAGGCGCAGGGCTACAGCATCGCAACGGGCGGCACGATCATTCACGAATTGGGCGGCACCCGTATGGGATCCGATGCATCGAGCTCCGTCGTGAACGCGAACTGCCAGGCGCACGACTGCAAGAATCTCTTCGTCGCCGACGGTGGGCCTTTCGTTTCTCAGGCGGACAAAAACCCAACGTGGACGATCCTGGCGCTCTCGTGGCGCACGGCGGACTACATCGCTGAACAGCGGAAGGCAGGGGCACTGTGAACGACCAGCCTTCGGACATCGGCTCTCGGCTCTCGGCTGACGCCGAGGTCTCGCGACGTGACGCGCTCAAGTCGTTCAGCCTTGTCGGCATCGCAGCAGCGCTCGACGTCAACCTTCCACATCTCGAGCGGGCGCTGTCCGGCATGGCCCTCATGGCCGAGAGCCGGGAGCCGAAAGTCGAAAGCCAGCAGTTCGTGCCGAAATTCTTCACGCGGCACGAGTGGCGCACCGTGCGGATGCTCGTGGATTACATCATCCCGCGAGACGAGCGCAGCGGCAGTGCCACCGACGCCAAAGTGCCGGAGTTCATGGACTGGATCCTCGCCGACAAAGAAGCCACCGAGAACAGCAAGGTGTCCATGAAAGGCGGGCTGGCATGGCTCGATCGCGAGGCTCAGGATCGCTTCAGCAAGACATTCGTCACCGCGACGGATGCCGACCGCCGCGCGATTCTCGATGACATCGCTTGGCCTTCAAAAGCGCCGGCCGGCATGAGCCAGGGGGTCGCGTTCTTCTCGCGATTCCGCGACATGACCGCCTCGGGTTTCTTCTCGTCTGCCATCGGTTGGAAGGACGTGCAGTACATCGGCAACGTGTTCCATCATTGGGACGGCTGCCCGCCGGCCGCGCTCGACAAGCTCGGGGTCTCCTACGACTTGATGAAGATCAAGGCCGGTCTGTGAGCGGCAAACGGCTCGGCGTCGGATTCATCGGAAGCGGCTTCAACGCGCGCTTCCACATGCAGGCCTTCCGCTCCGTTCGCGACGCGGACGTGCTCGGCGTGTGGAGCCCGAACAGGAGGCGCGCGGAAAGCGCCGCCGAACTGGCCCGCAGTTACGACATCGGCAAGGCCAAGGCGCACAAGTCCATCACCGACATGGTCGCCGATCCCGCGATCCAGGCCATTTGGCTCACGGGCCCCAATCAAGCGCGCATTGAGAACGTCGAGGAAATCGTCGCCGCCATCGAGAGCGGCAAAGGCGAACTCAAGGGCATCGCGTGTGAGAAACCGCTGGCACGAAACGTCGCTGAGGCCAGGCAGGTGCTTGAACTGGTGAAGCGCGTGGGCCTGAAGCACGGATACCTCGAGAACCAGGCGTTCGCACCGCACATCGAGGCGGGGCGCAACCTGATCTGGGCGCGCGGCGCCGCGACCACGGGCCGGCCATACCTCGCCCGCGCCGCGGAGGAGCACAGCGGCCCGCACATGCCGTGGTTCTGGCGCGGCGACCTCCAGGGCGGCGGCGTCCTGAACGACATGATGTGCCATTCGGCGCTCGTCGTGCGGCACCTGCTCACGAGGCCGGGTGAGCCGCTCAAGTCGCTCAAGCCCACGCGTATCACGGCGCACATCGCCAGCCTCAAGTGGACGCGGCCCGCGTACGCGAAGAAGCTCGCGACGACGATGAAGGGCACGGACTATCGCAAGTCACCGGCCGAGGACTTCGCAAGCTTGATGATCGAGTTCGAGACCAACGACGGCTTTACCGTGCTCGGCGAAGCAACCACGTCGTGGAGTTACATCGGCGCGGGCCTGCGGCTCAGCGCCGAGTTGCTTGGCCCCGAGTACTCGATGCAGTGGAACTCGCTCGATTCCGGGCTCAAGCTCTTCTTCAGTCGGGAAGTGAAAGGCCGCGCCGGCGAGGATCTCGTTGAAAAGCAGAATGCCGAACAGGGCCAGATGCCGGTGGTGCCATCCGAATCAGCGGCCTACGGGTACGACGCCGAGGACCGCCACTTCGTGCGCGTGTTCCTCGGCAAGGAAAAGCCACTGCTCACGTTCAATGACGGACTGGACGTCGTCCGCATCCTGATGACGGCGTATCAGAGCGCCGAACAAGGCAAGACGCTACGCTTCCCGCCGCCGGGGCTCGACGAGTTCGTGCCCGCGGTGGCGAAGGGAACCTGGAAGCCCCGCTAGGCCGACGCGGTTTGTTGCGTGGGACGGAACGTCAGCGCGAACAACACGAGTACGACCAGCGCCATGGTCGCCGGCACCATCCAGATATCGAACCAATCGTGCCCGCCCTCGGCGTACGTCTTGCCCGCCACGATGGCGCCTGAGACCTTCGCGCCGAGCAGATAGCCGACGCCGTTCGTGACGAGATTGATGAAGCCCTGCGCGGCCGCCCGCGTTTTTTCGCCGGCGGCTTGGTCGGTGTAGATCTGCCCGCTAACGAAGAAGAAGTCGTAGCACACGCCGTGCAGCAGTATGCCGGCGTACAGCATCCACATGACCGGGCCGCGGCTGCCATGCGCGAACGCCACGTAGCGCAATGACCACGCGAGCATGCCGACCAGCATGATCCACTTGATGCCGAGTCGCCGCAGCGCGAACGGCAGCAACAGCATGAAGCCAATCTCGGACATTTGCCCGAACGTCTGGATGAAGGCCGGGTCCGGCGCCTTCACTTCGTTGAGGAAGAGGTTGGTAAACGAGTAGTAGAACTGCAGCGGCACGCAGAGCAGAAACGAGCCGATCGTGAACACGAGGAAGTTGCGGTTGCGCAGCAGGTGCAGCGCTTCAACGCCGAGCGTGGCACGCAGGTCGAACTGGGTGCCCTTGGCCTTCGGTGGCGTGTGGGGCAACATCGCGGCGTACAGGCCCATCACAATCGACGCGCCAGCAGCGAACTTCATCGGCGTGTTGAGTGCGTCCGCGTGCAAGAACTTCCCGACGATAGTGCCGGCCGCGATCCAGCCGATCGTGCCCAGCACGCGAATCACGGGGAAATCGCGCGCCGGGTCTTTCACGTGGTGGAACGAGATCGAGTTGGTGAGCGACAGCGTCGGCATATAGAACAGCGCGTACGCGATGATCGTCGGGTAAAACTGGTCCCACTGCGTCCGCTCCGAGAGGAACCACATCAACACGCCGCCGACCATATGCAGCACCGCGAGGAGCTTCTCGCTCGCGAAGTACCGATCGGCGATGATGCCGATAAAAAACGGCGAGACGATCGCGCCGATGGCCATCGCCCCGTACGCGTCTCCGATCTGAGCGCCGTCGAACTTGAGCGTTTGGCCCAAATAGGTGCCCATGGTCACGAACCACACGCCCCAGATGAAGTACTGCAGGAACATCATCACCGAGAGGCGCGTCTTGATGCCCACTACTTGATCTCGCGAATGCGAATGCTGCGCAGCTGCAGTTCGCCGTTGTGGTCGCCCTGGATAGCGATATGGCCACGCCTCGATCGGCCGTAGTTCGGCCACTCGTTGAACTTGCTGGCCTTCACTTTCGCCTCCCAGTCGGGGCTCCCGTACTCGTATTCCGCGAGCTTCGTGCCGTTGAGCCAGTGCTCCGCGTGCGCGCCCTTGGCCACGATGCGCGTGGTGTTCCACTCACCGGCTGGCTTGAGATGGCCTTCGGGCGCCGGGTAGAGCCCGTAGACCGAGCCCGCGGACGTCAGCCGGCTGCGACCGTCACGCGCGTTCGGATCGTCCAGTAACTGGTATTCGGCCGCGCTCCAATAGACGCGGTCGTATTCCTCGGTGGCCCGGTAAAACAGGCCTGCGTTGCCGCCGCGCTCGATTTTCCACTCGAGCTCGAGCTCGAAGTCCCCGAACTGGTCCACGCTGATGATGTCGCGAACGCCGGCCGTCTTGGTCAGAGCGCCGTCGCGAACGAACCATCCGTCCGGGACGGTTTGGCCTTTGTACTCGCGCCATCCGGCGGTGGTCTTGCCGTCAAACAGTGAGCGCCAATCAGCGGTCGACGGGCCTCCGCCCGGGGTCGGCTGTTGGCTCGCGCACGCCGAGAAAGCGGCGGCAAGCAGGACTGGAATCGTACGACTCCACGAGCGTGTCATGTCATCCTCCGGCGCCCGAGCGCCATGGGTCCGGCGCTTGAATAACACAAACGCGCTATCGGCACAACGCGCCAACGTACGCTCATAGCGAGGCGTATACTATGGCTGAGCAGCTCGTTCGGCCGCACGTATTCGAGTTCACGCAGCCTGGCGCTCAATCCGGTCTTTAACCAGACCAACGCATACTCGGTCAACCTGAACTTCTCGCAACCGGTGTTTCAGGGCGGGAGACTGTACAACACCGCGCGCGCCACCAGCAACCTGGCACAGGCCAGCCGCCTCGACGCTCAGGAACCGCGCGCGCTGTTCAGCGTGCAGGTGCAGCGCGCATACCTCTCCGCACTGCTCGCCCACCGACTCGTTGAACTCCAGGAAACGAATCTGCAGTTGGCCACCACGCGGCTTGCGCAGGTGCAGCAGTTTCAGGCAGCCCGATCGTGATGACCACGGTGGCCATGATCTTCGGTATGCTTCCGCTCGCGCTCGCGCTCGCGATCGGCGTCGGCGCCGAAGCGCGCGCTCCGATGGCACGGTCCGTCATCGGCGGATTGGTCACCTCCACGATCCTGACGCTGTTCGTCGTCCCGGTGGTGTACACCCTGCTGGACGACGCCGCGGTCTGGGTGGCCGGCCGCGGCACGAGGCGTGCCGATGGCGCGCATGCCGCACGTCCGATGCCAGAAACGGCGGCAGCCGGCGACTGACGTCTTTTCCGGCCCTTCCCCTGTCCTTGACCTTTCGCGTGAGAGCCCTTACTAGGGGAGGGTTCTTACGCGCACGTATCAGCGCACTCTCGGTTTCCAGTTCAGAGGAGGGCGGCCATGCCGCGGGGTGACGGGTTGCAAAACGAATATCGTTTCGCCGATCGCGAAGATGACGCTGAGGAAGTCGGCTACGGTGGTGGTGGCGGTGGCAGTGGTCGGGCCAACTACGACGAAGACGAGGACGACGAAGGCGGCTGGGCAACCCACCGCGAAAGCGACGACCTCTGGGACAGCACCGACGATCCCGACGATGAGGACAGCGACGCCGAGACGCCGGAGGTGGTCCCCGATGCGGACGAAGACGATGAGGACGCATTCGGTCGTGCGCCCGTGCCGCGCGCGGCCAAGAGCGGCGCGTCCACCAGTACTGCCGCACGTCCGGTAGCCGTGCCCGAAAAGAAGGCCGCGCCTGCCAAGGCCGCCAGTTCCGCCAAGGCCGTCAAGGCCGTCAAGGCCACGAAGAAGGCAGCAAAGAAGGCGAAGCCAAAGAAGGAGAAGAAGGCCAGGAAGCAGGACAGGAAGAAGAGCGGCAAGAAGGACAAGAAGAACAAGAAGAAGAAAGGCCGGTAACACCCGTCCCCTGACGGGCCTCGCCCTCCGGACCACTTGGAATCTCCGGTCACATTATTGCGCGCGCATTCAAGGCTCGCGCCGTGGAATGCGCGCGGGCTGGCTGCGCACGTCACGGCGCTTGTCGACGCGGCCGGCGTTCGCCCCACCAATGCGTCCGCCCGTGCGGCGCCCAGTGCCCGCGCCGTTCGCTTCTACGTGGCCAGTGGCCTGCTCGACCACCCCGATGGCGCAGGCACGTCAGCCACCTACAATTACCGCCACCTGCTCCAGTTGCTCGCCATCAAGATCCGTCAGCGCGAGGGCGCCACGCTGGACGTGATCAAGAATGAGATGAAGGATTTCACCGGGGACGCGCTCGAACGCCGCGTCGCCACATCGCTGGCCCCCACGCTGGCACTCGGCACCGACGTGACGGCGCGCCGCGACAATGATTCCGCCTCCGCTTGGCGTCGCGTGAACATCGCGGACGGCATCGAAATTCATGTGCGCGAAGACTCCCCGGCCGCCCGCGAAGGCTCCGTGATCGCGATCCGCGAAGCGGTCCGCGCCGCGCTGGGCCGCGAAGACGTTCGCTAGCGGTACCGCA
>ERZ1292623.336-Hain-H51-01um-R1-336-length-51384-cov-24_pt3 | contig 23380 bp, 21 predicted proteins | sample MGYA00564398_ERZ1292623 | MGnify/ENA primary metagenome ERZ1292623 (study PRJEB36523, sample SAMEA6512633) | groundwater metagenome | collected 2019-01-07 | study: AquaDiva: Metagenomics assemblies of 32 groundwater samples | reverse complement strand
ATCTCATAGTATCACCTCCTTTTTAATACGCGTTCGGTGAAATAATTTTCCATCCGTTATTTATAATTTATACTACCAAGCTTTATTCTTTTGTCAAGAATTTAAATAATAACCGACGATTAAAAAAAGCACGCCGATTATTAAATATATTTTCATCCTATCTTCAAACCGTTTCTTCATAATTTCCTCCTTATGAAATTGATTTAATACTATAAATAGCATAATATATTTTTGTAAAATATGTCAACTCCAAAAATTATTGTTGTTCTCGGTCCCACCGCCAGCGGTAAATCTGACTTGGCCGTTAAAATCGCTGAAAAATATAACGGCGAAATTATTTCCGCGGATTCGCGGCAAGTTTATAAAGGATTAAATATTGGAAGCGGCAAAGTCCCGCTTAATTTTTGCAATTCCCATGATGATGACACTTCATGCGGTCGCATTAAGTGTCATCAAAAAAAATTATTATGTTATAAAAATATTCCCCATTATCTTTTAGATGTCGTTTCGCCGAAGAAAACTTTTACTGTTACTCAATATCAAAAACTCGCCAAAAAAGCGTTTCAACAAATTATAAAAAAGGGAAAAATTCCAATTATTTGCGGCGGAACAGGTTTATACATTGATGCCCTTGTTTATGATTATAAATTTCCCGAAGTTCCGCCTCAACCGAAATTAAGAAAAAAACTGGAAAAAATTTCAACCGAAAAATTATTTGAAAAACTCCAAAAATTAGACCCTAAAAGATCGGAAAATATAGACAAAAATAACCGTCGCCGTTTAATCCGCGCCTTAGAAATTATTACCGTAACCAAAAAACCCGTTCCGATAAATTTTGCTACTATCAATGGTAGCAAAAACATTCCTTATCAAACATTGAAAATTGGAATTAAAAAATCTCCGGAAGAATTGAAAAAATTGATTAAAAAACGGCTTTTAGCCCGGCTACGCGGAAAAAACAATATGATTAAAGAGGTAGAAAATCTTCATAAACCCTTCGGCTCCTCTCAGGGCAAACAAGGGCTTAGCTGGCAGCGACTTGATGATTTGGGGCTAGAATACCGCTATATTTCCCGCTATTTGCACGGTTTAATAAATAAGCAAGAAATGATTGAAGTCTTGGAAAAAGAAATTTATCGCTACGCCAAGCGTCAAATAACTTGGTTCAAGCGCGACAAAAAAATTTTCTGGGTGGAAAATTATCAAGAAGCGCAAAAATTAACGAAAAAATTTTTAAAATAAAAAAGAGGAGATATAATAAATACTATCTCCTCTCTTTTTAGCCAAATCCCGAAACTTTTAATTTTTCTAATTCTAATTTTTCCCGTAAGAGATTGGCTGTAATGGGATATTCTGGAATGTTAATGCGCGTTAAAACTTCAAAACGATACATTGGCAATGGTCTCTGCCATGACTTGCCTATTTCATCTTCTATCACCATATCAATTTTTTTCAAAGCTTCCCGTTGCTTAAATGTTCCTTCGCTCTTTTGCCTTTGAAAAAAATCTTCAAATTCCACATAATCGGCCAATCTTTTACTGATGTATTCGCTTGTTTTTTTTATTTTTTCCGACTGCGAAAGATTTAATTTATGTTCAGTAAAGAGATTATCTTTTATCCCCCATAAAATTTTTTTCAACGATTCTATTTTTTGGGGAGAAAAAGAATATTTTCGCGACTTAAATTGCAAATCGCAGACTTCATCTAAAAATTGTCTCCTTTCTTCCTGCTCATCTAACGCAATCGCCCCTCTTCTTATTCTCAATTCATCGTTTAATACCCTTAATCTTTCATCTAAAAAATCCTTAATTTCAGATTCAATTCTCTTCATATCTTCTGGATAGTGAAAAAAAATCTCTCCGATATGAACCCGCGCGCCTCTTATCGCGAGTCTTAACGCCTCATCCGTCTTCTTTTCTATTACTTCTTTTTTTATTGAAACTTCTTTTTCTAAGGGCGCCTCTTTCTTTGTCGTTTCCGAAATTTTAGGAATTTTTTCTCCCTCTACATAGCCCCCCTTCCCTAAAATACTTTTAGTAAATTCTACTAATTCCTCTTGCTTACTCTTAAACTTAGATTCTTCAACTTTATCACCCTCCTCACCTTTTCCTCCTACTTCTCCTTCTATTTCATTTTCTTCTTTTTCTTCAACTATTTTCTCAATATCCCTCGACTTACATTCTGGATTTAAACAATGAGACATCTCTTCTTCTTCAAATTTTGAATCACAATCCTTGCAACGATAATGATAAATTTTTTCATCATCTTCTTTTTTAAATTTACCTTCTAAAATTTCCATATTCATATCTCCTTATATTTTTTATTTACTTTATATAAAACGAATTTATCTATCTTTTGTGACAATAAATCAGGAAATAAGCCGCGTTTCCAACATTTTTTTCAATTTTTCCGGATTACCACGGCCTTTTAATTTTGCCATCGCCTTGCCGATTAAAAATTGGATAATGTTTTGTTTGCCTTTTTTATAATCTTCAACAGCCGCAGGATTTTCATTAATAACCTCCTGGATAATTTTCTCAATTTCCGCCTCGTCCGAAATCTGGTTCCAACCCTTTTCTTCAACAATCTGCCGCGAGTCAGCGCCGCTTTTATGCATTTCTACTATTAAATCTTTGGCAATACGGCTGGAAATTTCCCCCTTGATAGCCAAAACAACCAAATCCGCGAAATTTTCCGGGCTTATGTTTAATTCTTTAATACCAATTTTTAGCTCATTTGTCAACCCCCTAATATCGCTGGTTAAATAATTATAAAGCATATTAGTTGCTTCTTGTTCGCGCAAATCCGCATTCAACTCTGAGATAGACGCCTCAAAATAATTCGCCAAATCGCGATCTTCAATAAAAATTTCCGGTTGTTCCGGTCTTAATCCGTATTCTTTAATAAATCTTTCGCGTTTTTGAGCCGGTAATTCCGTTATTTCCGCTTTTAATCCGTTTAAATCAAATTTTAAAATATCCATTATCGGCAAATCCGGCTCGGGAAAATAACGATAATCATGCGCTTCTTCTTTTTTGCGCTGGCTTACGGTTATTTTTTTATTTTCATCCCATCCCCTTGTTTCATGAATAATTTTTTCACCTTTTTTAAGAATTTCCTCCTGTCTTTTAATTTCATAATCAATCGCGTCCTTGACCGCCTTAAAAGAATTAAGGTTTTTTACTTCTACTTTTGTTCCCAATTCATTATCTTTACTGATTGAAACATTCGCTTCAACGCGCATCTGCCCTTTTTCCATATCCGCGTCGGAAATTCCCAAATAACGCAAAATCAATCGCAATTCTTTGGCAAAAGCCACAGCTTCTTCGCCGGTTTTAATATCCGGTTCCGTAACCAATTCCATTAACGGCAAACCGGCGCGATTGAAATCAACCAGACTGTCGCCATCCGCATGTAATAATCTTGCCGTGTCCTCTTCTAAATGAACACGGGTTATTTTTACGCCGTTTAATACACCGCCTAAAACAAGTGGCTTGTCATACTGCGAAATCTGATACCCTTTCGGCAAATCCGGATAAAAATAATTTTTGCGGTCAAATTTTGACATCTGAGGAATTTCACCGTTAAGCGCCATTCCCAATTTAAAAACCGCCTCAACGGCTTTTTTATTCGCAACTGGAAGCGTTCCCGGATGAGCAAGACAAATCGGGCAAATATTAACATTCGGCTGTTTTTCATCGGAATTATTTAAACAACCGCAAAACATTTTTGTTTTAGTTTTTAATTCAGTATGAATTTCAAGACCAATGGTCGGTTTATACATAAAATTTATTTTAACAAAAAAAAGCGGCTTTCGCCACTCCTTTTTATAACTTTAAACCTTTAACTTTATAACTTTTTACACCACCTCTATCCCCATACTTCGCGCGCTGCCTTCAATAATTTTCATCGCCGCTTCAACATCATTAGCGTTCAAATCAACCATTTTCTTTTCGGCAATTTCGCGAATCTGCGCTTTTGTCACCTTCCCCACCTTTCCTTTCAAAGGATTGCCCGCACCTTTTTCAATGCCTGCGGCTTTGCGCAATAAATCCGAAGCCGGCGAAGTTTTAAGTTTAAATTCAAAAGTCCTATCAACAAAAATAGTGATTTCCGCGGGAATAATACTACCAACCATTTCTTTTGTGGCTTCGTTGAATTGCTGACAAAACTGAGCAATATTTATGCCATGTTGTCCCAAAGCCGGACCGATTGGCGGAGCCGGATTGGCGGCGCCAGCCGGAATTTGAAGTTTTAAAGTTGTTTTAATTTCCTTCATATTTTTTGAACTTGCAATGAATCTAATTCCACGGCTGTTTCTCTGCCGAAGATAGGAACCATTACTTTTAATTTTCCGTGTTCTTCGTCAACTTCGCTGATTTTACCCTCGCTGTCCTTAAACGGCCCATCCGTAATTTTAACCGTTTCGCCCATATTAAATTCAACTTTGAATTTAGGCTCATTATCGCCCATTCGCGACAATAAAGCGTCAACTTCTTTTTTGGAAAGCGGAGCCGGCTCAGTGGAATTTGCGCCGACAAAACCCGCAACGCGTGGAGTATTTCTCACAACATACCACGAATCATCGCTCATTACCATATTAACTAAAACATATCCCGGGTATATTTTTTCTTCCACCTCTCTTCTTTTGCCGTTTTTTATTTTAATCTTTTTTTCTTTCGGAACAATAATGTTAAAAATCTTGTCACTCATTTCCAAAGAATCAATCCTCTGTTTCAAATAACGCGCCACTGCGTCTTCATAACCGGAATAAGTATGAACGGCGTACCAATGACGTTCGCCGTTATTTTCTTTTGTCGAAGATTTTGATTTTTCTTGCGCAACTTGGTTAGTCATATCTTTATAATATAAATTTACCCAATAAATATCTGAATATAAAATCCAAAGCGCCTAAAAATAAGGCTGTTGCCAGAGATAAAATAACAACAACCAAAGTCATCCGACCGGTTTCCTGTTTTGTCGGCCAATTAACCCTTTTAAACTCCTGCTTGGATTCAATAATGTAAGATTTAATCTTTGAAAACATGCCAATTAATTTTATATAAAATTCCCTATATGTCAAGATTTTTTACCATCGCCGCCTGATTTGAAATAAAAGCCTTGCGCGGCTCAACATTTTCGCCCATTAAAATATCAAATAACCTGTCGGCTGACGCAGCATCTTCAATGGTCACTAATCTCAAAATTCTGTTGTTAAAATTCATCGTTGTTTCCCATAATTGGGAAGGATTCATCTCTCCAAGGCCTTTATATCTTTGAATGTTTATGCCCGATATTCCGCCGAAAGTTTTCACGATTTTTTCTTTTTCAATGTCGTTATAAGCATACTGAACATCTTTGCCTTTTTGGATTTTATATAATGGCGGCTGGGCAATAAATAAATGTCCATTTTCAATAATAGGCCGGAAGTAACGGTAAAAAAGAGTCAATAAAAGAGTTCTGATATGGGCGCCGTCAACATCCGCATCGGTCATTATGATAATTTTATGATAACGAATTTTTGAAACATCAAGATTCTCGGCAATAGAGGTTCCCATGGCGATAACTAAAGATTTAATTTCATTATTCGCCAACATTTTATCAATGCGGCTTTTTTCAACATTTAAAATTTTTCCGCGAAGCGGCAAAATCGCCTGCGTTCTCCGGTCGCGCGCCGATTTCGCGCTGCCTCCGGCGCTGTCGCCTTCCACTATGAATAATTCCGATTCTTCGGCTTTCCTACTTGAACAATCGGCTAATTTGCCGGGCAAAGTCATTCCTTCCAATGCGCCTTTCCGCAAAACCGTTTCTTTGGCGGCTTTAGCGGCTTTTCTCGCTTTTTGCGCCAGCATACATTTTTCAACAACCGCGCGCGCATCCACTGAATTCTTTTCCAAAAATTCTTTTAATGTTTCTCCCACAACCGCTTCAACGGCAGTGCGCGCCGGCGGATTTCCAAGCCTTGCCTTAGTCTGACCTTCAAATTGCGGCTCCGGTAATTTCACGGAAACAATCGCCACCAATCCCTCTCTTACGTCGTCGCCGGTAAAATTTTCATCTTTTTCCTTGAGATAATTATTATTTCTGGCGTAATCGTTTAAAACCTTAGTCAACGCCGAACGAAATCCGGTCAAGTGCATTCCGCCATCCGGAGTATAAATATTATTGGCAAAACTTAATTCCGAAGTTTCTATTTCTTGATTATAAATAAAAGACGTCTCAACTTCAATATTTTCATAATTCTTATGAACGTAAAAATTTTCTTTTTGTATCGGCTTTTTAAAGCGATTAAGATAATTAATAAAAGACAACAATCCCCCCTCAAAATAAAAGGAATGGTAAAGTGGCGCGGCTTTAGAGTCTTTTTTGTCAATAATTTCTATTTTTACTCCCTTGGTTAAAAACGCCTGCTGGCGAAGATGGTCTATAATCTTTTTCCTGTCAAATTTTATTTCCTTGAAAATTTCCGGGTCCGCTTCAAAAATAACTTTTGTGCCGTTCTTTGCGCATTTTCCGATTTTTTTAACGCTATACTGCGGCTTGCCTTGTTTATATTCCTGCGCATACAACCCGCCATCTTTGCAAACTTCCACTTTTACCCATTTTGACAAAGCATTAACCACAGAAACGCCGACGCCGTGCAAACCGCCAGAAATCTTATACGATTCGCCACCGAATTTTCCGCCAGCGTGTAAGGTGCACATTACGGTTTCTAAAGCCGATTTTTTTGTATGCGGATGAATATCAACCGGAATACCGCGGCCATCATCTTGCACCGCTATTCTGTTATTTTCCAACAGCTCAACCCTGATATTTTTGGCGTATCCGCCCATTGCTTCATCCAAAGAATTATCCACGACTTCCCAAATTAAATGATGCAACCCGTCTGTTCCAGTTGAACCGATATACATTCCCGGCCGCTTTCTCACCGGCTCCAAGCCCTCTAAAACATAGATGTCTTTAGCGGCATAAGAAACGTTATTATTCTGCTGTTTTTCCTCTTTTTTTATGGATTTTTTTGCCATTTTTTTAATTTAAACAATAAAATACCCGCTTAGGGTATTATTATCTTACCAAAAATTCACTTTAAAAACAAGCGATTATTTTTTAAATTTTATACCTATAATCCTCTCGTTTTCTTTTTTGCCGTATTTTAATTTTATCATTATAACGTTTTTGGGCAATATCCGTTTAATTCTTTCCGGCCATTCTATTAAAATAATATTTTCGGGATTATTTAAGATTTCTTTTATACCCGTGCTTAAAATATCTTTCGGTTTGTGAATATGATAGCAATCTATATGATAAATTCTTTTATAATCTTTATAACTTTTAACTTTATAACTTTTAACTATTATAAAAGTAGGGCTGGTAATTTTTTTTCTAATACCAACGCCGCGCAAAAATCCTTGGACAAAAGTTGTTTTGCCCGCTCCCAAGTCGCCGCTTAAAGCCAATACTAACACAGACCTACGCGGAAATTTGGCGCTTAAAATTTCTTGCGCCAATAATTTCGCTATTTTTTTAGTCTGAGCGAATGAAGTTGTTTTAATCAAATCTTACCCTTAATTTTTTAGACTTATCGCGAAGAATTTTCGGTAAAATTATTTTTAAAATTCCGTTTTTAAAAGAAGCAATCGCCCTATCAGCGTCAATTTCCTGAGGCAGAATAACGGCGCGGCTAAATCTTCCCCAAAAACATTCTTGGCAAAGATATTCCTTATCTGAATCCTTGTCTTCTTTTGAACGCTTACCATTGATTATGACTGAATCAATAGTAATGGAAACGTCTATGTCTTCGCCTTTTACGCCGGCAATCGCCGATTCTATAACAAAGCTTGTTTCCGTAGAATAAACGTCAACCGCCAACTGTCCTTCTTCTTCCGCGGCATTATCCAATTCTTCTTCCTTATCGTTATTATTTATTTTTAAATCTTTATTATCCATTTTTAAATTTGTTTTATTTTTATTATTATTGCCGTTTTCTTGTTTATAAAAATTTTTCCTTGTTCCGTCCGCCTGCGCAGACAGGTTAGAATCGGAACTTTGCCGACCATTTGAAAAATCGGAAAATTTTCCATCCGGTCCAACGCCGGCCAATTTTGAAAAAAAATCTTTATCGTTCACCCCCACACCAAACGAGTTTATGACTTAAGACTAAGTTTAATTCTAATTTTTAACTGTCTTAAAGCTTTAGCTCGCAGTTTTAAATTATGTTCCCGTTTTGTTGCATCTTCTTTTGAAGTATAAGCTTCGTAATAAACGCAATACAATGGGATTCTGGATTTGGTTGACCTAACCAATCCTAAATTATGTTCTTTTAATCGTTCAATTAAATCACTTGTGTATCCAAAATATAATTCGCCATCTTTTTTACTTTTTAATATATACACATAGAACATAATTTAAAACTCGTTATGGTGTGGGGGTTCATATTTTTACTCTCTCAAAATCCTTAAAAACGACTAGTGCAATAATTATTAAAAAAATCAGCGGATAAATCAAGATATCCACGTCTTTAAACACAATTATAGAATAATTAAAAACGGCGTGCAAGAAGGTCGCTATAACAAGACCCTTGAAAATCATCGATTTGTTTATTCGCATGGACGCATTCGCATTTCGCGACTGCGAAGCGGGAGTGAGCGCTATTCGCATACTGCCCCTTGCCCAATAATACCCGACAATGCCCGCTCCTAAGGCATGGAACAAAGTAGCGCCGGCAAACCGAATCGTCAAAATACTAAAAACTTCACCGTTTTTAAAACTACCTATTAATAAACCGTTCGAAGCGATAAATATATTTTCCAAAGCCGCGAATCCCAAAGCCACGGTAATCATGTAAATCATCGCATCAATCGGCTCATCAAAAAATTTGCTTTTATTTACGGTGGCGTAAACAACCGCGAATTTCAAAACTTCTTCAACAGCGGCTAAAACAAAAAAAGAAATAAAAGCATATTCGCCTATTTTAAAAAAATCCAGAATATCCTGGAAAAAATACTGAAAAATAACCGCCATTAAAGCGGCAACGGAACCCCAAATAAAAACTCGCGCCAACATTCCTTTCGGTTCAGGATGCGCGTCTTCTTTTAAAAAGAAAACTAACCAGATTAAAGACGGCAAAACACCGAGTAAAATCGCAAAAATCACCATTTTTCTATAATTAACATTTTATTTTCATTATTCGGTAAATTCTTCCAAATTTCTTCGGTAATGAACGGCATAAAAGGGTGAAGGAGCTTAAGGACAGTATAAAGTATGAAGTATAAAGTATTAAGTGTTTCGGTTGAACTGCTGTTTTTTGAATATTCAATATATTTATCCGCGAAATCATGCCAGATAAAATCATAAAGCGTATGAAGCGCCTGACCAAAATTATATTCATCAATGTCCTTACTGACTGATTTTTTTGTCTGTTCCAATTTTTCTAAAATTTCCCTATCTTCATTTGATAAATTTAAATTTAAAATTTCATTGGAAATTATAAATTGGAAATTGGAAATTCCGGTTCGCGATAATACGAACCGGCTGATGTTCCACAATTTATTGGCAAATTTTTTTCCGGCTGCAACATGTTCCTCGGCCCAATGAATATCCTGCCCGCCCATAGCTTGCCAAATTAAGCCGAAACGCGTGGCATCGGCTCCGTATTTTTCAATTAAAGTCATTGGATCAATTCCAGTACCCAATGACTTGGACATTCTTTTTCCTTCTTTAGTTAAAATAGTGGCGTGAATTATAACATCGCTAAACGGAATTTTGCCTGTAAATTCCAAGCCGGAAAAAACCATTCTACTAACCCAAAGATTAATAATGTCGCGCGCGGTTGATAAAACTTGTGTGGGATAAAATTCTTTCAAATCTTTACTATTTTTATCCGGCCAACCAAGAGTCGCGAACGGCCATAAAGCGGAAGAAAACCACGTATCCATTACGTCATCAACACCTTCAATTGGAATTTTGTGCCCCCACCAAATTTGCCGCGAAATACACCAATCTTTTACCTTGCTAAGCCAATCCAAATAAACTTTTTTCCATCTTTCGGGATAAAATTTTATTTTTCCGCTTTCCACGGCTTCTATGGCTAATTTCGCCAATTCATTCATTTTTACGAACCATTGAAGAGACGGCAACGGTTCAACCGTTCCTCCGCAACGATAACATTTAGCAACGCTATGAATATAATCTTCTTCTTTTTCCAATAAATTAAATTCTTTTAATTTTTCAATAACTTTTCCCCGACATTCTGAAATTTTCAATCCTTTGTAAATAGAACCCGCTAATTCGGTCATTTTTCCTTTTTCATCAATAATTTTATAAACCGGCAAATTATGTTTTTCTCCCATTTGAGCGTCATTAAAATCATGCGCCGGAGTAACTTTAACCGCGCCAGTGCCGAACTCTTTTTCCACCAAATCATCGGCAATAATAGAAATTTCCCTGTTTTGGATTGGCAATAAAACTATTTGTCCAATTAAATCTTTATATCTCTCGTCTTTAGGATTAACTGCCACAGCGGAATCGCCCAGCATAGTTTCCGGCCTCGTCGTTGCCACTGTTATATATTCCTGTTTACTGTTTACTGTTTTCTGTTTACTAATTAGATATTTAATGTAATAAAGCTTTCCTTTCTTTTCCACGTATTCCAATTCCAAATCCGACAAACTAGTTCCGCATCTTGAACACCAATTAACAATTCTTTCTCCTTGATAAATCCATCCCTTATCATAGTAATGCTTAAATGCTTCTTGAACCGCCTTACTGTAATTTTCATCCATTGTAAAAACGGCTCTTGACCAATCACAAGAAACGCCGATTTTTTTAAACTGTCCTAAAATAATTCCGCCGTATTTTTCTTTCCATTCCCAAACTTTTTCAAGAAATTTTTCCCTTCCAAGTTGATGACGCGACAATCCTTCTTTTTTTAATTGTTTTTCAACAACATTTTGCGTAGCAATGCCGGCATGGTCGGTTCCCGGAATCCAAAGCGTTTTATAACCCTGCATCCTTTTATAGCGAATCAAAATGTCTTGAATTGCCACGTTTAAAGCATGCCCCATATGAAGCGAACCGGTTACATTTGGAGGCGGAAGAACAATTGTGAATGAACCCTTGTTTGTTTTAGGCAAATTATCCGGATTAAAAAAACCGCTTTCTTCCCAAAGCTTGTAAATTTTTTCTTCCACTTCCTGCGAATTATATGGCTTATTAAATTTACCTAAATTATTCATATAATAAATTATTACACCACCTCCTGTTGATAACACTTCTCGCAGTAAACTATCTCTTTTCTATCTGGTGAATAGGTGGTTTCAAACTCATTGGGACAGGGTTCTGTTCCATGAGCATGGGTAATGGTGTTTTGATAGATATTGGGGTTGTTTGAATTATTGCCTGTTTGTCCTTGGCATTGGCATTGCCTATGCCAAAGTTTCAAGGGGTTTCTTTGTTTGAGTCTCTGGTAATGACGGCAGTTGGGGCATAATCTGGGTAAAGGAAGGTTCATTTTACGGTAGAATTCTAATTCTTGAGGGATGATTTTGAAGGCTGTGGTGCATTGCTCGTTGCATTTACCCTCATGTTCACAGCCAATAATTTTTTGAAGAATAGAATCATCTGCATCCTTAATATGGTCTGGTAAATCTTGGGCTTGAATGGTTATATTGATATTCCTTTCTTCCGGTTCTTTCCAGCTATATCCTTGTTCTATGGCTTGTTCTTTGGTTAATGGGAAGTATTCTTGAGCAATGGTCTCGTTATAGCTGAAAGGAGAGAGTTCGGGAGGGAAGAATTCTCCATATTTGTAAACTCTGCCTTTCTTGTCCACATACGGCATATTATTCATATGTTCTATGATTTTGGGGACTAATTGTTCGTATTCTTCCTTGGTGTATTGTTTATTTAATATGCAATATTGTTTTTTCTTTAATCCGACACAGCCAAATAAATCAGAATTTCCAAAACAAATATCGGCATACTGAACATCTTTATCTATCCAAGAAGTCGCGCAAAATTTGCAATTATAGGAATTATCTCCCATTGAAACTGCTTCATATACTAATTCCACGTCTCCCCATGCAAAATAATCATAAACATCTTGGGCATTATTAACCCAATAGCAAAATTTGCAGTTTCGCGCCTTCTTTATATAAAAAGATTGGAAAGTTTTTTCTGTATTTGCAATATAATCTCCTGAAAAATTCTTATTCATTTGACCGTGAAAAAACTTTCTTGGCGTCTGAAAATAAATATCTTTATAAAATTTTTCTTTAAAAAAGCTAAGCCCGCTATACCGTCCACTAATTATCTCTTCTTTCTTTTTTAGATATTCTTCCTTTGAATAGGGTTTATTGAAAATGTGATAGGATTTATTTCTTAGTCCAGAACAAGCAATACAATCTGAACAATTACGGCAATCAAAAAGAAAGATAGAATCACGGCATTGCAAACATGATTGGGAAAATGACAAATTATAACAAGATTCTATATCAAAACACTCATAACAATTTTCGCTTTTAAAAACGTAGAGATTATCAAAAGAATCCCGCGAATTATTAATATAATGGGAATAATAACAATTCCAATCATTTAAAGCCCCATAAACCAAGTAGCAATCTTTCAAATCTCCTGCGCAATTCGTGTAATCACTATTGACCAATCTAGCATCGCTTGAATTAGCTGTATGCGGTCGCGGTACTATTTTTCTTAATTTTTTTACTTGTTCAAAAAATGGTTTGGAAAAATCTAATTCTTTAGCATATGAATTGACATCCCACTTATCGGACCACCAACAACTTAAACAATACACCAGAAACTCTGTGTTATTGGGAAATATTGAAATAATCCCCTTTTTACACAAATCACATGTTCTTTTATATAAGGATCTTTCATTTCTAAATAAAAATCTCCTCTGCATCCTACACTCCGGACAAAAAGTCGGCGCCGGAACTTTGATTTTGGCGTAAAACTCAAAATCTTCCGGTTCTATAATGAAATTTTGTTTACAATTTTGGCAGGTTTTTGTTTCGGAATTCATATTTTCTATTGACTAATAATTATCTAATTGCTTCAACATATATTTCCGTTCTGTTTGGGTCGGCAAAAGTGAAACTCACCGCCGAAGACGTTGCCAAAGAAAGCAAAGAAACTTCTTTCGGGAAAATTATTTTAAAATATCTTTCTTCAAAAGCTTTTAAATTATCCAATTCCGTTTTGGAAACGCTAATTTTAATGTTGTTGGAAGTCGCCAAAAACCCGACTAACCGAATTTTTCTTAACGGATAAGCGTTTTCATTGATTATGTATCCGCTCACTTCCACTCCCCTCCCGCTATCGCCGATTTTTACCGTTTTTTCCCTGATTTGCGTTTTCGGCTTTAAAAATTTTTCATTCACCAGCCATTGGACATCCGAGAAAGAAATTTTAATCTCGCCGATATTGGAATAATTCAAATCCGTCAATTCAAATACATATTTTATTTCCGAAGCGTAAATAAAAGAACTGTTGGAAATTGTTTTTATTTTCGCTCCGCTTTTATTATAAATGTCAAAAACATAAGAAAACCGACTGGCGCCGTAATCAGTGTTGGAATTTTTAATTTGTCCCGCGAGCGCCGCTTTACCGTTGATTGAAAAATAATTGTTCCAAACTAATTGAAGAGGCAATAAAACTTTTATTTCGCAAGCCGCGCAAGGTCCGCCGCAATCAACGCCAATTTCATCTTGATTTTGTTTATTATCAAAACAAGTCGGCTCAGGTTTCAGCCAAATAAAATAAATCGCGAACAAAATCAAAAAAAGAACGGTTAAATATCCCGAGCCGTAAATAATTTGTTTGATTAAACGCTTACCCATGTAAATAGAATAACAAATAACCGAAAAATTCGCAAAATAAAAAACGCCAAAACTTTTATATGCTGGCATAGCCTACTTTCCCATCCGCCGAGGCGAAAAGTATCATCAGTTTTATGTACTTTCACTGTCCTGTTCGGAATGGGAAGGAGTGGTTCATACATAAATAAAACACCAGCAAATAAAAATCTTGGCGTAATTTTACCCAACTTATTGAATTCTGAATTTTTAGAAGAAAATCCGACTTATTAGTACTTCTCGGCTAAAATTATTGCTAACCTTACACCTAAAGCCTATCAACGTGGTAGTCTTCCACGAGTCTTGATGTCTAATCTTGGGGAAGGCTTCGCGCTTAGATGCTTTCAGCGCTTATCCCTGCCAAACATAGCTACCCGGCGCTTCACCTGGTGGCAAAGCCGGTAGACCAGAGGTTTGTTCAACCCGGTCCTCTCGTACTAGGGTCAACTTCCCTCAAACATCAACGCCTGCAACAGATAGAGACCAACCTGTCTCACGACGGTTTGAACCCAGCTCACGTATCACTTTAATTGGCGAACAGCCAAACGCTTGGGAGCTTCTTCACCCCCGCGCTGTGATGAGCCGACATCGAGGTGCCGAGCGTTGCCGTCGATAAGGACTCTCGGGCAACACTAGCCTGTTATCCCCGGGGTAGCTTTTATCCGGTGTCTCCAACCTTTCTATAAAGAATTGTCGGGTCACTAACTTCCGCTTTCGCGTCTGCGCGGCTTGTAGGCCTTGCAGTTAAGCCGGCTTGTGCGTTTACACGACGAGAGCGATTTCCATCCGCTCCTAGCCGACCTTAATAAACTCCTCCGTTACTTTTTTGGAGGAAAACGCCCCATTTAAACTGCCCACCAGACACTGTTCCCTAACGTTTTTGCCGTCAAGGTTAGTCTTTAAAATTTTAAAGATGGCTGTTTCATTGTCGCCTCCATCCCGCCCGAAAACGAAACTTCAAAGGCTCGCCACTACGCTACGCATCAAAATTTTAAAAACAATATCAAGCTGCAGTAAAGCTCCCGGGGTCTTTTCGTCCCGTTGCAGGTATCCCGCGTCTTCACGGGAATCGCATTTTCACCGAGCTCTTCGTTGAGACAGTTCTCTAGTCGTTACGCCATTCGTGCGCTTCGGAACTTACCCGAAAAGGAATTGCGCTACCTTAGAACGATTTATCTATGTTACGTTTTTTACGCTCCGCTTTTGCGGACTCATAGTCGCCTATGAGATCGGACTATATCTTCTCCAACTTTGCGTCAGAGTTTGACGTATAGTCTCTGGGGAATCTCTGATAATTTATATTTACGTCTTTTTGATTATATTTTCTCTTCCTACCTCTTCCCTCATTTAACTTTTCTCGCAGAATTAAAATTTTCTTAAATCCCTCTGGATTTAAATGTTCTTTTTTTTCAACTAATTCCGCAATTTGCTTGAAGATAGAAAAATTTTTCTTTTTCGAAGAAGAAAAAAAATAAAACTTTTTAAAAAACGGTATTACTCTGTCAATAACTGATTTATAATTTCCTACGACAAAATAATGAACTCCGTCTTTCCGGTGTTGTAATCGTCCACAACCTAAATAACGTTTTAGTAAAAATAGGTTGGTAATGTCTCGCTGAGAAACATTAAAAGTTAAAACAACTTGCCATTCAACTCGATAATCTTGTTTTTTTCTTAGCGAAACATTAAAACTGCCTTCGCCGTCAGAAAAACCAGCAAGATACCAGCCGATTTTTTCTGGAATTTGTTTTAACCAAGTTAATTTTTTATCTTCCATGATTTTAATTTATCAGAATCTTTCCTGCGGATTGTCTCTCTTAAAAGATTTTTACTTATAAGGTGACGTTATTTCCTTATTGAGTACTTTTAAGATTATCGAGAGTTTCCCGCATATAGTCAAATTTTATAACTACAATCGTTACCTTATAGTTATCGCTGACATTGACGAGGGCTTAACTCAGTCAGCACTCCACATTGCTGCAAAGCACCGCCAAGCTTGACCTTCTCGCATCGGTCAGGCATCACCCCCTATACATCCTCTTGCGAGTTCGCAGGGAGCTGTGTTTTTGTTAAACAGTCGCTAGAGATACTTTCGCTGCGTCCCTCCCCAGTTTTGGCATCAAGCTTGCTATTTTTTAATCGCTTGAATAATTCAATTTTACCACTACCATGAATTTTTAATCTTTTTTCTCTTGCTAAAGCATCTATTTTAGATAAATATGCTTCAGCATAAATTAAAACCCATTCACCATTTTTACGCGTGGTAAATTTTTTTCCTTTCGCATTATGAATTTTTATTCGTTGATTCAAATTATTAGTAGAACCAATATAAGTTTCAAAAGTTTTATTATTTTGAATCACATAAACTATCCACATATACGAATTATATTATGCCAAAACTGGGGAGGGAAGGCCTTATTGCGAACTTACGGCCGCTTTTTTGCCGAGTTCCTTAACGAAGACTCACTCGTTCTCCTTAGGCTTCTCGCCTCACCCACCTGTGTCGGTTTACGGTACGATTTCTATATGGCTAATCTTAGAAGTTTTTCTCGGAAGACTCTTCAATTGAATTTCCACCCGTAAGCGAATTTTCCCGGTTTCCGAATTTCGCCATTAAAGGCAATTTCGTGGATTTTCCTGCGAAACAATTCTAAAAACAAGCAACGCCAAACCATTAAGGCGCTCAATCTTTTTTTCTTCGTCACTCCATCGAACCATACAGAAGGGCTGGAATATTAACCAGCTTCCCATCAGCTGCGGCTTTCGCCATCGCCTTAGGATCGCCTAACCCTCCGCCGATTTCCGTTACGGAGGAATCCTTGGATTTTCGGAGTCCCAAATTCTCATTGGGATTGCGGTTACTCATACCAACATTCTCTCTTCCAAACACTCCACCGGCTCTCACGAGTCCGGCTTCAGTGCGTTTGAAATGCTCTCCTACCACTTCGCCTTGCGGCGAAATCCGTGTCTTCGGTAATTTGCTTAGCCCCGGTAAATTTTCGGCGCAATTCGCCATCGAATAGTGAGTTGTTACACACTCTTTAAAGGATGGCTACTTCTAAGCCAACCTCCTATCTGTCTATGGCGAATCACTACCTTTAACACTTAGCAAATATTTAGGGACCTTAGACGACGATTTGGGCTGTTTCCCTTTTGAACATGGAGCTTAGCCCCCACATTCTAACTGCCGGACCGATTTATATCCGTATTCGGAGTTTGACTAAGAAGCCGAGGTTTCCCCCATTACTTCTCAACCAGTAGCTCTACCCCAGATATATTTTTGCCCGACGCCAGTCCTAAAACTGTTTCGGAGAGAACCAGCTATTACCAAGCTCGATTAGCTTTTCACTTCTTACCCTAATTCATCCGAAGGTTTTGCACAACCAACCGGTTCGGACCTCCACAGAGTTTTACCTCCGCTTCATCCTGATCAGGGCAAGCTCGCTTGGCTTCGGGTCTATTTCACACTGCCATAAATGCCCTATTAAGACTCGGTTTCCCTATGCCTTCGCTCCGTAAAGCTTAGACAAGCAATGTAAAATAACTCGTTGGCTCATTCTTCAATAGGCACACGGTAGCGCGCTCTGCGCGCAAGTTATAAAGTCTATAAAGTTATAAAGTCCATAAAGTATTTTACTTTACAAACTTTAAAAACTTTTAACTTTACAAACTGCGTGCAAAGCACGCGTCCGTTCCTTGTAGACATATGGTTTCAGATACTATTTCATCGGCCTCACCGGCCTGCTTTTCACCTTTCCCTCACGGTACTAGTTCACTATCGATCATCAAACATATTTAGCCTTTCCGGATAGTGCCGGATGATTCCCTCGAAGCATCCTGTCCTCGAGGTACTTAAGATCAAAAACTAAAGAGTTCTTCGGCTTTCGCTTACGGGACTATCACCCGCTATGGTTCAACTTTCCAGCTGATTCAACTAGCCAAAGAATTTGTAACTCTTCCACCTTCCGCAAATCGCGAAACGCAAAAAGTAATTGCGCTTCGCGAAAAGCAAAAGAGCGTCTCTGTCTTGCAACCCTTATAAAAATTTTCTTGCGAATTTTTTCATAAGTTTAGGCTCTTCCCTTTTCACTCGCCGCTACTAAGGGAATAAATTATTATTCTCTATTCCTCCGCTTAATGAGATGTTTCACTTCAGCGAGTACGCTCCCGTCTTGCGACGGATAATTGCGGTTCACGCAATTGGGTTTCCCCATTCGGAAATCTCCGGATCAAAGGTTGCTAAACGCCTCCCCGAAGCTTATCGCAGTCACGCCACGTCCTTCATCGCTGTTTGATGTCAAGGCATCCACCATACGCCCTTAAATAAATCTCCTTGAATTCAGAATTCAAGAAGTTGGATAACTTTACCCTCACACCACAACTTCGTTTGGTGTACGGGTTTACTTTTTTATTTTTTCTCCATATTTATCCCCTACATAAATTATGTGAGAGATTTAATTTTTAAAAAACCAGCCAACCAACAAATTCTGATTTCCATACCAACCAAAACTTTTTTAAAAAAACAAAGCTTTAGTTGATATAAAAAATAAATCCTGTCACCCTTGAAAGATTGTGTTTTCCATAAACGCTTGCGATAAACGATAGTTAGTTTTCACAAATTGTTTATCTTGTGAATGAGTTTATTCTGTGAAGAAAAACAAACTGACGTTTAATATCTTTCAAGGGTACGGGATAAAAATCCCGCTTAAAAGCGGGGTGAAGACAATAAAAAAACTTGCCGAAGTCATCATCCGCTTAATATGTTTTTTAGTATTGTCATTTTATTAATAATCTTTCAATTATAGGCGCGTTAAAAATCTTGTCAACCCCCACACCACAACTTCGTTTGGTGTGGGGGTCAACCCCCTTAAACCAACTTTAACTCCCTTAAAATCTCCTCGGGCAAGGAATCGCCCGGCTTGGTTTTGCCGGGATATTTCCAAGCGGAAATTATCTTGCGCCTGATTTTCGTTTCTTGAATCATTATCCAAAGTTCATAAGGATGTTTCGCGCTTCCAGCCGACTGCATCATTGCAATGGTATTCGGCGCTATGCCTTCTTCAACGCGGCTCGGCGAATTCAAAATTCTTAAAATCCGCTGTTCGGATAATTTATAAAAACGCATTTTATCCTTGGCGTGATTTGTCCAAAAAATCCCCTTTGGTTTTTTTATAAATTGCATTATAATAATATAATATCATAATTCATTATAAAATATGACTGCTCAAATTAAAAAAGCCATAAAAAGTTTAAAAACATAATGATAAAAAATTATATTAATTGGATACTGCTCGTTGTTATCGTGTTGGCTTCTTTCGGTTTGATGCTTAACGCCTCTTTGCAAGAATCGGCGACCATGGATGAATCGGCGCACATTCCGGCTGGATACGGATATGTAAAATATTTAGACTACCGCCTTAATCCCGAACATCCGCCATTAGTAAAAGCGCTTGCCGCGCTTCCGCTTATTTTTCAAAATCTTAATTTTCCAACAGATAAATCTTCGTGGCAAACGGATATTAACGGCCAATGGGTCGCGGGCGCGCAATTTCTTTACGAATCAGACAATAACGCCGATAAAATTATCCAATGGTCGCGGCTGGCACCAATGTTATTAACATTAATTTTAATAATTTTTATTTATCTTTGGGGCAAAGAATTACTTGGACGCTGGTGGGCACTATTGCCGGCTTTTTTATTCTCTTTATCTCCCACCGTTTTAACTCATGGCCATTATGTCACCACCGATGTCGGCGCGACTTTGGGAATTTTCTGCGCCTTGTATTTTTTTGTAAAATTTCTTTCAACCCCATCAAAAAAATATCTCGTTTTCGCCGGCATTTCATTCGGCATCGCTCAACTTCTCAAATTTTCCTCGGTTTTAATTATCCCCTTTTTTATTTTTTTAATTATTGTTTTTTATATCCGCGAGGTGGCCGTATCTAAAAAGTTTTTTATCCAGGCTTTTCAATACATAAAAAACATTTTTATTATTTTTTTAATTGGCTATGCCGTTGTTTACGCCGTTTATTTCATATTTACGATAAACTATCCCATAGAAAAACAAAAATCCGATACGGAAATTACTTTGACTTCTTTTGCCGACAGGCCGACTCTAGCCGGCGAAAATTGCAAACCGATGCGATGTTTGGCGGATGCTAATATCTGGATGTCCGGCAATAAATTTTTACGGCCCTTCGCCGAATATATGCTTGGCGTTTTAATGGTGATTCAACGTTCTTCCGGCGGCAACACCGGATATTTTCTCGGAGAAGTTTCAGCCAGCGGCTGGTGGTATTATTTTCCGATTTTATTTATCTTAAAAGAACCTATACCGTCTTTAATTTTAATCTTAATCGCATTTTTGTTTGGTATTTGGAATATTATAAAAAAATCAATAATCCAATCCGTCGGCTGGCGGACAAAATTCAAAATTCTTGCTGACTATCTCGCCCTCCATTTTGCGGAATTTTCAATGCTGTCTTTCGCGGTTTTTTACTGGCTCTACAGCATTAAAAGTCCGCTTAATATCGGCATCCGCCACATTTTGCCAACAATGCCTTTTATTTATATTTTAACGGTTTCCGCCGCCAAAAAAATAGTTAATTCATCAATAATCCGCAAATGTTTATTAGCCGCGTTGTTTCTATGGTTCGCTCTGGAAACTTTATTCGCCACTCCCTATTACCTTTCTTATTTCAACCAATTCGGAAACGGAATTCAAAACGGTTATAAAAATGCCGTTGATTCAAACTATGATTGGGGACAAGATTTAAAACGGTTTAAAAAATTCGTTGATAATCCTCCGGTCGGCGAAAAAATTGAAAAAATAGCGATTGATTATTTCGGCGGAGGAAATCCCAAATATTATCTGGGTGATAAAGTTGAATACTGGCAATCTTCGCGAGACAATCCGATTTACGAAAATATAAAATGGCTGGCCGTTTCAATAAATACTTTGCAAAACGCTACGGGAAAACTTCATCCGGGGCAACAACGCAATCCCGAAGACGAATACCAATGGCTCCAAAAAATAAAAAATCCGCATAAGCCGGATTACCGCGTTGGAACGTCAATTTTTATTTATAAATTAGATTAAACGCTTAATTACAAGCGAGGCTCCCGCTCTTTGAGGCGAGGTTCGCCATAGGCGACGCCCGAAGGGCGGCCTAAAAGATGCAAATGCAAATGGTCAACCACCTGTCCGCCTTCGCGACCGACGTTAAAAACCAATTTATATCCCTTTAATCCCAAATTATCCGCCGTTTTTTTAGCAATAAAAATCATTTTGGAAATAATTTCCTGATGGTTGCTTCCCAAATGGTTTATTGACTGAATATGCTCTTTGGGAACTATTAAATAATGAATCGGCGCTGACGGATGAATGTCTTTAAAAACCATAATACTGTCATCTTCAAAAATGAAATCTGTCGCTATATTTTTATTTGCGATTTTGCAAAATAAGCAATCCATCTATAATCTTTTTTTTACTTCATCCACTACTTTATTAATCGGCACTGTTTCCTGAACGCCAGTTTTCATATTTCTAATTATAATTGTTTCTTCAAAAACTTCTTTCTGCCCGAGAATTAAAGTTAATATCGCGTTCGCTTTATCAGCCGCCCGAAGCTGGGATTTAAGAGAATCTTTACCGAACGACTCGGAAACCTTAATGCCGGATTTTCTTAATTCTTCAAAAATAATAAGATTTTTTTTCTTCGCCTCTTCTCCGATATGAACCAAAAAAACTTTCGGTTCGTTTTTCGCCAAACCGGATAATTGCTGAAATTTCATAACTTCAATCGCGCGCTCCATCCCCATTCCGCCGCCAACCGCAAAAGTTTTTACTCCACCGAGCATTTCCGCCAAATAATCATATCTTCCGCCGCCTACCAAAGAAAAATTAATTTCCGAAGATTGTTCGGTAAAAATTTCAAATACCGGACCGTTATAATAATCCAATCCCCTTACTAAATAAGGATTCATGGAATACGGGACCTTAAGTTCGTCCAAATGTTCCAAAACCGCCTTTAAATGATTTTTACAACTGTTACACAATCTGTCTATGATAAGCGGCGCATCGGCTTTAATTTGAACACAAGTTTCATTTTTACAATCAAGGAGGCGTAAGGGACGAACCAAAAATCGCTGGCGGCAATCTTTACAAATTTTATTTTGCTTGTTTCTGTAATATTCCTGAAGTTTTTTAACATAAGCCGGACGGCACGATTTACATCCTATACTATTAATTTGAACGATTAAATTTTTTATTTTTAATTCTTCAAGCAGGCGGAAAAGCGTTAAAATTGCAATTGTATCGTAAATCGGGTCGGAATTTCCTCCTAAAATTTCAAAACCAACCTGATGATGCTGACGGAATCTCCCGGATTGAGGCTGTTCATGCCTGAAAATCGGGCCAATATAAAAAAGTTTTATCGGCTGGGATATTTTTGACAGGCCATGCTGAATATAAGCTCTCATTATCGGCGCGGTGCATTCCGGCCTTAAAACCAAACGGCTTTCACCTCTAGATTTAACGAAATACATTTGCTTTTCAACAATGTCTGTTCCCGTTCCCGTGCGTTCAAAAATATCCGCTGTTTCCAAAATCGGCGTATCAATTCTGGAAAAATTAAAAGAGTCGGCGATTTTATTCGCCGATTTTCGCGCTTTCTCCCAAAGCAACTGATCAACCGGCAAAATATCTCGCATGCCTTTCGGCGACTGTAAAATTACTCTTTCCTTCGCTTTCTTTTTTATTAATTTTTTAGTTTTTTTCTTAATCACAATTTTAAACTTTAAAACTTTTAAACTTTATCTTAATATGCCGGTTTCTCAAACGCCATCACTTTATTAAGCGGCCAAAGGCGTAAACGGGTTATGCCGACAATTTCTTTCCCATCAAGCAATCCCCAGCTTCTTGAATCAAAACTAAAATTCCGGTTGTCGCCTAAAACAAAATATTTGCCATCGTCTATTTTTACCCTCTTATTTCCGGAAGTTATCAAATTATTCGGAAGATACGGTTCGCTTAAAATAAAACCGTCGGGAAATTCTTTATTGAAAATAACCACTTTACCGTCTTTGATTTCAACTTCTTCTCCTGACAATCCAATAATTCTTTTAATGTAAAAATATCTTTCATCTCCCGGATATTTAAAAACCACCACTTCCCCGCGCTGTGGCTCTTTGAAACGATAAGATATTTCATCAACAATCAAATAATCGTTATTATGAAAATTCGGCTCCATACTGGCGCCGTTCACTAAAAACGGCTGAACTAAAAAATTACGGATTATCAGTACGGCAACTATGGCGATAACCGCCACTTCAACGATTTCCCAGATGGCGTAAATAAAGGCTTTCATTTTTGTGGCTATATTTTATAATTTAAATTATGAAATATCAAGTCCCTCAAAATATCAAAATTATTATCGGCTTAGGCAATCCGGATAAAGAATACGCTAATACATACCATAATGTCGGATTTTTGGCTATTGATTATTTAG
>ERZ1292623.614-Hain-H51-01um-R1-614-length-37637-cov-6_pt1 | contig 23393 bp, 25 predicted proteins | sample MGYA00564398_ERZ1292623 | MGnify/ENA primary metagenome ERZ1292623 (study PRJEB36523, sample SAMEA6512633) | groundwater metagenome | collected 2019-01-07 | study: AquaDiva: Metagenomics assemblies of 32 groundwater samples | reverse complement strand
AAATTACAGCAGGCAAAAAACCCTCTTTGCGGAGATTTTTTACTTTTTTTCCAAGCACATCGCGCCTTTGCGCCGATATCGTTTGCATGGGAACTATCCTACCAAATTGGGAGGGAGCTGTCCAGAAAGCGCCGATATTATATTTTCCGCAGCTAGAATTGCCATTTTGTCTCGCGTTTCTCTGGTGGCAGAGGCGATATGCGGGGTCAAAATTATATTATCCAACTTTTTTAAATCTTTTGTGATTTCCGGTTCGAACTCAAACACGTCGATGGCGGCGCCCCCAATTTCACCTTTCGATAAACTCAGGGCGAGCGCGCGCTCGTCTATCACCGGACCGCGCGAAGTATTTATCAAATAAGCCGATGGCTTCATCAATTTTAGCCTTGCTTCGTTTATTAAGTGGTGCGTTGATGGAAGCAATGGAACGTGGATAGAAACAAAATCGCACTTCGGCAAAAGCTCATCTATTGTACTCACAAATACTGCGCCAAATTCCAGTTCAAACTCCGGATTTTGTTTAACATCGGTATAAATCAATTTCATATCAAAACCTTTCACGGCATGGTGCGCCACCCTGGACCCGATTCTGCCCAGTCCGACAACACCCAAAGTTTTTCCCGAAAGGTCGGTCCCCAACAATAATTCGGGCCCCCACGCTTTGTATTTTCCTGCCCTAGAAAATTTATCAGCCTCCGTTATGCGGTGGGCTATCGAAAGCATCAATGTAAAAGTGTGTTCGGCAACACTATCGGTTAAAACGCCGGGAGTGTTTGTGACTTGTATGTTTCTTTTTTTAGCAGCCCCCAAATCGATATTATCAAAACCCACAGCATAGTTGGCGATAATTTTGAGATTCGGCAATCCGGCATCCATAACTTGGGAGGTTATTTTATCCGTTAAAACAGAGAGAATAGCGTCAAAAGGCGCCTTACCCCGAGCCTGTTGAAGGGCTCCAATAATTTCCTTTTCGCTCGCCGACCTATCGCGGGCTTTTTCGTTTACAACAACCTCATACCCCTTTTGCTTTAGGAGATTTATCCCCACCTCCGGTATCGGCCTTGTTATAAAAATCTTGGACATGTTGCAATTATAACAATATCGTGGTAAGTTGCCTATGGAAGAAAGGAGAGTAACAAGTGAATCTAGGAGAGAAAATTGGTACATTTTTTATGCTTGCGTTAGTCGGCATTTTAATGGCTTGGCCTATAAAAGGAGGGTATGTTCCATTTGGCCCGCCACCTGTTATGGCGCAACAAAATCAAAATGTGTGTAAAACCTATTACGACAAAGCCAAAGAGCTCGCGGAAAAAGGAGCGGAAGATCTCGCAGGACAAGTCGTTGATTTCGACCCGCGAATCGCCAAATCCAAAGCTTCAATCGCTTACAGCCAAATCTACCGAAATTGCAAAGAATGGGGCGAATAATGAGAAAAGCCATTGTATTTTTGGCGCTAATGACATGGCTTCTTCTCATGTTTTATATAAGATCGCAGATTCTTAAAACCCCCACTGGCGACTATCAACCGCGCCCAGATCCCACACAAAATAAATAACTATATCCGATTGGCGCTCGAAAAGAGCGCCAATTTTTGTTTTATGACTGCTTTCATGGCTTCTATCGCCTCTTTGTCCAATTTATACATCGCGACTTCGTCGGGATTTTTTTCTATTGAGTCCCGTAGCCCTTCGGCAAAAGCTTTTCGCAAATCCGTGTTTATATGGATATTGGAAATCCCAGCTTTTATGGATTCTTTGATTTGTTCATCGGGAATACCGCTCCCTCCGTGAAGCACCAAAGCAACATTTTCCGGAACTGCCTTTCTTATTTTTTGTATCAACTCAATATCAAGTTCCGGTTCTTCCGGAGAAAGCCCATGAACATTGCCAACGGCGATTGCAAGCCTATCTACACCGGTTCGCTCCACAAATTCTCTGGCTTCTTCTGGTTTTGTATAATCGTCTTTGCTTATTTTTATTTTTTCTTTTTGTATTTTAGATTCACCCCGCAAATACCCAACTTCGCCCTCTATCGACATTCTAACATTCTGCAGAATGTTAGAATGTTGTTTTGCGTACTCCACTATTTCGCGTGTTCCAACCATATTTTCTTCAAAAGACAAGGCTGACAAATCGATATGAATGGAATCGTATCCCGCGTCTATCGCCTCTTTTGCCACAGAAACGCTTTTTGTGTGGTCAGCGTTTAAAAAAATCGGAATATTAAATTCTTTTTTAAAGGCGTCGCGCAAAGCAACGGCCTCCAATAATCCCAAGTGTTTTCTTTCGCCTTCGGATGTGCCGATAATCGCCGGAGCTCGGACTTCGGAACAAACTTCAACTATAGCCCGCATATGGTCCAATTCTGACACATTAAAATGCCCAGTAGACCAGCCGCCTCGCAGCGCTTCTTTTAGAATTTGGTTTAGAATCATCTTTTAAAATTTTAAATTTTAACCGGTTTATAATCTTCCGGCGCTTTTTTTAAATAATCTTCTAGTTGCGCGCGCGTCAAAAGACCGGCTCGCGCCCCAATATCCTGCACCACAGACATTGAGTTTATCGGCGCCCACATCAAAGCCTCGCGAACGCTTTTGCCGAGAGCCATCGCCGCCGTGAAAGTTGAAGAAAAAGCGTCCCCCGCTCCAGTGCGTTCATAGGGAGGCTTGGGGTCCGGATACGCCGGCATAAAAAGCATTTTTTCGCCATCATAAGAATACGCGCCCTTGGGGCCGTCGGTTATCACAACAATTTTGGGGCCGAGTTTGCGCGTTTCTTCCAAAAGAATTTTTATATCATTTTCAGAAATTTCCAAAATTCTCTGGGCCTCGTCTTTATTTATAAAAACAATTTCCGCTCTCCCGTAAAAATATGAAAGCTCGTCTTTTCCAAATTTGATTTGGTATGTGCCTGGCTGAAACGCTAATTTTATTTTGCCGTCATGCAAAGTTAAATATTTTTCCAACTCTTCATGGAAAGGCAGTGAATTAGAACCAATTGAAGAAAAATAAATCCATTTTGGCTGGCCTATGTCGGGCAATTTGTATTCGTATTCCTGGTGCTTTATTAAAATGGTTCTATCATCCTCAAACCACAAAACATAATGGTAATTTGTTTTTTTGCCGGCTTGAGTTTTTATAAATTCCGTTGCAACATTTTCTTTTTTAAGAGCTTCTAGACATTCATTGCCGTAATAGTCGTCGCCCACGTTGCTTACCAACGCGCTTTTGAGCCCCAAGCGCGATGCCGCCACGGAAGCATTGGAACTATTGCCTACGGCAGGAACAACGTAAACTTCGTCATACGGAATTTTGTCGCCAAATTTCATGCAAATTTGGCATTTTTCTTTGTTGATATCGCAATGCACCGAAGCTTCTTTTAAATGTATAAAAGCATCGGTTACAATATCTCCTATTCCTACGAAATCGTATTGATTCATTTTTTTCTTTTTAAAACTTTTTTAACTGCGTCTTTAATATGCGCAACACCCATTCCAAAATGTTCAAGCAACTCGTTTGGATTTCCGGATTCGCCAAAGTGGTTTTGAACTCCGATAAATTCAATCGGCACAGGATGGTTTTTTGCCAAAACTTCTGCAACAGCCGAACCCATGCCTCCAGCAATTTGGTGCTCTTCAACAGTTACCACAGCGCCAGCGTCTTTGGCGGATTTTATAATCATTTTTTCATCCATGGGTTTTATGGTGTGATTATTTATCACGCGAACCGCAATTCCCTTTTTCTCCAACTCTTCCGCCGCCAAAAGCGCGTTGTGGACAAGAGGCCCGCAAGCGATAATCGCAACGTCCGGAGTTTTATCCGACTCGAAAAATACTTCAGCCTTGCCGATTTCAAACGGAGAGTACTCCGTGGTAAACACCGGAGTTTTTTCCCGCGCGTACCTTATGTAGCAAGGACCGTCTATTTTTGAAACCGCGTAAGCCGCTTTTTGGCCTTCGTGCATATCGCAAGGAGCGATAACCGTCATATTGGCAATTGGGCGAGTTATGGCGATATCCTCTATCGCCTGATGCGTTGCGCCGTCCGGGCCAACCGATACTCCCGTATGCGAACCGATAATTTTTACGTTGCGTTCATTGTAGCAAATAGTCGTGCGAATCTGTTCCCAATTTCTGCCCGGGCTGAACATCGCGTATGAAGTTATGTATGGAATTTTTCCTATGGCCGAAAGCCCCGCGGCGACCGAAGCCATATTCTGCTCCGCCACTCCCATTTCAACAAATCTTGCCGGATATTTTTTGGCGAAAGCTTCTGTCCTCGTTGATTCAATCAAATCCGCGCAAAGCGCAACTATATTTGGATTTTCATCTCCTGCCTGCAAAAGCCCCAGACCATAGCCGTCTCTTGTGGGCTTTTGTTCGATTTTTCCGGCATCGAAAATATTTTCTACAAGTTTTGATTTTTTATTTATCGGCATTTTATTGGTGTTCGCTTTGTATTTTGCCTTGTAATGTTCGAAGCTGTCTCAAAGCTTCCTTGGCCTCTTCAGGCTTGAATACTTTTGAATGCCACGGATATTTAAATTCCATAAAATCCACGCCTTTGCCGGCGATTGTGTGGGCAATAATTACAACAGGTTTCTCAAAAATCGCCCGGGCAGTTTCTACAGCGTTTACTATTTCATGAAAATCATGCCCGTTTATTTCTAAAACATGCCAATTGAAAGCTTCGTATTTTTCTTTGAGCGGTTCGAGTGGCATTATATCTTCTGTCATGCCGTCTATTTGTATGTTGTTTCGGTCGATTATCGCGGTGATATTATCCAATTTCAATTTCCCAGCAAGCATTGCCGCTTCCCATGTCTGCCCGCATTCCTGCTCGCCGTCGGACAGCAGCGCAAAAACTTGGTTTGTTTTTTCATCCATTTTGAGTCCAATTGCCATTCCCACAGCCTGCGAGAGGCCAGAACCCAAAGGGCCGGAAGTTGTTTCTATGCCTGGAAGCGCTTGCCGATGCGGATGGCCCTGTAAGCGAGTTCCGAATTTCCTTAAAGTTTTTAATTCTTCAACCGGAAAATACCCCGCGTGAGCCATTGTCGCATACTGCACCGGGCAAATATGGCCGTTTGATAAAATTAACCTATCGCGCCCGTCCCAATTCGGATTTTTGGGGTCATGCTTCAATATATGAAAATACATCGCTGTAAAAATATCCGCCATATCCAAAGGTCCGGCAACATGCCCGGAACCTGCGTTAATCACGGATTCAATAGTATCGTAGCGGACCTTCGCCGCCATTTCCTCAAGAAATTTTATTTTATCGTCGTGTAAAATCATAACATTTTCAGCAACCAGGTTGCTAAGTAACTACTTAGCAACCTGGTTGCTTAGTGTTTTTAATTCATCTATCGCCCCTTTTAAATTTTCGGCTTCAAATATCGCCTTTCCCACCACCAGTATGTCCGCCCCTTCTTTTGTTAAAATTTGGGCATTCTGCAAATTAACGCCTCCGTCAACTTCTATTATACACGGATGGCAAGTATGTTTAATATGCCCTATTTTATGAATCGCTTCTTCGCTTAAAGCCTGCCCCGAAGGCCCAGGCGAAACCGCCAAAACTTGTAGTAGCTCAACTTTGCCGAAATACGGGAAAAGTTTTAGCCACGGTGTATCCGGCCGAATCGCAATACCAGCTTCTCTTTTAGCCTCGTGGATTTTTTCTATGACCAATTCGTGGTTTTTTGTGGCTTCTTGGTGGAAAATTAATCTTGCAGCTGGAGTCAGAAGCCATGAGGCGATTTTCTTTTCGGGCCTATCAACCATCAGATGGACTTCGATTTTCACTTTTGTTTCAAAACCTATTAAATCTTTGCTTTCGTGCCAGCTTACATGGTCGGTGAAAGTTCCGTCGGAAACATCAATATGCACCCAATCGACGTACGGCTCCACCAGTTTTATGCGGCGGGATAGCTCTTCAAAATTATCTACATTTATAGATGGAATAATTTCAGCCATTCTGTTCGATTTCTTTTATCTTATTAATTCTCCGTATATGCCTTTCTTCGCCCGAAAATTTTGCCTCAATAAACGATTTCGCTATTTCCTTGGTTTCTTCTTCGGAAAAATAATCTGCTGAAATTGCTAAAATATTAGTGTCTTCATCATTTACTGAATCTTTGATTTGTTTTGCGCTTATGGCGGTGCCGGCTCTGATGCCTTTTACTTTGTTTGCCGTAATCGCAACTCCAACTCCAGAACCACATAAAAGCACTCCTCGACTGTGCTTGGGATCCTTCGCAACTCTTTCAGCAACTTTGCGAGCGAAATCCGGATAATCGTCATTTTTATCGTACGAAAATGCGCCCATGTCTTCGAACTCATAGCCCCATTCCGAAAGCCACTTTTTTATTTTTTCTTTCAACTCAAACCCGCGATGGTCCGCGCCAAGATAGATTTTCATATTCCTTGCGCAACTCTTTTAACATGTTCAACAAGTGTTGCCGTATAGCCAGCCTCGTTGTCGTACCAAGAGAATACTTTAACCAGATCCGCGCCCACAACTTTAGTAAGAGAAAGGTCGACAATCGCTCCGTAAGGTTCGCCTATTATATCGGTAGAAACAATGGGATCTTCCGTAACTTTCAAAACCTTTTCCCAGCGCGGATCTTTGGCGGATTTTTTAAAAACATCTTTTAAATTTTCGATAGAAACTGATTTTTCCAACTTTGCCGTTATGATGCTCAAAGAACCTGTTATGGTGGGCACTCTTATTGAATCGGCATCAAATTTTCCTTCCAATGCCGGAATCGCTTTTGTTACCGCTTCCGAAGCGCCTGTACTTGAAGGAACAATGTTTACCCCCGCGGCTCTGCCTCTGCGGACATCTTTTGCGTCCGGACCATCAACCAATTTTTGAGTCGCGGTATATCCGTGAACAGTGGTAAGCATAGCGTCTTTGATACCAAAATTTTCTAAAAGAATTTGAAGAACCGGCGCTACAGAATTGGTAGTGCAGGAAGCGTTGCAAGTTACCGGATGCTCACCATTGAACCTGTCATCATTTACGCCAATCAAAGCAGTCAGCGCGTCGCCATTTGCCGGAGCCGTAATCACGACTCTTTTGGCGCCCGCTTCAATATGCGCTTTTGCTTTTTCGCCATCCGTAAAAAATCCGGTGGATTCAACAACAATATCCACCCCCAAATCTTTCCAAGGCAGATTCTTGGGATCTTTTTCAGCAAAAACTTTTACTTCTTTTCCGTCAACTTCAAAATACCCGTCCTTTGCTTCTACGTTTTTGCCATACCTTCCATAAACAGAATCATACTTGAGCAAATAAGCAAGCGTTTTGGTGTCCGAAAGGTCGTTAACCGCCACTATAAACAGCCCATCCTCCTTCGCTAAAGCTTCGGAGGACCTCCCTGCAAATGCAGCTCGGAAAAACGACCTCCCAATCCTCCCAAACCCGTTTATGGCAATTCGCGTTTTTTTCATATTTAAATTGTAGCTTTATTTATAGTGATTGTTAATATCTATTATTTCCACAACCCCATTGCCGCGATAAATAAAAATAGCCCGGTATTTTCGGTCTATTCTAAAGCTATAAAACTCTAGATTTTTCGGTTCTAAAATTTCTATATTTAAGCTTGGATGAAATGGATTCTCTTCAAAAAAGTTCTTTTGTTTTTCAAACTTAGTAGCCAGCCCTCTCTTTTTTAAATATTCAATAAGCTCCGAGCCAAGAGGCAAAATTTTCATAAATTTTAAACAAAATAATCAGACCGCCTAAGCCCCTTCTCCAAACTCCCTAAAAACTTTTTATTGTAAAGACCAGTTTCTTTGAACGCTTTTATTATTTCAATAGATTTCTTTATCGGCGGCACAGCAAAAAAACCACCTCTAGAAATGGCTTTGATGAGGTTCTCGTAAGCCTTGGCTTTTTCTTCCAGGGCCTCATACTTTTTTTTCGGCAACGTGATTACTGGGCTCATGTATTTATATTATCAAAACCATTAAAATTTTCAAGCACATTTTTCATACAAAAATTGTATCACGAATCGTTAAGTTTTGACATATCGATATTTTGAGATTTCAAAAGTTTGCGAACTTGAGATTTCCGCTCACTGTAAAAAATGAAAAAAATGATAAATATAAATCCGTAAGAAATTGCTGTCTCAACAACAAAAGTAAGATCATTAGAGTAGTAATCAAAAAACAAGGAAAGGGCCTCGCCTATTATAAAAGGAATGCCTGAAAGTATCAGCGGAAAAGCAACTACAGCATATAATACCATGTACAAATCAGTGATAAAACCCAAATCATAGTCAATCAAAACCAAAATACTAACAGCTAATCCAAACAAAGAGAGCGCCGTTAAGATTCGTAAAATTGATAGCATGATTCTCATAATCTTATTTTACCACAAGTCCCAACATTTCGATATTTAAGAAGCTGCTGGAGGATGTTTTTGGCGTTTCTGCAAATAAGCGTACGCCGCGAGGGCCGCTTTAACAGCATCGCCGGCTGAAATATTATTTTGCTTATATGGGTCGTCGGTAATATCGCCCGCGGCGAAAATTCCGGGTTGTGAAGTGATGGCGTGCTTTGAATCTATTTTCACCTGCCCCCATTGGTCGAGCTCCACCAGGCCTTTGACTATCTCCGAGTTCGGCACAGAGCCGATTTCCACAAAAACGCCTCCCACTTTTATTTCCTTCAACTCCCCTGTTTTTAAATCCTGATATTTCAGGCTTTCAACAAATTTGTCGCCTAAAACTTCTTTAGTTTCGGCATTATAAATTATCTCTACTTTTGTATTTTTATTTATCTCCTCCTGCGTTGCTGGGTCCCCTTTCATGGCATCGCCCCTTATCAAAAGATAGATTTTGGGAGAATACGGAAACAAATCAACCACGGCCTCGAGCCCAGCGTTTCCTCCGCCAATTACAGCCGCGATTTTGCCTTCAAATAAAGGCGCGTCGCAAGTGGAGCAATAAACCACCCCCCTGCCTTCGAATTTTTGCTCGCCGGGAACATTGAGCTTTCTCCTGCTGGCTCCGATTGCCAAAATAACGGCTCTTGCTTCAAATTCGCCTGAATCAGTTTTTACTTTCCAGCCCGAGGCTGGTCCGCCTTGGGCGGAAAAATTTTCTTCGGTTTTTTTAATTTCTAAAGCGCGTTCCAATTTAATTTCAACAATATCGCCAAAAGAGCGGACATGGTCTTCAAACTTTTTTGCCAAATCAAAACCTGTAATATGCGTTTCTCCAATCCAATTTTGAATGTCGTCCGACACAACGGACTGCCCCCCGAAGGATTCGGTTATTAAAAGAGTTTTAAGGCGTTTTCGCGCCGCATAAACGGCGGATGCGGCGCCGGCGGGACCTGCGCCAAGAATTATTAGATCATAAATCATACCTATTTAAGTTCCTCCTGAATAACTCTCTCAAACTCTGCGTACGGCTGGGCTCCGGAAATAAGTTTGCCGTTTACAAAAGTCGCTGGAGTGCCGTTTACGCCCAACGCCAATCCTTCATTTAAATCGGTTTCAACTCGTAAAGAGTATTTTCCGGAATCCAAACACGAATCAAACTGCGCGGAATCAAAGCCCAGCTCTTTGGCCCATGCCTTAAAATTATCAGCGCCAATGGAATTCTGCCTATTGAAAACCAAATCGTGGTATTCCCAAAATTTTCCCTGCTCGCCGGCGCACTCGGAAGCTTCGGCCGCTTTTTGCGCGTATTGGTGTATTGATTTTAGGGGAAAATGCCGATATATGAATTTTACATCTCCGGTTTTTATGAAATTTTCCTTAATCTGGGGGAGAGTTTCAGAAAACATCCGCCCGCAAAACGGGCATTCGAAATCACTGTATTCTATAACGGCGACCTTCGCTTTCGGATTCCCCAAAACATGGTCCGTATCTCTTATTTTAAGATCGGCTTTTGCTGCGCCGGCTTCCCGAACTTGCGCGGCATTGTCTGGAACGGCCACTCGGGGTCCGTTGGTGTAAACAATCGCTCCGGTAATTAAAACTCCGGCTAGCACAATAGAAGATGGGACTAAAAATAATTTGTTTTCCATAATTTTATATTTCCCTAAACGAAGGGTCTCGGGTATTTACATTTAACCGCACATTTACGTTGCGGACAAGCCCGCCATTTGCCGCTCTTATGGTTATTGTGTAAATTCCGGACGGCGTGCTTGCGGGAATTGTAACAGAAAAACTGGAACCCCGCAAATATTCTCCAGAGGTCAAAATAGAATCGCTAAAGTCGAATGAGGCGCCGCTCAATGCTGGGCTTACCGATTGCGCCGAAAGGTTCACCGCGCTCGCAAACCCGTCGAAAGGACTAATGGAAAGGTTTGTCGCGGAGCTTGAAATAGCTTGTGTTCCTATTATGGTGGCAAAAATGTCGCCGGATTTATTGACTCCGAAATCAGGAATTGCTGGAGGAGGAGCAACTGGTACAAACACGCTATCAGAAGCCTGGCCTCCGGCGCCAGAACAAGAAATAGTGAAAGTTGTGCTAATAACAAGATTCCCAAAATCTTGCGAACCGGAAGTCGGTTGAGACTCAGTCCAATTTGAATTTGGAGGAGAAGCCGAAGCTGTGCAGGAAGTAGTGTTGGTTGACGACCAAGATAATGTAATCGGAGAATTATTGGCCACAGAAACCGGGCCATCCGAACCATTCGCTTTGATATCGGCGGTCGGCGGAGCTCCGGTAACTGCTATTGGAAGGTCCTTTGACGCTGATCCTCCAGGACCAGAACACGACAACGTAAACGTGGTATTGGCGATAAGATTCCCCGAGCTTTGCGAACCGGATGTTGATTTCGGTTGGTTCCAATTCGAATTTGTGGGATTTGATGAAGCACCACAGGACGTCGCATCGGTCGTGAGCCACGAAATCGTAGCGGAAGTATTGTATGGAACAGATGAAGGAGCAGACAAGGCAACTGTTGGAGGACTCAACGGAGGCGAGACTATAATAGTCGCTATATCTTCACATGGACCTGTTCGGCACCTAGGCTCCCAGCGCCCGCCCAAAACAACTCCGTTCCATATATACACCGCTCTGGCATACGCAGTATACGTACCAGGATTTGGATAATTACAAATTCCATCCGCGGTAAAATCGGAAGCGGTGGAGTATTGCAAAGAAATGCTGTGCTCATAAGAACCGTCCTTTTCGCAATCAAATTGCAAAGTATTCGCTCCGGAAAAGTTTGCTGAAAATGGAAAATTAAACTTTAAACCAACAGTATTTGCCGGAGACTGGCCGGCGCTCAAAGGATCTTGGTAAGGACTTGTGCGCACCCATCTTCTGGTTGTATAGCAATCACTTCTACCAGTATCCGGATCATCTTCGCATTCACGGACATTCTGGAAACTACCAGTAGCGGCATCAAGATTGCCTCCGCCTACAGAAGAACTATAAACATCGGCAAAGATGTCATCGCGAACATTTCCTCCCGGACCTATGCATTGAATGGTGAAGTTGGTATCCACACCAAGATTGCGCACCGTTTTAGATCCAGAGGCTGTTGCGGACACAGTCCCAGTCCAATCCTGATGAGGCGGAGTTGCATAAACGACACAGTCGGTAACATTGTACGCCGACCAATTTAGTTGGGCATCAATACCGGCTGGCATTAGAACAGGACCCCTTGTCTGATCTCCTATTCTTAAATCAACCGCTGGTGATGCGGGCGGGCTGACACTTACCGTAGCGGTATCCCCCGTTTGTCCGTTTTGACCATTGCAGTACATCCCAAATGAAGTATTGGTGGTCAGCGCCACGGAACTTGTTTGTCCAGAAGTCGATTTTGGGCCTACAAAACCTTGATTATTAGGCGATGAACCAGCTTCGCAGGAACTGACGCCGTTTGATGTCCACGAAATACTTACCGCCGTGCCATAAGGAATGGTAGAAGAATCTTTATAGACAGCATCATTAACGCCTTTTACTTTTACATCAACGGATTTTGGAGCTCCACCTCCACCGCCGGTTCCGCTTCCCACAGAAACACTTACCGCTTCAGTGACACATTTTCTTCCTCCTGGCACATTTATTTCGGCTTGCCGAATGTACGTTTTTGTGGGCACATATCCTAGTATTTGATTAAAAGTAAAAGTTTCTATATTATCAGTTGGTTCTGTCCCTGGGGTTGGAGTTATAGCAACATTATCGTCGTACCCTATCCATTTGTAACTATATCCGTCCGGCTGGGAAGAAACGCTAAAAGATACCGAACGATTCGATGAATTTACGTTTATAAAATTTGTGCTAGCGCTCAAAGAACAGCTCCCGAGCGTAGGACCGATAGATACTCTAATCGAATCAGAAGTTGAACTGCCATTACTTTTAGTGCATGAAATTCCATAGGTTGGCGTTTCAATTGCATTTGAACTCTTGGTTACAACTACTGCGTTTGAACCGGCAGTATTGAGAGGCGTTCCTACAGGGAACCAACCGGCTCCGGCACTCGAAACCACGCAATTTTGATAATCAGCGGTAGCTCCATCTTTTGGCCCCCAAGAAATAACGAAAGAAAATAAATCTTCCGGCAAAGTTAACTCCGGTCCGTCGGAACCATTTATTTTGAGGTCAACTTCGGCAGACGTAGAAGACGCAGGCGTAGAACGCACATCTACGGTGCAAGTCGCGGGAACTCCTTCGCTTGTAATAGTTACGGTTTTAGACCCAGTTGCGCTGTAGGTTGTCGTAAAACTAGAACTTGGGGCCGAACTTGACGATGGACTTCCGCCGGGAGCAGTCCAATCAACATTGCGGTTATTTTCTGTTGTTATTGTAACTGGCACGCCAAGAGTTGCCTGATATAAATCTTGGGCGCACTTAGGCGCAGGCGTTGCTGTAACATGCACGGTAACACTGCTAAGCTCAAATTCTTCCGCATTATTATTGCCATCAGATGCCGTGCCATGCAAAGTATAAATATAAGTCTCCGCCGCAGCCAAAGAGTCGGAAACTTCGCCTCTTGACGCTGTTTGCCAATCTTCTCCATTCTTTCTTACAACAACATTTTGCGCTACCCCATCACCCACCAATACAGATCCCGTATTCCATGAAATCCTAGGACTGCATGGAGCGTCGCAACTTGGTTTATCACTATAAATACTTCCTGTTATCGTTCGACAAACTCCATTATTAGCCACCTGTTTTTCGTCGCACAACCTATAGTTGGCTATCGCCTGGTACCCCTGGAATCCGGCTTGAGTATTGCGGGCTTTGTTGCCGGCGCTTCCGGTAAGAGTAACAGCATCAACTTCAGCCGCCCCGCTATCTTGGAACATTGGGAGCCACCAAACATTATCGGTACCCGGACAACCTTTTTCCGGGTCATTTGAACAACGGCAATTGCCGTAGCTGTAAAGCTCTTTTGGCTCCGAATTGTTAACGGAAAGAAACGCTTTCCAGGTGTCGTCGCGTTGGACATTGCCTCCGGAATGCACCGAGTAAAGCAATCTAAAAGGACCGTCGGAAAAAGTTACACTGTCATTTGCAGTGCCATCTGTCAGGCCATTTGGATCGGTATCGCAAATCGCAAAACTTCTGAAAGCGGAAAGCAATTCGGTTTCAGTTTGAGAAGAATGAGAAGCGTAGGCAGTAAAAGACAGCGCCCCAAAAAAAGAAATCAATATTAAAAATGCTAGTTTTTTCATTTTGAAACTATGTATAAAATAGATACTCTAACCGGCGACTCTTTCCAAAAAGCGATGCTGACCGAAGTTTTGTCTTTTCTCGCGCCCAAAAATTTTGCAAGCTCGCTTTCGGGCAAGTCCTCCACCATGAAAGCGTTAGCCGCGAAGTAATCTTTAAAACCTTTTAAAATTTCCTCAACGCTTTTGTGGCTTCTGTATGAAACAGTCGCCCTGCGGATTTCGCCATCGAGTTTCCCCGCGTCGTTTAGAACTTCCAGGTCAACGATATACGAATCGCCAATCATCTCTTGCGGGAAAAAGCTAGGAAGTTCCGGCCCAAAAACTCTTTCTGGCCGCAAATAGAAAAAATATACGGCGAATAAAACAATCGCAACAGCCACGATAATTATCGGACGCTTCATGACTTTATTATAGTTTTAAATAAAACTAAACTCAACAACAAAGTTATCCACAAAAGGAAACCCTATCGCTCGCAAGCGACAGGGTTAAAATAAATTTACTAAAGTTTTTTGCCCATGGTTGTTACTTACAACCAAGTACACCGGGCCAATCTTGGTCTTTCCGAATTGAGGCTTTAAATCCACCTCAATTACAAAATTTTCCAAATCGTCAGTGTGGCCAATTTGCTTCCAGTATTGAGCCCACGGACTATCGAAAATAGTCTCGATTTTGACAGAACTGATTCCATTTTCAGCATCTTCCGCCTTAAAAATAACCCGAAGGCGTTTTCCATCGAACTCCTTTTCTTTGATCTCAACTTTCGGCCAAGACTGCTTTTCCGGAATCCAGCCGAAATCATTGAGATTCGATAGGCTTCCGCGCGCGATTCCTTCCGCTTCAACAGACATAAGAACGCACTCGCCTTTTTTGGTTTTTTCCGGGTTGTAACATCCTTCATTCGCTCCTCCGCCCACCATACTGCGAAATTTCATTTTCGCGGCATTGAGCCCGTGAGAATCATCGGCAAAAGCGGAATGGTCCAGCCCCCAAAATCCATGGCCGGCCTCGTGGTTAAAAAGTGAGGCATTAACATTAACACACCGGGACAGAGTAATTCCATTGCTCTCTCCGGGGCATTGCGCTTCGTTTCCCAAAAACGACCGATGGATTTTGCGCATGTGGGTTATTCGCATATACACCCTTCCGGAAAACCATCCGCCTCCGCCCCGTATCGGCATATCGTCGCCTAGGTCATTGGGATTGCCAACATCACCCACGACAACAACAAACTTCCAGTTTTCAGGAATTTTGTTGCGGATTTCGTTTTCAATGTTGGTTAAGGCTCTTTCATTTCCCTCAACATAGAGCTTTCGGTCTCCCCCATCTACCATTACAACACTGGGGAGTCCATTAGAATCCAAATCATATGGCAATTCGACTCGATTAAACCCGTTGAGCAACATCTCCTTGTCCAATAGAATTTTTTGAAAATAGACGGCTTCTCCAAAGTATTGTTGGACCTCTTCGCGTTTCGCCGGTTGGCGATCGTTTGAAGTTAGAACAACAAAACCGATTTTTGTGTTTCCCGCCTGCGAATCCAGCCTTCTAGGAGTCGGAATTCTTGGGATTGTCTTAAAAACCAATCCTTCAAAGTCCATTGCAATCCCCGAAAGCGAAATATTGGACGCAATCACTATAATTCCAATCGAATCCAAGAAAAACGGAGCCTGATTGAAAAACGAAGACATTTTCGCGCCTCGCGCGAGAACAAATGCCCCTTCCTTTAACTTATTTCCAGAACGGTCGAATGCTGTAAAAGACACTCTTGCGTCCTGGCTTCCGGGATTGACCAACGCGACGCCGTTATTCGGCGCGAGCGGATATGTCAAAACATTTTCCACCGGCGACGACGGCACGTCAGCCTTTCCTGTGGGTTCCGTACTTCCAGGCGCAAATTGCCTGAACTCCAAATCAACCGCAAACGGCTTGTCGGAAGTAACCTTCGTCCAACCGGTAACAAAAGAACCGGAATTGCGAAGAATTTCCAAGACATCCGAAGCAATAGAATCCGGGGCAGGTTTTTGCAAATTCACAACAAAAGAACTATTCGTCCCCTTGCTGGTAGACAAAACTAGCGGACTGCCGGCATTGTCAAAAAAATCGATAGTGACGGCATTTGGCACGCCGGACAGATTCACGAACAGAGCCTTGCTTTCCCAATCCGAAGCCGGCAATGAACCGGCAACAAAGTGGGGAAGGTATTGGGTGATCACTTGTTGAGCTTCAGCCGCGCTTGCAAAAACGCAAATCATAAACACACAAAACACAAACTTCCTCATGTCAAAAACCTCCTTTTCTACTCTAGATTATAGCAAATTTAGTCTAATTGTCAAGGTACCCTCCCCGGGTGTATTCATTTGAGGGGTCCCACATCATCCAGGAGGTTAAACCAGAGTCGTAGGTGCCTTGTATTTGCGCGCGGATTTTTGCGGCATCGTAAGTGGCGCCCAAGTCGAAATCCTGCAGCCACGGGCGCAATTTGAGCGGAGACGAACTTGCCATAACCATTCGCGCAACTCCCCTATCCATAGAATATTTAACAACTTCATACGGATACGCCGCCGGATTTTTGAAACCTTGGAATGTCGCAGGATAATGCGACGGATAAACCATTGGAGAAACATAATCAAAATATGGGTGGATTCTTTCTAGAACCTGCCCAATATTGAGCCCGTCGTAGTTTGTCATTACCATCCCGAAAACATCCGCTGAAATCGGCACGCCAACATCTTTTAATTCCCTGCGCAAATATTTGAAAAAGTTTTCCAACAAAATTTCTTTGGTAAGCGGCAAATCAATAGAAGTTGTTGTCGCCTTGGATGACACCGGAAACGCGATATCGCGCATATTGCCGTCCGACGGATATCTAATATAATCGAAGTTTAGTTCATCAAAACCGATTTTTTCAGCAGATTTGGCTACTGCCACCGTATAATTCCAAAACTCTTCCGCGGAAGGATCTATGTATAAAAGCCCCTTTTTATCTTTCCAAGTAAGCCCGCTTTTTGTCTGTACCGCTATTTTGGGGTTGTATTTTGCGTAAACCGGGTCTTGAAAAACCGTGATTCTGGCAATTACGTAAATACCGTTATCATGCAAAGTTTTTATGAATTCTTTCAAATCCTTTACCCGAATTTCTTCTGAACCCACTGATTTTACAAGAGAATTTTCGGTATCAAAAGCTATCGTGCCGGTATAATCTTTAATATCTATAACTATGCTATTGATTTCGGATTTTTTTATAAAATCCGCAAGCTCCGCCCGCCATTTCGGCGTTCCCGCCACCCAGCTTGTCATGTAAATCGCTTTTACTGCCTGCGGAGTGGGAACATGAATTATTTTTTCTTCCTGAATCGAGTTAAGTACTTCCGTAGAAATAGAGTTTCTATCGGCAGTATCGGCAAAGAAATTGGGAATAACAAAAATAGCCGCGAATCCTGCAGCAATTAAAATTCCGTATTTATAAAAGCGCCCGCTCATCGCTGGAATTCTTTAATTTCCTGGCCCGCTGAAGATTCTTTAAGTTTTTCTGAAGAAAGCAGCCAAAACCCCAATAGAGCGACAGCGACCCCGCCCAAAACCATCAAAAGTTTGAAAATAAAAGTAGTAAGCCCCAAAAACGGAGCAAGTATAAAAATAATCCCTATAGAAACTATAGCCCAATGCCTCCACATAAAAATATTATATTCCTAATTGAGTTTAAAGAAAAGGGCGCCTCGCCCCAACTTAGCAACCTGGTTGCTAAGTGATTGAAACGGTGGCAAAAACCGCCAAATGATCAGAAACTCTTTCATCTATTGTTTTGTAAGAAAAAAAGTCGATTTCTTTTGAAAGAAACGCCCAATCAATACGTTTGGTGGGTTTCCACGATGGATAAGTATTCAAATTTTTACTTTCCGGTTCATAAACTTTCAAATCAAGGTCGTCTACAAACAATCTTAATGATTTTTCCTTGCTCGCGAAATCACAATTCATGTCTCCGGCCAATATTACAGGGTTTTTCTTTTTTGAAAGAATGTGTCTAACCATATCTAGTTGGTGTGAACGTGAGTTGAATCGCAACCAATCAAGCCAAACCAAATGAATCGAGACAACAGTTAATACTTGGCCGTGAGGAAGTTTTAAATCGGCAATAATAAATCCCTTGCGCTCGGTAGGAAATGAAAAACTAAAGTTAAAAGATTCGCAGTTCTCCAGAGGATACTTGGAAAAAATCGCCGTACCTGACACAAATATGTTTTTATCCAAAAATATCGCAGAACAACTCGGGGCAAAATATTTATAAAAATAGTTTAATTTATCGGCTAAAAAATGAAACTGATTGAAACCTCCGCTAAGCACAGAAAACTGATCCACTTCTTGAAGTATAACAACGTCAGAATTAAATTTTTTGATAAGATCAGCTATTTTTTGCAAATTGTTTTCTGCTTGTTTGCGACTTACGCGCAAAGGAAAAATCGGACTTTTTAAATTTCGTCCGTGCATTATGTTTAAGTTGAATAATGATATTAGGGTCATGTTTCTTCCACTTAGCAACCTGGTTGCTAAGTTCTAATCTAATAATAAATTTTCGAGTTCTTTGGATAATTTTTTTCTTTCGATAATATCTTTTAGAGAACTTTCAGCAAATAGCTTGTAAGCGTTTTGACTCTCAAACTGTTTTAAAATAACATCCTTAAAAGAACAAAGTCCCTTGTTGTTTAAAACATATTCGTTCCAACTTGATTTAAAATAGTCTGATGTATTTATTTGATGTACTTTGTTATTTAGATTAACGTAAGCACTAACATGTAAAAGATAGTCATTTGAATTTATATGTTTTGCTTTAAATGGACCCTGAAAAAGAGTCCCGCTTCTTTTATTTTTAAAATTAAAGTATTGCGCAAAACCAGTCCCCACTTTTTTCATAAACTCACTTATACCATTTTTGACTCTTTGTCTTAAAACCAAATGATAATGATTTTTATTAAGGCAAAAACAAACGATATCAACCAACTTAGCAACCTGGTTGCTAAGTGGTTTATTTTTTCGAAAAGAATTTTCGAAAATACTACCGATTGGCCTTATAGAGTTGAACTCGTCCATGCCCTGAAGAAATCTGGCAAAATCGTATTCATCCATAAAAACAGGTCTTTTATCAACACCGCGATTATAAATATGATAAAACTCTCCATTTACAAACTTTGTCTTCCGCATTACTTTTTTATATCACTTATTTTTATTACTTAGCAACTCGGTTGCTAAGTGGTGTCGAATGAGTCGACGCATTTGTTGAATGTTTCTACTTGAGCGTTGTAATCTTGTATTAAATTTTTTGTTTCTTTTGAAAGTGAATTATAAACTCCCACAAGCGAATTGTGCTCGTTAACCATGCTCTCGTATTGCTCGCGCGTCTCGTACTTTTCGTTTTCAATCACGTCGCGCAAAAGATCCAAATGCGATTTTAAAGATTCCAGTTGATTTTTATTTGCTTCTATTTTTGGAACAAAACCGGGGTCCGGGCTTTGGCATACCGAAAGAGGAATAGAGAAAATTTGAACCGCCACCCACACAAGCCTTCCTTTCAAAAAATCTTTTTTTGCAGCAACTCCTATCTTGGAATATCCGGAACGCAAAATATTGGCTCTGTGGCCAGGGCTAGCCATCCATGCCCGGACCACGTCTTCGTCGTCTTTGAAATCACCCATCGCTAAGTTTTCACCTATCAAAACTAATTTGTAGCCAGCCGATTTAGCCACATCGCTTATTCCATCTCCCGCGGGAGAAACGTGTTCAAAATACTGGCGAGCGAGCATATCGTTTAATTTTGTTTCCGCGATTTTATCGAGCTCCGGATCGGCATCGAGCGCATTCAAAGATTCCGAAGCGCGTAAGAAATTTGTCCACGATACAATCCCCTCCCGCGTCAAAATTGAAACAGCTGGAACATCTTCGGGTTTTTTCACCACCTCAAGCGGAGGAGGAGATAGAGGCTTTTCTGAAAGCGCTGCATCTTCTGCTTTGGGAAATTCAACCACCTCCGGCAACTCAATAACCGAAACCTCGCTTAATTTTTCATTTATCAAAAAACCGCCGAAAATTAAAACGGCGAAAAGCAGGGCCAAGCCCAGTAAAATTTTTAAAAACATTGTTAGTAAGATTTTCTGCTGATTCTAAACGACTCAAAAGAAAGAAAAAACGCGAAAAGAGCTATCGCCCCGCTTCCCCAGAGCGGCAAACCGTAGCCTTCTATGGAAATGTTCCGACCGTAAAGAATACGGCTTATCTGCAAAAGCCCCATTATCAAAAATAAAAATCCGGTGGTAAGTGTGAAATTTTTTACGCTCATAATTATTTAATTAAATAGTATTAAATCGACCCATATATATTATACCACAGCAAAACCCCCCGGACTATTCCGGAGGGGTGTAATTGGATAAATTTTTAAGTTCATTTAATTTTTCTTTAAAAAATTGAACATTGGGATTACTTTTTATTCTAGAGAGCTCCCTAATTACTAATCTGAGCAAAGATAGCTTGGCTTTAATAGGGGTGGTCGAACAATCGACAATCCATAGAATAGAACAAGGATTTCTTTGGGCAAAGAAAAAAGCTGATTCTTTTGAAGATTTATGCTGAATAAAAATTCTTAACTCTTTTTGCTTTTCGCCAACTTTCACATATCGCCCAGCGATCCAGTCAATGCCTATTTGGTCAAAAACTTCTTTCCGTACTATAAAATCAAAGACTCCATCTTTGTCGCGCATTTCAAGTAAAATCGCTTCGGCGCATTGTTCGTGAGTCATTAATTCCGTCCTCCCAGGGGCTCTATTATAAATGTCTTTGTTATTCCGTATTTTATGCTATCATAAAAAAATGGAAAAACAAACAGCCGTCAGCGGAATCCAGGCTTCCGGAAAGCTCCATATCGGAAATTACATTGGAGCAATCAAACAATTTGTCGAACTTCAGGACAAATATAAAATGTTCGCCTTTGTTGCGGACCTCCACGCAATCACCGTGCCGCAAGACCCGCAGGAACTCCGCAAAAATACTCTGGACGCCGCGGCAATTTATCTTGCGTGCGAGTTGGACCCCAAAAAAGCAACTTTGTTTATACAATCTCATATCCAGGAACACGTGGAATTAGGATGGATCTTGAATACAATGACTCCGCTTGGGGAGCTAGAGCGAATGACTCAGTTTAAAGAAAAAAAAGAATCTCAAGGGCAAAAACAAGGCGTACATGCCGGGCTTTTAAATTACCCTACATTGATGGCAGCCGATATCTTGATTTACCGCCCCGATACCGTACCGGTGGGAGAAGACCAACTACAGCATTTGGAACTGACTCGAACGCTTGCACGAAAATTCAACTCGAGATTCGGAGAGACATTCAAAGAACCGCGCGCTTTGCTCAAAAAGGAAGGAGCAAAAATAATGGGCTTGGACGACCCAAGCAAAAAAATGTCAAAATCGTCCCTAAATCCAAATAATTATATTGAACTTCTGGACCAAGAAGCCGAAATACGGCGCAAAATACAAATTGCTGTAACAGATTCTGGAAAAGAAATAAAATTCAACCCGGAGGAAAAGCCGGCCGTTTCCAACCTGCTTACTATTTTCAGCCTGATGTCCGGAAAAGAAATAAAAACTCTTGAAAAAGAATACGGGGGCAAAAACTACGCGGAATTTAAAAAAGATTTGGGAAATCTGCTTATTGAAAAACTCACACCCATTCAAATCGCCTACAAAAAAATAATAAAAGACGAAAAAAAACTCCTAAAAATCCTGGCCGACGGCGCAAAATCTGCCCGCGCGATAGCGCAAGAAACAATGAAAGAAGTAAAAACAAAAATCGGCCTCCTCTAGGAGGCCGATCGCATTTGAACATAAAGCTCGAGAGTGTGTTTTGCGTTCGGTTCGATATCCAACTCTTTTAAGGCAAGGCGCGGAGGCGCCCACATAAATTCCTGCGCCTCTTCATTTAATTCAACTTTTTTCCCGAAAACTTTTACAACTTTATCAACAAAAATATGGCTTACTCCAGTTTTGAAATAACCAGAATTTTTAATCTGGTCAAAGGTACAAATGTGCTCGCCGACTTCAGCCTTTAAACCGGTTTCCTCAAATATTCCGCGAATGAGGGCGTCTTCCAGCCGTTCATTTACTCGAACCTTTTCGCCTACAATTGAATACCGACCTCCCCACTTATGGGTGCGCACAAGCAGAATTTCTTTTTCTCTTTTCCTCCGGCCAGCGTATTCGATAATCGCCCCAACAGCCACTACCGAGCTTGCCAAAATTAATTCCCGCCACATTACGAACATAGATTTTTCCGCAATCCTTCGTACCGAACTTTGCGCGGGAAGCCTTTTGTTTCTGAAAATAAATTCCGCCAAATTATCCGGCCTCCAAACAGCGTTTTGGGGCACATAAACTGGGTGGTCGCGCGGCTGTTCTAAGAAAAAACACGGCATTCCAAGAGTTTGGGCAATACCTAGTTCATACGAAGCGCTTTTGCCCAAATAACCGTCTACATTTACAAAATAGCTGAAACCAGACCTTCCCATTTTTTTTAATTTCGCAAGATATAAAAGCTCTATCATTCTAGGGTCTTCGGACTTATCCGAATCCAAAATGGCAAAACCATCTTTCATCGAAACAATCTCCGAAAACTCCGGAGCTACAACCTCTATGCCGCAACCGGTAAAAATCTCGTGGGCTTCTTTTATTTTTTCAAAATGCTTCCGAAAACTTCCATGGAGAACGGATTTGAACATCAGACTCCTCCGCAAAAATTCTCAACAAAACATAACAAATTTAATATCGCACGTCAAGGAACAATTCGTGCGAATTGTTCCTTATAAACTCAAGCGTTCAAAATCCAAGTTTAGTCAAGACTAGTATCTTTTTGTCTTCCAAAAGCTTTTGGGTGCTTGCTTCAACGCGTAAACGGATTACGTCTTCGGTATTCGACGGGCGCAGTATGAACCACCAGTCTGGATAGTCGATTTTTATGCCGTCTTTGTATGAAATCTGCCCATCTCCAAAAGCGGCGGCGGCTTTATCGATGTACAAATCTTTGTTTTGAATCGAAAAATTTAATTCCGGAGTCGCATAATACCTTTGAAGCGGAACAATCAATTTGCTTAACGGCTTTTTTTCTTTTCGCAGCAGGTCGATTACACATAACATCGCAAAAAGCGCAGAATCGCAATAAAAAAAATCTTTGAAATAATAATGTCCCGAGAGTTCGCCGGCAAAAATCGCGCTATTTTCGCGCATGGCTTTTTTTATAAATGAGTGCCCCACTCGCGACTCAATTGCCCGCCCGCCATGTTTTTTGATTTCTTCTTTTACTGCCCAGCTGGAATTTATGCTATAAACAACCGGGCCGCGAAAATATTTTGCCAAGAGAGCTGTTATTATATCGCCCGCTATTTCTCTGCCTTTTTCGTCGCTAAATTTTATCCTATCGCCGTCTCTGTCGAAAGATAAGCCCAAATCGTATTTTTTTTGCGCAATCTCAAACTTTGGAAATCTGGAAATCAAATCCGAAAAAAACAAGCCGACCGCGCTGTTTTTCGTATCAGCTTTGATTTTAATTTTAAATTTTTTAAGTTCGTTAAATTTTTCTTCAAAAAAATTAAAGTACTCTTCCTTAAAGTTTTTTTCTTGAACTCTCCCCCGCTCTTTGTCCGCGAATACGCCCCGTAAAGCGGAATTGCGAATTTCTTCGAGCCCTCCGCCCTCGCCCAAAATC
>ERZ1292623.1393-Hain-H51-01um-R1-1393-length-23393-cov-9_pt1 | contig 23393 bp, 21 predicted proteins | sample MGYA00564398_ERZ1292623 | MGnify/ENA primary metagenome ERZ1292623 (study PRJEB36523, sample SAMEA6512633) | groundwater metagenome | collected 2019-01-07 | study: AquaDiva: Metagenomics assemblies of 32 groundwater samples | reverse complement strand
GCACCCAGTGCACGTACGTCATCTTCGGCGCCTTGGGGTCCGGTGCGTCCGGATCATCGACAATCAGCGCAAGGCTCCTCGAGCCCGGGGGCGCGCCCGACCACGACAACTCGGGCGCGATGTCTGCGTCATCGCACGTGCATTCGCTCGGGATGGCGCCTTCGTGCTGAAAGGCGGGCGACGTGATCTGCATCGATCGAGTGCGCGCGACTAACGCCTTTTCCTGGCCGTCTTCTTCGCGGGCCTCCTGGCCCTCGACGCCGCCGTCCTTGGCCTTGGAGCCGATTTCGCCTTCTTCGCCAGACGCGCCTGGAGCAGCTCGACGAACTCCGCCGGGCGCTTGGCGATGCCGATGCCGGCCTTCTTGAAAGCCTCGAGCTTCTCGGCTGCGGTGCCGGACGAGCCGGAGATGATGGCGCCGGCGTGCCCCATGCGGCGACCCGGTGGCGCGGTCTGGCCGGCGATGAAGCCGACCACCGGCTTCGTCATGTGCTTCTTCACGAAGGCGGCCGCTTCCTGCTCGTCCGTTCCGCCGATTTCACCCATCAAGGCCACGGCCAGCGTGTTTGGGTCCTCCTCGAACGCCTGAAGGCAGTCAATGAAGTTGGTGCCGTTGATCGGATCGCCGCCGATGCCGACGCACGTGCTCTGACCCAGCCCGGCCTTGGTGAGGAGGTGCACGACCTCGTACGTCAGCGTGCCAGAGCGGCTCACCACGCCGATGTTGCCGGGCTTGCAGATGCGGCCAGGGATGATGCCGATCTTCGTTTTGCCGGGCGTGATGAGCCCCGGGCAGTTGGGGCCGATCAGGCGCGCGCCCTTTTCCTTCACGAACGGATACACGCGTGTCATGTCCAGCACCGGCACGCCTTCCGTGATGGCGACGATGAGCTTGATGCCGGCGTCCGCCGCTTCCATAATCGCGTCCGCGGCGAACATCGGTGGCACGTAGATGACGCTGGCGTTGGCGCCCGTGGCGGCCACCGCGTCGTGCATCGTGTTGAAGATCGGCACGGTCTTCTCAAACTTCTGCCCACCTTTCCCGGGGGTCACGCCGGCGACGACCTTGGTACCGTACTCCATCATCTGCTTGGCGTGGAACGATCCGTCGCGGCCGGTGATGCCCTGTACCACCAGCTTGGTCTTGGAGTCGGCGAAGATGCTCACGCTGACCTCCGGCTGTCGGCTGTCGGCTGTCGGCCGTCAGCAGTCGCCAATTGCACCGCCTTCTGAACGGCCAGGTCCATATCGGTCATGGCCGAGAAGCCGTTGTCGTTCAGGATCTTCACCGCGATCTCCTCGTTCGTGCCCGTGAGCCGGATGACGATCGGCACCTTGAGCGGATTCTTCTTCGTGGCGGTCACAATGCCGTTGGCGACGTCGTCGGTGCGGGTGATGCCGCCGAAGATGTTGAACAGGATGGCTTTCACATTCTTGTCGGACGTGATGATCTTGAGCGCGTTCACGACTTTTTCCGGGTTCGATGAACCGCCGATGTCCAGGAAATTCGCCGGGGATCCACCGTAGTACTTGACCAGATCCATCGTGGCCATCGCGAGTCCGGCGCCGTTCACGCAGCAGCCGACGTTGCCGTCCAGCTTGATGAATGTGAGGTTGGCGTGGCGCGCAAGCACTTCGCTGGGTTCTTCCGCGCTCTCGTCGCGCAGTGCGGCGAGCTCGGGATGACGATCCAGTTCGTTGTCGTCAATCACCATCTTGGCGTCGAGCGCGAGGACCTCGTCCTTGGTCGTGACGACCAACGGGTTGATCTCGGCCAGTGAGCAGCCGGCCTTCATGAACGCGGAGTAGAGTTGCTGCATGATCTTTGCGGCCGCGCGCACTTTCTTGGCGTCGTCGTACAGGAAGAAGCCGAGCTGCGACGCCTGGTAGGCGGTGAGCCCGTAACGCGTGTCCACGGGAAGCTTCATGATCTTCTCGGGCGTGTTGGCCGCCACCTCTTCGATGTCGATGCCACCCGCGGGGCTCACCATGAACACGGGCTTCCTGGCCGCGCGGTCCACGATGATGCCCACGTACGCCTCGCTTGAGATGTCAGCCGCTGCCGTCACCAACACTTTCATGACGGTGAGGCCCTTGATCTGCATGCCGAGGATCTTCGATCCGATTTCGCGCGCTTCGGTGGGGTTCCTGGCGAGCTTCACGCCGCCCGCCTTGCCGCGTCCGCCGGCGTGAACCTGGGCCTTGACGACGACCGGGCCGCCGATGCTCGTGGCGATCGCCTCGATCTCGAATGGTGTGGTGGCGACGTCGCCGGCCGGGATCGGCACGCCTTCGGCGCGCAGCAGATCCTTGGCCTGGTATTCGTGGATGTTCACTGAACTCCTGGGGACTAGTGACTAGGAAATTGGAACTGGTTCTTACGCGACGATTGTCGTTCCTGCTTTGCCGTGGACGGCGGCGCGACCCTTTGCCAACGATGTAATCACGGCCCTGCCCTTCGTGCGGCGGACGAAGTCTATCGCGGCCCTGATCTTCGGGGCCATGCTACCCTCGCCGAACTGCCCTTCGCGGTCCAATCGCTCGGCGTCGTCCACCGTCAGCGTTTCAACGGGACGTTGCGTGGGCTTGCCCCAGTCAAGATAGACGCGATCGACGTCGGTGAGGATGAGCAGCAGCTGAGCTCCCAGGTCGCGGGCCAGGACGGCGGCCGCGAGGTCCTTGTCGACTATGGCGTCGATGCCTTCCCAGCCCAGGGTGGAATGGCGGTAGATCGGTGCTCCCCCGCCCCCAACGGCGATGACGATGACCGCGGACTGCACCAACTGCCGGATGACGGACAGCTCGTGGATCGCTACGGGTGCCGGGCTCCCGACCACGCGTCGCGGCTGGCCGCGGCCATCCTGCTTCACCGAGTGTCCGGCGCGCTCGAGTTCGGCTGCCCGTGCGGGACTCACTTCGTGCCCGATGAACTTCGTGGGATTCTTGAGCGACGGGTCGTTCGGGTCCACCTCCACCTGGGTGACGATCGTGGCCACACGGCGTGTCGAGTCCAAGCGACGCAGCGCGTTCTCGAGCGACTGCTGGATCATGTAGCCGATCCAACCGGCCGTCGCGGCGACGAGCACGCCCAACGGCAGCGGCGGAGCGTCGTGTCTCGCGAGTTCCTGCCGGAAAAGTTCGTCGCCGACCTGGGGGCCGTTGCCGTGCACGATGCAGACGTTCCAGCCGTCGCCGACCAGATCCACGATGGGTGCGAGGCTTTCCCGCGTGTGTCGGAACTGATTCTGGATGGTTGCGTCCTCGCCGGAGGGCGCGAGTGCGTTCCCGCCAAGCGCGATGATCGCGATGGGAGCAACGTTGCGATCGGACGACCGTCGCTCGCCTCGTGCCGGCTGGGCTTCGCTCATCGCCGCGGTTGACGAAGGAGCGCGCCGAGCGCGTCAAAAGCACGGCCGTAGCTGCCCCAGTCACCGCGCGTGCTGGCGCGCCGCATCTCGTTGTACAGCTCCTGCACGCGCGTGCGGAAATCGGCGCCGGAAATCGGCGTGGTCGACGCCGGCTGGCCTCCGAGCTGAAACACGCTCCGGGCGCTCCAGGCGGAATCGCCCAGCACCGCCGTGACATACAGCAGTCGCGCGGACCCTGAGCTGCGCAGGTCATAGCGCGGCTGCAGCAGGACGAGGCGATTGGCCACCGGCAGGACGCGCACGTAGCCACGCACGAGCGTGGGTGCGGACGTGGTGTCCGACGCGCGCAGGCGGTCGAGGGACTCGCTCCAAAGCGGTGCGACCTCGCGCGCCGGCAGCCATACACTTCGGTGCGACGAGCCACCGAATGCGATGAACAGACCGCGGAGACGCTCGGTTCGGTCCAGCAATGGCAGAATGGCGGCCGCCACGTCGGAGTGCGGAAACGCGATGAACGGTGGAGCTACGCCCACCAGCGCACTGTCGGGTCCTTCGTCGTCCGGCAGGTGACGCACGCCTTCCGTTTCGCCCCGGGTTCCGAACCGGCCGAAGGCGCTCGCTTGAGCACGCGCGCCGTCAATGGCCGGCGGCAGCTGTTCCCTGACTCCGGCGCGGAGCGCGGTGGGCCGCACGAACAGCCGTGGAAACTCCGCCATCCATGTGGCCGCCACCGGATCTGGAGACGAGTCAGCGACGAAGACGACTCGGCCGCTTGCGGCGTTAACGATGGCAGTCGCGGCATGCTGGAAGTACGCGCGGTCGCTGCCGGCGACCGTCATGCGCCGGCTGAGCGGATACGTCCCGGAGGCTGAGTAGACATCGATGGCCCATGCGAGCGTGTCGGCGATCCACACCGGCGCAATCGTGGTGCCCTGCGTAAAGAAGGGCGCCAGTGCCGCGACCCGCGATCGCGCGGTGCGCCGCTCCACCATGTGTGAGGCCGATGCCGACGGCGGGGCAAGCCACACACGCACGTCCTGCATCGCCAGCGCGTAGGCGAATCGCGTGAAGGCGCCGCCGAGGCGTGGCGCGGCCAGGCGATTGGTCGAGTCGAGCACCACCATGGGCCGGGCCACGGAATCGGCCACGATGACGACTCCCGGCCGGCCTTGAACGCCCTCCGCGCGCGGCACGCGCACGGGTCCGCCTGCATCGTCCACCGCGCCACCCAGGAAGGTGTGCGGCGAGCCCTGAGCGTCCGCCGACGCAACGATACCCACCAGGGCGCTGTCGACCGACTGCCATGACACCACGGCGCCTGGTTGGGGGCGTTCGTTGGCGCGGCGCAGCGCGGCGTCGTCCCACACGGACACGTACGACGCGGCTTGGGTGAGCGAGGTGAATGGCAGGGTCGAGTCGGCGATGCCGATGCGGTCGACGGCGAACGCACGTCGCGTGTAACCGGCGCGAGTTGCTTCGTATGGTCGCTCTCGGGCGAGGGGGTCACGGTCCGCCGCCGCGCGCCTCGCAATGAACGGTGCCAACTGCCTGGCGGCCAACACGGCAACGAGGACGCCGGTGATCGCCGCGAACGCCAGGCGCATCTGCCCGGTCCAGCCCGCCCAGAGGACCGTGAGTCCGGCGCCAAGGGTCACGACGAACATCACAAGACTGGCGGGAATCTCGACGCGATGATCGAAGTAGGTGAAGGCGCCGTCGGCGCCGCTCCCGGCACCCAGGATGGTGTACATCTCCAGGCGATAGTGCCACGAGAGCATCAGCAGCAGGCCGCCGGCGAGCATCGCCAAGTGGCGGCGAACGTAACCGGAGACGTACAGGCCGCCCTGTTCCCACCGCAGGCTCGGCGTCAGCGCGTAGAGCACGACGACCATGGCGATGACGGTGAGTACCACCGCCAAGCCCCAGTTGAACAACGACAATTCGACCGGAAGCTGGTGGACGAAGAACGCCAGGTCTTCGGCGAAGTACGGGTCGGACTCACCGAAGGGCTTGCCCACCCGTGCGGCGAGGAATGCGCTCCAGTCACCGCGCGACCACGCGAGCAACACTCCCGTGATTACCGAGGCGCCGGCCGCTGTGTACGTGAGTTGTTCGCGCGGGACTTCTTCGCCGATGTCCAGGTTGCCGAGGCGGCGCGGCAGCACCAGCGAGACGACGCTTTGACGGACGGCGTAGAGGTTGGCGAACACGAAGAGCGTCGCCGCGGCCGCGCACGAGGAGCGCAGCAGGAACAGCGACCAGAACTTGGCCTGCCACACCTCGGTCGCGCCCATGGCCGCGTACCAGAGGTAGTCCGTATAGACCTCGGCGATGCCGCGCGCGACGAGCAGCGCGATCGCGCCGCCGATCAGGAGCGTGAGCAGCCACCGCCGGCCGGCCACGCCTACACCTTCACGCCTTGGGCCCTGAGCCAGCCCTCCATCTCGGCACGGATCTCGTCCACGCGGAGCTGCGTCGTCGCCTCGAATCTCGCGACGAGAATTGCCTGCGTGTTGGAGGCGCGGATGAGTCCCCAGCCGTCGCCGTAGAGCACGCGCACGCCATCCACGTCAATCACCTGATGCCGCGCGCGGAAATACTCCACGGCGCGCGCCACGATGGCGAATTTGTCCTCCTCCGGCACGTCGATCCGGATTTCCGGCGTCGAGACGTAGTCCGGCACGTCCGCCAACAACTCCCGCGGATTCTTGCCGGCCGCACTGCAGATCTTCACGAGGCGCGCTGCACCGTACAGGGCGTCGTCATGGCCAAGGAAGCCCTCCTTGAAGAACATGTGCCCGGACATCTCGCCCGCGACCGGTGCGTTCATCTCTTTCATCTTGTCTTTGATGAGCGAGTGTCCGGTCTTGAACATCAGCGGCTTGCCGCCCGCCTTGGCGATGGCGTCCGGAAGCGCCTGTGAGCATTTCACGTCGAAGATGACGGTTTGCCCCTGCCCCGTGCGCGCGAGAATGTCGCGCGCATAGAGGATCAGGATCCGGTCGCCCCAGATGATGGTGCCGGCGTCATCCACGATGCCGATGCGGTCTGCGTCACCGTCGAACGCCACGCCGAAATCGGCTTTGTCCTGCTTCACGGCCGCGATGAGGTCCACGAGGTTCCCGGGGACCGTGGGATCGGGGTGGTGATTCGGGAAAGTGCCGTCGCTCTCGGTGAAGAGGCCGCGCGCCTCGATGCCGAGTTTCCTGAACAACTGTGGCGCCACGAGCGACGCCGCGCCGTTGCCGCAGTCGTAGACGATTCTCATGCCGCTTTTGAACGGTCCAAGTCGCCGCGCCATGTCGTCGACATAGCGGTCGATGATCGGTTCGAGCCGGACGCTGCCCTGTCGGCGCGGCCTCTGCGTTGCCGTGGTGAGCCGGTAGAGCTTCTGGATTTCCTCGCCGTGCAGCGACTCGGCGCCGACGCAGAGCTTGAAGCCGTTGAACTCCGGGGGATTGTGTGATCCGGTGATCTGGATGCCGCCGGTGACGCCATCCACCATATGCAGGCTCCAATACACCAGCGGGGTCGGCACGACGCCGAAGTCCACCACGTCTCGTCCTGCCCCGTTCAGGCCCTCACAGAGCGCGGTGCGCAAGCCGTCGCCACTGGGCCGGTTGTCGCGGCCGACGCCCACGGCGCCGAGGATCTTGTGGTCATCGAGATAGATCGCGAATGCCCGGCCGATGGCGCGGGCGACATCGGTGGTGATCTCCTTCCCCACGATGCCGCGGATGTCATACTGCCGGAATATCCCGGCGGGGATGCTAGACGCCATGCTGCCTCACTCGACCCGGCCGCTGGGCCTAACGGCCCAGCCGATCCAGAACGCGCTGGAAACCTACGATGGAGGATTCCTCAACCTGCGGGAGTCCCTTGCTCGCGACGCGCTGGAACCAGTTGGGGTATACGCCAAGCACCAGGATACCTGCGACCGTGACGGCGAGGACCAAGCGTGTGAGCGCCGACGCCGGCGGTGCGGGTTCCGCCTTGTCCGCGGGCGAGCGCATGAACATCACCATGATGACATTCAGATAGTACCCTGCCGACACCACCGTGGTGAGCACGAGCACGATGGCGAGCAGGGTCTGCGGCAGTCGCGCCTGGAGCGCCACTTGCAGGATGTACCACTTGGCCACAAAGCCGGCACCACCGAAGACCGGGAACCCGAGCAGCGAGAGCATGATCACCGCCATGGAGACGGCGAGCCATGGCCTGGTCGCCCACAAACCAGCCAGGTCGTCGATCATGACGACGCTGCTGTCCTTCTTCGACACGGCGACCACGACCGCGAAGGCGCCGAACGTCGCCAGCGTATACACGAACAGGTAGAACAGCATCGCCGAGGCGCCGGGCAGCGTCGCGGGCGCGATCGCCACCAGGAGGTACCCCGCGTGTCCGATGCTCGAGTACGCCAGCAGCCGCTTGAGGTTCTTCTGCGCCAGTCCCACCGCGTTGCCGGCGATCATCGTCACGATGGCCAGTGCGGCCAACGCCGTGTGCCACGACTGATACGCCCCCGGAAGTGCCTCGATCCACACGCGCAGGAACGCGGCGAATGCGGCCGCCTTCACCGTGGCGGCCATGTAGCCGGTCACCGGCGACGGCGCGCCATCGTAGACGTCGGGCGCCCACATATGGAACGGCACGGCGGCGACCTTGAACCCGAATCCCACCAGCAACAGTCCGATGCCGGCCAGGAACATCGGGCTCGACCCGACGCCAGCAGCCAGATACCGGTGCGCGATTTCGCCGAGGTTCATGGTGCCGGTCGCGCCGTACATCAGCGCTATGCCGTAGAGCAGGAATGCGCTCGAGAATGCGCCGAGCAGGAAGTACTTGAGTGCGCCCTCCGCTCCTCTGGCGCTACGGCGGTTGAGTCCGGCCAGCGCATAGACGGCGATGGACATGAGCTCCACCGCGATGAACAGGATCATCAGGTCGCGCGCCGCCACGAGCAGCATCATGCCGGACGACGCGAGCAGAATCAGGACGTGGCTCTCGGCAATGCCAACACCCTGCCGGTCATTGTCCTCGCGCGCCAGCGCGATGGCGAACACGGTGCCGGTGAGGATGATGAGGTCCGCCATCCACCGGAAATTGTCCACGGCTACCGGGCCGATCGTGGCGGTGTACCCCTTGAGCAGGTACATCCACACCACGCCGCCGGCTGCGATGGCGACCACGATGCTGGCAAGGGCGACGGCGCGCTGGTGGGCGGCGCTATCCGGACGCCACGCGGCCCAGAGGAGCAGGATCATTGCGCCGCCGATCAGTACGAGGTCCGGCCCGAGGGCCGTCATCAGCTGGGCGGGGACTGACAGATCGAGCGGCTGCATCAGCGTTCACCCCGCGGCGTTCGCGTCGCGGCGCGACCCGTGGCCGCCTCCACGCGCTTCACGAACTGCGTCGCCGCGGTTTCCATGCGACGCAGCACTGGCTGTGGATAAACGCCCAGCCAGATGATGCCCGCGATGAGCGGCGCCAGGAGCGCCAACTCCCGCTTGTTGAGATCCGGGATGTGCTCGTTCTCCGGCTTGGACAGCGGGTTGAACAGTATTCGCTGAATGGCCCACAGCAGGTACGCCGCCGCAAGGATCACGGCGGTCGCAGAGATGATTGCCAGGTAGGGATGCGTGCGGAAGGCTCCGAGAAGCACCAGGAACTCGCCAACGAAACCGTTGGTTCCCGGCACTCCAATGCTGCTGAGGGACACCAGCGTGAGGGTGGCCGCGAACAGGGGCACGGTGCGCGCGATGCCGCCGTACGCGTCGATCATGCGTGTGTGCCGGCGCTCGTAGATCATGCCGATGAGCAGGAACAACGCTCCAGTGGAGATGCCGTGGTTGATCATCACCAGCAGGGCGCCCTGCACGCTCTGCACAGTGACCGCGAAGATGCCGAGCATCACAAAGCCCAGGTGGCTGACGGACGAGTACGCCACGAGCTTCTTGAAGTCCGGCTGGACCAGCGACACCAGCGCGCCGTAGATGATGCCCACGACCGCGAGCCCGAGGATGATCGCGCGAACGTCGTCGCGCATCGCGGTGGCCGGGAACAGCGGCACGGCCAGCCGGAGGAAACCAAAAGTGCCGAGCTTGAGCATGATGGCCGCCAGCACCACGGAGCCCGCGGTGGGCGCCTCCACGTGCGCGTCCGGCAGCCACGTGTGGAACGGGAACATCGGCACCTTCACGGCGAACGCCAGGAAGAAGGCGCCAAAGAGCCAGAGCGCCGCCTGTGGCGTGACGCGGGCCGACGTCAGCACGGCGTCGTACGAGAAGTTGGGGATGTTCGTGGCGACGTTGGACGCGTGCAGCCCCAGGTACACGATGGCGGCCAGCATCAGCATCGAGCCGACCATCGTATAGATGAAGAACTTCACGCTCGCGTAGATGCGGCGTTCCCCGCCCCAGATGCCGATGATGAAGTACATCGGCACCAGCATCACTTCCCACATCACGTAGAAGAGGAAGAGGTCGAGCGCCATGAAGACGCCCAGCATGCCGCTGGTGAGAATGAGCATCAGTGCGTAGTAGCCACGCACCCGCGTGCGGATGCCCGTCCAGCTGCCGAGCACGGACAGCACCATGATGACCGTCGTCAGCAGGATCATCATCAGCGCGATGCCGTCGATGCCCAGGGTGAACCGGATGCCCCAGTTCGGAATCCACGGCATGTCGTACACGGCCTGCCACGTTGCGACATCGGGATTGAACGACCACCACAAGCCCAGTGACACGAGGCATTCGACGGCCAGCGTGATGAACGCGATCCAGCGCGGTACGCCCGCCGTGCCGCCGGCGATCTCGTCCGCGCCAGGCGCCGTGTTGCCGCGCGGCACCAGGAGGATGAGTAGCGCGCCGATGACTGGGATGAGCAGCAGCGCGGGAAGCACCCAGCTCATGTAATGGATGGACGTCAGGAAAGCGGCCATGGGATCAGCGCAGGGTGACGGCGCCCAGGACCGCGAGCACGCCGAGGACGAGGACCCAGGCATACGTACCGACTTGCCCGGACTGGAGCGTGGAGCCGAGCCAGCCAAGCGCGCGCGCCGTCCACGCGCTGCCGTTGACCATCAAACCGTCAATCAGGCCGACGTCGATGCCGCGCCAGAGCAGATTGCGCGACGTGACGAACGTGGGACGCACGATGACTTTGTCGTACGCCTCGTCCACGAAGTACTTGTGCTCCAGCACGCGCTGGAAGCCCTCTTCCGGCTTGGCCTGCGCCTTGGGTACGAGGGTTTCGGGCTTGAGCCGGTTGAACGCGATCCAGATACCGATTGCGGCGATCAGTACCGCGGCACCCACCAGCGCGTACTCCAGGGAGTGGGAGATCTCCTGCGGCGCGCCGTGCGTCACGCGCAACGCGGACTTCCCCACGACCGGCTCCAGCCAGTGCTCCAGCGAAGTGGTGGGTTGCACCGGAACGAACGCCGGCAAGTTGAGCCATCCGCCAATGGCACTCAAGACGCCAAGAACCACGAGGGGGCCGGTCATCACCCACGGCGCTTCCGCCAGATGGGGGCGCTCCTTCTCCCCGGTCCGGCTGGGACCGTGGAAGGTGTAGAGCATCATGCGGGTCATGTAGATCGCCGTCAGCAACGCGGCGGCCAGCCCCAACGCGTAGCAGGCGTACAACACGACGTTGCCGGGCACGCCGAACCACGTCGCATCGGCCAGGGTCGACCCACGTGCCCGGACGAACACAGACGTGAGGATCTCGTCCTTGGAGAAGAAACCCGAGAACGCCGGCACTCCGGCGATGGCGAGCGTCGCGACCCACATCAGAGCAAACGTCCACGGCATCTGCGTGCGCAGGCCGCCCATGTTGCGCATGTCCTGCGCGTCCTCGTGCGAATGCGTGGCATGGTACGCGCGGTGCATGGCGTAGATCACCGAGCCGGAGCCCAGGAACAGCAGCGCCTTGAAGAACGCGTGTGTCACGAGGTGGAAAACGCCCGCCGCGTACGCGCCGACACCCACGCCAACGAACATGTACCCGAGCTGCGAGATGGTCGAATACGCGAGGACCTTCTTGATGTCCCACTGCTTGAGGCCGATCGTGGCCGCGAAGATCGCGGTCAGCGCGCCCACCACCACCACCGTCAACGACGCAAACGGCGCGATCGAGAACAGGAAGCTGCTGCGCGCGATGAGGTACACGCCCGCCGTCACCATCGTGGCCGCGTGGATCAGCGCGGAGACGGGTGTCGGGCCGGCCATGGCGTCCGGTAGCCACACGTACAGCGGGATCTGCGCGCTCTTGCCCGTGCACCCCAAAAAGAGGAACAGACAGATCGCGGTGACCAGGACGCCGCCGGGCTCCAGTCCCGCCGCCGCGGTGCGCAGCACCGTGAAGTCGAGCGAGCCCAGATTGGCGAACAACAGGAACATCGCGATCAGGAATCCGAAATCGCCGATGCGATTGACGATGAACGCCTTTTTGCCCGCGTCCGCGTTGGCTTTGTCGCTGAACCAGAAGCCGATGAGCAGGTAGGAGCACAGGCCCACGCCTTCCCACCCAACAAAAAGCACCGGATAGTTCGCGCCCAGCACCAGCACGAGCATGAAGAACACGAACAGGTTGAGATACGCGAAATACCGGGGATAGCCCGGGTCTTCGCGCATGTAGCCAACGCTGAAGACGTGGATCAGCGCACCAACGCCGGTGACGACCAGCACCATCACCAGTGACAACTGATCGATCATGAGCGAGGCATTGATCGACAGGTCGCCGGTGAGCATCCACGTGAAGTACGTCTGCACGATCGGCGCGGTATCCGCAGCCCCGCTGGACCGGTACGCCATGAACACGGCCACCGCCACACCGAACGACGCGATGAGCACCCCCGAGCCGATGATGCTGGTAAGCCATGCCAGCTTGTGCGGTTCCGGGTGCTCGTGATCATGCCCGTGCGCCGTGTGGCCGTCGTCACGGTGGCCATGGCCGGCCGCCGACGGGTCTGCCGGACCAAGCGTCGTGGCACTGAGCAACGAGATCGCGCCGTTGAGCACGAAACCGAGCAACGGCAGCATAGGCACGAGCCACAGCCAGTCCATCGCCGTGCCCGTGGCCGAGCCTTGCGTCGCCGCCTCCTGAACGCTCTGGAGTAGCATCATCCTTTCAGGAGGTTGATCTGCTCCAGGTTCACCGTGTGGCGGTGACGGAAGAGCGCAATGATGATGGCAAGGCCCACGGCGGCTTCGGCCGCGGCGACCGTCATGACGAAGAAGACGAACACCTGCCCCGCCACGCCGTAGACCTGCGCGAACGCGACGAATGAGAGATTCACCGCGTTGAGCATCAGCTCGACGCACATGAAGATGATGATGGCGTTTCGGCGAGTGAGCACGCCCACCACGCCGATCACGAACAGCACGGCCGAAAAAAAGAGCGACTCAGCCAGCATCCTGTCTCCTTCGGCCAAGGACGACCGCGCCGACGATCGCCGCGAGCAACAGCACGCTCGTCAGCTCGAACGCCAGCAGGTATTCGGTGAACAGCGGCTTCGCGATTGGCGCGATGGCGCCTTCAGTTGCGATCTGCGCAGCCAGCGCGCCGGGCTTCAGTTCCAGGAACGGGAGTGGTATCCGGGCCCGCGTCAGCGCGAAGACCTCGGCCAGCAGCGCGAGCCCCACAAAACCGGCCGCGAGCTTCCAGCCCAGCCCGCGCGCGTCCGCCAGCTCGGACGGGTGCCCGAGGTTCAGCAGCATGATGACGAAGAGGAACACGACCATGATCGCGCCGGCGTACACCAGCACCTGGATTACGCCGATGAACTGCGCGTCCAGCAGCACGTACATGGCTGCGAGACAGAACATCGTGTTCACCAGCCACAGCGCGGCTGCCACGGGACTCTTGCGCGTGACAAACAGCAACGCCGAGACCACGGCGATGAGGCCGAAGAGATAGAAGTGGAACGTGTAGAAGATCGACAGCTCGCCTTGCATCACTCACCCTTGGGGTCAGCGGGATCCCACATCTCGCACACTGGATGCGTCTGCGCCGTGAGTCGCTCGAGGTCGTAGACGAACCCGTCGCGACTGTACTCCGAATTCTCGTAGTGGCGGCCAACGTGAATCGCTTCTTCCGGGCAGACTTCCTGGCAGTAGCCGCAGAAGATGCAACGGAACTCGTCAATCTCGAACACGAGCGGATAGCGGTTCCCCTTCTCGTCCTCGCCGGGCACCAGCTTGATGCAGTTGGCGGGGCACACGGTCGGGCACAGGCCGCACGCGACGCACTTGGCTTTGCCGTCTTCCGTGGTCAGCATTCGGTGCGTGCCGCGCCAGCGCGGCGAAAGCGACCACTTCTCCTCCGGATACTGCACGGTGACCGGCTCCTGAAACATGTGCTTCAGGGTCAGGGCCATGCCCTTCATGGTGGCCCTGAGGTAGCTGGTCTCCGCGATGGGACGCTCGAGCACCTTCACGCCGATGGCCATTTTAGGGCGAGACCTCCGCTTCGGCCGTGCGATGCACCTTCGCGACGGCACGGAGCCGGGAGAGATGACGTGGATCGAGCCGCGAATACGCCGGGCTCACGATGCGGCCGCGATCGAGGACAAAAAGCAGGACCAGCACAAGGACGACGTTGAGCCCCAACAGCGCACCGCTGAACGCCATTGACGTTGGCACGAAGCCCGCCTTCTGAAGCGCGATGATGGCGCTGCCCATCACTACGATGTAGCCGAGCATGACGGGCAGCAGGAGTTTCCACCCCAAGGCCATCAGCTGGTCGTAGCGGAACCGTGGCACGGTCCAGCGGATCCACATGTAGAAGAAGACCCAGAACAACGTCTTGCCGAAGAACAGACCGGTGGTGAGCAGCGTCTTGAGGGCGGTGTGGGGCGCGACATTGTCCCACGTCGTGAACGGTATGTCCCAACCGCCGAAGAACAGCGTGGACATCAGCGCGCTGGCCGTGACCATGTTCGCGTATTCGGCGATGAAAAACATCGAGAACTTCATCGCGCTGTATTCCGAGTGATAGCCGGCGACCAGCTCCGACTCCGCTTCAGGAAGGTCGAACGGAAGGCGGTTGGTTTCGGCGAACGCCGAGATGAGGAACACGAGCCACGCGATCGTGCACGTGGCGATGTTCCACGACAACGGGCCCAGGCCCGCCTGGCGCTCGACGATCTGGCTCAACGAGACATTGCCCGCCAGCAGCAGCACGGGAATCGTCGCCATGCCCATCGCGATCTCGTACGACACCATCTGCGCGCTTGAGCGCAGGCCGCCCAAGAGCGAATACTTGTTGTTCGACGACCAGCCGGCGAGCACGATGCCGTAGACGCCGACGCTCCCGATGGCCAGGATGTAGAGGAAGCCCACAGGTAGCGGTGCCACCGCCATATCGATGGTGCCCCACGGCGAGTCCCATGGTGCGCCCCAGGGAATCACGGCCCATGTCATCATCGCGGGAACGAACGCCAGCACCGGTGCGAGCACGAAAATCGGCGTGTAGGCGGCGTCCGGGTACGTCTCTTCCTTCATGATGTTCTTGAGACCGTCCGCGGCCGGCTGCAGCCAACCCTTGCCGACGCGGTTCGGACCATGCCGGTCCTGCATCCACGCCGAAATCTTCCGCTCGGCGAGCGTCAACAGCGCCACCCCTACCATGTACGTGGTGAAGAGGATGAGCATCTTGAGGACGGTCGCGACGAGAAAGACGAACAGCGACTGCGGCGGCGTCGCCGCCTGCAAGAGCGCGAGCACTGGCAGTGCCGTCATCGGCCGGCTTTCGTTCCGGCGACTTCGCGGCCCTTGAGGCCGAGCGAGTCGTAGGACATCCCGCCGAACGCCGGCACCTCGGCGGCCAGCGCCGCGAAGACGTCTTGCGCGAGGAAGTAATTGGCCTGGTGGCCAGCCGCTGAACACAGGTCGGCGAGGACCCACCACGTGGGCCGGGCGAAAGCGGGCGCAGCCTTGGCCTGCATGAAGCGCTGTACTCGGCCGCGCAGGTTGGTGAACGTGCCGTCTTCCTCGGCCATGTTGGCCGTGGGCAGGACGACGGTCGCCTTGGCCTTGGCCCACTCCGGCATCGCGGTGCCCACGACGATCACCGCGGACGCGGCACTGATGTTGGGCGCTTCGATCCCGGCGAGCTCTTCGTCCGCGATGATGAGCACGTCGCCGGTCTTGAGGCCCGAAAGCGGGTTGGCGGACTTGCTGAAGCCGAGCAGTTCGGCGCCGTCGGCGTTGGCGGCGCGGTCGGCACGGAGCGCGAGATCGTCGACGCCAGTCAACGGCGCCGCGTCACCCTGCGGCACGCGGACCACACCGACGCCGTTCGTCTTCTTGATGATTCGCGACAGCAAGTACAGCGCTTCGTTGGAAAGGTTGGGCGACGCGAGCACGAACGCGCGCTTGCCCGCGATCGTCTTGGCGGCGGCTTGGAGCGCCCCGTCCCAATCCGTGGCGCCCATGCCGGTCGGGCCGCGCACGTGCGGCACATCCAGGCGATCCTGTCGGTTCATCCAGCGGTAGTTCAACCGGCCGTGATCGCACATGAAGTACTTGTTCACGTCGTCGTTCGGCCGCGGACGCAGACGGACGACGACGTTGTCGCGCGTCTCGACCATCATGTTGCAGCCCTGCGAGCATCCGTTGCACACGGACGCGGCGCGATCCACTTCCCACGCGCGCGCCTTGTTGAGCGAGTCCTTGGAGAGCAGCGCGCCCACCGGGCACAGATCAATGACGTTGCCCGCCCACGGGTGCGTCAGATCCTGGCCCTCGAACTTGCCGATGAGGGCGCGGTCGCCGCGCTCGCTCACGTTCAGCACAGCGTCGTGAGCCACGTCTTCCATGAAGCGGACACACCGCGTGCAGAGAATGCAGCGGTTGGCGACGTACACCACGTCGCCGCCAAAGTCCTCCACCGGGTTGAAGCGCTTGGGCTCGTGATAGCGGCCCTCGCCGCGGCCTTCCTTGAACGTGTAGTCCTGGAGTTCGCACTCGCCGGCCTGATCGCAGATCGGGCAATCGAGCGGGTGATTGATGAGCAGCATCTCGAGCACGCCTTTGCGCGCTTCGAGCGCCTTGTCCGAGTGCACATGCACGACCTGGCCTTCCGTCACGGACGTGGCGCACGCCGGCGCGAGCTTGGGCTGCTTCTCGACTTCCACCAGGCACATGCGGCACACACCCGCGACCGGCAAGCCGGGGTGATAGCAGTAGTGCGGAATGAGAATGCCCGCCGCCTTGGCGGCCTCGAGGATCGAGGTACCTGCCGGCACGGAGATCTGCCGTCCTTCGACGGTGAGCGTGATGCTCTGCGTCGCCGCGGCGGTGCTCATGCGAAAGCCGGAACGGGGTGGATGCTGCGCTTCTTGATGAGCGCCTCGAAGTCCGCACGGAACTTGGTGATGCCAGATACCACGGGCACCGCACACGAATCACTCAGGACACAAATCGTCTTGCCGGTCATGTTGTCGGCGATGGAGAGCAGCGTGTCGAGGTCTTCGTGGCTCCCCTCACCCGCCGCGATGCGCTCCACGATCTTCGTGGTCCACGCCGTGCCCTCTCGGCACTGCGTGCACTGCGCGCAGCTCTCGTGCGCGAAGAAGCGCGCCGCGCGCCCGATGAACTTCACCAGGTTCTGCGCGTCGTCTATCACAATGACGCCGCCGGAGCCGAGCATGGTGCCCTGCGCCACGAACCCTTCGTAGTCCATGAGCGTGGCTTCGGCTTCCGCCAGCGTTTGGAGCGGCACGGAGATGCCGCCGGGAATGATCGCCTTGAACCTCCGTCCCGGCAGCGGACCGCCGCACAGGTCGTGCAAGAAATCCTTGAACGGGAATCCCATCGCGACCTCGTAATTACCGGGCTTCTGAATGTTGCCGCAAACCGAATACAACTTCGTCCCAGTGCTTTTCGGGTTATCCGCCCGCGCGTACTTCTTGTACCACGCCGCGCCGTTGTTCAGGATGTGCGGCACCGCGGCCAGCGTTTCGACATTGTTGATTGTCGTCGGCTGCGCGAAGACGCCAGACACTGCCGGGAACGGCGGCTTGATGCGCGGGGTGCCGCGCTTGCCCTCGAGCGAGTTCATCATCGCGGTCTCTTCGCCGCAGATGTACGCACCCGCGCCCTTGTGCACCCAGATGTTGATGGTCTTGCCGGTGCCCATGGCATTCTTGCCCACGATGCCGGCCGCGCGCGCTTCCTTGAGTGCCGCTTCCATCCGCTCCAGCGGCTCGGTGAACTCGCCGCGGATGTAGATGTAGCACGTCTCCGCCCCGATCGCGTATGCGCCGATGGCACAGCCTTCGATCAAGGCGTGGGGCGTCCAGCGCATGATCTCGCGGTCCTTGAACGTGCCCGGCTCGGACTCGTCCGCGTTGCAGATGAGATAGTGCGGCTTGCCGTCGCCCGGCTTCATGAAGGACCACTTCATGCCCGTCGGGAAGCCGGCGCCACCGCGTCCGCGCAAACCGGAGTCCTTCACGACGGTGACGATGTCGGCCGGCGTCATGTCGAGCGCTTTTTCCAGTGCTTTGTAACCGCCGAGTTTCTTCCAGCCGTCGAGCGAGATGGCTTCGCGGTTGCCGAAGTGCTTGGACAGCACCGCGGTTTCTTTGGCGTGCGACTTGTGCGGGTAGCCCACTATTTGAGCCCCGCGAGAATCTCGGGGACCTTGGCCGGTGTCACGGATTCGATGAACTGCTCGTTGATCATCACTGGCGTGGCGAAGCCGCAGGCGCCCAGGCACTCGACCTCGATGACCGTGTACTTGCCGTCGGCCGAAGTGACGCCGAGTTCCTCACAACCGGTGGCCTTGAGGAAAGCGTCGCGCACGTCTTCCGCGCCGCAGATCTGACATGGCGAGGTGGTGCATACCTGGATGAAGTGCTTTCCCACCGGGTGCTGGTGGTACATGGTGTAGAACGTCACCACGCCCTTTACGTAGGCGGGCGTCAGCTCCAGCACCTTGGCGACTTCGGTCATTCCCTCCTCGCTCACCCAGCCGGTGGCGTCCTGCACGATCCAGAGTGCCGGGAGGAGTGCCGCCATCCTGGTGGGATAGCGCGTGAGCAGATCGTCGAGCTGCTTCTTGCGCTCGCCGACGAACACGGGCGTGTACTTCACGGTCGTGTGTGCGCTCATCGGTCGATCTCTCCCATCACGATGTCGATGGACGCGTTGATCGCGATGACGTCCGAGAGGAGATGGCCTTCGACCATCTTCGGGATCGCCGAGAGGTTCACGAACGACGGCGGACGGATGCGCCAGCGCACGGGCTTCGACGTGCCGTCGGATACCATATAGTAGCCCTTCTCTCCCTTGGGACTCTCCACGGCCACGTAGCACTCGCCGATCGGCGGACGCGGGCCCTCCATCACCTGCTTGAAGTGATGGATCATGGATTCCATGTCGCTCGTCGCCTTGCTCTTGGGCGGCAGAACGACGCGATGGTCGTCGGTGTTCACCGGGCCGTCCGGGAGGCGCGTGATCGCCTGTTCCAGGATACGAATGGACTGGCGCATTTCTTCCATGCGCACCAAGTAGCGGTCATACACGTCGCCGTTGCTGCCCACCGGGACGTCGAAGTCGTACGTCTCGTAGTCGAGATACGGGAAGTCCTTGCGAACGTCGTACGCCACGCCGGATGCCCGCAGCATCGGTCCGGTGAGACCATGGTTCACGGCCTCGTCTGCGGACATCACGCCCAGGCCGATCGTGCGACCCACCCAGATGCCGTTGCGCGTCACGACGCGGTCGATTTCGGAGAGTGTTTTGGGGAACGTGCGCGTGAAGTGCCTGAGCTGATCCACCCAGCCATCGGGCACGTCCGCGGCCATGCCGCCTACGCGGGTCGTCGTGACCGTAAGGCGCGCGCCCACCCAGTCCTCGAGCAGCTTGTAGATCGCCTCGCGCTGGTAGAATGCCCACAGGAACGGCGTGAACGCGCCGATGTCGATGCAGGTGGTGCCCAGCCACACCAAATGCGACATGATGCGCGACAATTCGCACGCCATCACGCGAAGCACGGTGCAGCGTGGTGTGATCTCGATGCCAAACAAACGCTCAGCGCCCAGCGCGAACGCCACGTTGTTGCCCGGCGAGTTGAGATAGTCCTCGCGGTCGGTCCACGGGACGATCTGATTGTACTGGCGGTATTCGCCGATCTTTTCAAAGCCGCAGTGGAGGTAGCCGACGTGCGGAATGCACCGCACCACCGTCTCGCCGTCCAACTCGAGCACCAGGCGCAGCACGCCGTGCGTCGCCGGATGCTGCGGCCCGATGTTGATGAGCATGTGATCGCCAGCGAGATCCGGCTCGATGGCCGGTGGCGCCTCCATCGTCATCACGTTGCCGGACTGGTCCGTGACGAGCGGCACCCGGCGCGGCTTGCCCTGCGCGTCGAGGCCGGTCGTGGAGAGTTCGACTTCGACGGTGCGCTTGATCGTCGCCATCTACTCGCCCGTCCTTTCGCCAGTGCTGAGGCGCCGCCGCATTTCTTCCGGGAGATCCTCGAAGGCCTGGGCGATGGTGAGCTCGTCCATGGAGTAGCGCGCCTCAGGATTGGCGGCCAGCGCCTGGCGCAACTGCTCGGAGCGTGAGAAGCGGCCGCGTAGTGGGAAGTCCTTCCGGAGCGGGAACCCCTCGCGATACTGCTCCCACATCAGGATGCGGCGCAGGTCGGGATGGCCAGCGAACGTGATGCCGAACATGTCGTAGCACTCGCGCTCCATCCAATCGGCCGACTTGTGGATGCCCCAGACGCTCGGCACGTCGAGCTTCTGTCCCCTCTCGATCATCACTTTGAGCCTGAGGAAGCGGCGGTACGGCAGCGAGCGCAGGTGCCAGACGACCTCGATCGGCTGTTCTGTGTCGCGGAATTCGACCGCCGTCACGTCGGCGAGCAGATCGTAGCGCTGTGCCGGATCGTCGCTCAGCCACGAGACGATGTCCACGAGCCGCGCGCGGTCGACAACGACGCTGGTCTCGCCCCACACCACGTCAACGCGCTTGATCGCGGCGCCGAAGTGTTGGCGCAGCGCCTCGGCCGACGGGTTCGCCGGGCCGCCGCGGTGCGGGACGTTCCTGGGAGTCGCCGCCGGTGGCCCGGATGCCGCCGAGCCTGCGATCACCGGCTTGAACGGAACGGGCGAGCTCACAGTCCGGAGCGCGTCTGGTGAACGGAGTTGCCGAACGGCTCGGACATCTCGTCGATCTGGGACGGCGGGATGTACAGCTGGCTACTGGGATCTGGCTCCATCTCGTTGCGCAGCGACGGATCGGCCGCGCGCTCACCCATGATCTTCTTCTGGAGCATCATGATCCCGTAGATGAGACCTTCGGGTCGCGGCGGACAGCCCGGCACATACACGTCCACCGGGATGATCGTGTCGATGCCCTGCACCACGGCGTAGCTGTCGAACATGCCGCCGGTGGAGGCGCAGGCGCCCATGGAAATGGCCCACTTGGGCTGCATCATTTGCTGCCAGATGCGGCGCAGCACCGGCGCCAGCTTGAACGGCACGCGGCCGGCGCAAATGAGGACGTCCGCCTGGCGCGGCGAGAAGCTCATCCGTTCCATACCAAAGCGCGCCAGATCGTACTTGTTGGCGGCGCTGGCCATGAACTCGATGGCGCAACAGGCGGTGCCGAACGGCATCGGCCACAGCGAGTTGGCACGCGACCAGTTGACGAGGAAATCCAGCCGCGTCGTCATCCAGGGCTCACTGCCCTGGATGATTTGCGCCAGCGGATGTTGGCTCAGTCCCATTGCAGGGCTCCCTTCTTCCAGACGTACACGTAGCCGACGAGCAGAATGAGAATGAACACCAACATCTCAATGAGGCCGAACAGCGACGTCTGACCGGTGGGGCAGATGCCGGCGGCCAGTGGCACCGAGCATGACAACTCCCGGAAATACGCTCCCCAGGGGATCATGAACACGGTCTCGATGTCGAAGATGATGAACAGCACCGCGACCATGTAGAACTTGACCGAGAACCGCTCGCGAGCGTTGCCCAACGGCGGCATGCCGGACTCGTACGGTGTCTGTTTCACGGCCGTGGGCCGGGATCGCAGGGTAAGATGGGAGAGCAGGAGCATCATCACCGCGTTCGCGACGACGAAGCCCAACAGCAACAGCACGGGTAGGTACGTGCGGGCCATGGCTCTCCAACTTCGTGAAAAGTTTCACTAAGTCCGGACGCGTAAAACTATGCCCGCTGAAAACGTGGGGCAATCCACTAAGTTGCTTGCGCATGTCCATCATGAATGACCGTTGGATCACGCAAATGGCCCGTGAACGAGGGATGATCGAGCCCTTCGAGGACCGGCAGGTGCGCCAAGGCGTGATTTCGTACGGGGTGAGCTCGTACGGCTACGACATGCGGGTCGCGCGTGAGTTCCGGATCTTCACGAACGTCATGAACTCGATCATTGACCCAAAGCAGTTCGATGCGAGGTGCTTCGTGGAGGTCGAAACGGACGTTTGCATCGTCCCGGCGAACTCGTTCGCCTTGGCGCGGTCGGTGGAGTATTTCCGTATTCCCCGTGACATCCTGACCGTGACGGTCGGCAAGTCGACCTACGCCCGGTGCGGTATCATCACCAACGTCACGCCGTTCGAGCCGGAGTGGGAGGGCTACGTGACGCTCGAGATCTCGAATACGACCCCCCTGCCCGCCAAGATCTACGCCAACGAGGGCATCGCGCAGGTGTTGTTCTTCAAGGGCGAAGAGGGGCCCGAGGTCTCGTACAAGGACAAGGGTGGGAAATACCAAAAACAGACCGGTGTCACCTTACCAAAGCTGTAGGTAGTCGCCGGTATTACGAGCGGTCAGTCGCCGAGGCAGTGAGGTAATCCCGATTCATCCGGCTGATGAAATCGATGGATATCTCCTTGGGACACGCCGCCTGGCACTCGCCAAACAGCGAGCAGCCGCCAAAGCCCTCGAGGTCCATCTGCGCCACCATCTTCAGCGCGCGCTGGTACCGCTCCGGCTGACCCTGAGGCAGCAGTCCGAGGTGTGAAACCTTCGCCGCGGTAAACAGGGACGCAGAGCCGTTGGGACACGCGGCCACGCACGCGCCGCAGCCGATGCACGCGGCGGCATCCATGGCGCTCTCCGCCGCCGGCTTGGCAATCGGAATCGCGTTTCCGTCGGGCGTTCCGCCGGTTGCGACACCGACGAAGCCTCCGGCGGCAATGATTCGATCAAAGGAACCGCGGTTGACGACCAGGTCGCGAACGACCGGGAACGCCGCCGACCGCCACGGCTCGACCCGGATTTCGTCGCCATCCTTGAAGAGGCGCATGTGCAGTTGGCACGTCGCCGTTCCTTTGGACGGACCGTGCGCCAGTCCATTGATCATCACGCCGCACATGCCGCAGATGCCTTCCCGACAGTCGTGATCAAAGGCGATCGGCACCTCGTGCTTCGCTGTCAGTTCCTCGTTCAGCACGTCCAGCATTTCCAGGAACGACATATCCGGGCTGACGTTCGTCGCCTTGTACGAGACGAACTTTCCCTTGGACGAGCCGTTCGGCTGACGCCAGACGTGCAGCGTGAGATTCACTTGTAGTTCCGCTGCGACAAGGCCACGTTCTCGAAATGGAGCGGTTCCTTGTGCATCACGGGCGTCTTTCCGTCCCCCGTGTGCTCCCAGGCTGCCACATACGCGAAGTGCTCGTCGTGGCGCAGCGCCTCGCCGTCCGGAGTCTGGTGTTCCACTCGAAAGTGCCCGCCGCACGACTCCTCGCGGTGCAGCGCGTCGCGGCACATGAGTTCCGCCAACTCAAAGAAATCGGCGACGCGGCCCGCATGCTCCAGCGACTGGTTCAACTCCTCGCCGGTACCCGGCACGCTCAAGTCGCTCCAGAACTCCTCGCGCAACGCAGGAATCTCCTGAATGGCCATCCGGAGCCCGGATTCGGTGCGCGCCATGCCGCAGTGCTCCCACAGCATCTTGCCCAGCGCCCGATGAAACGACTGACTGGTGCGCTTGCCGCCAATGCCCAACAGCTGTTTGGTCCTGCCCGACACACTCT